>TARA_R100001443_G_scaffold11055_1_pt1 | contig 21013 bp, 17 predicted proteins | sample TARA_R100001443 | Tara Oceans TARA_R100001443 (sample SAMEA2622142) | marine metagenome | biome: marine biome (ENVO:00000447); feature: deep chlorophyll maximum layer (ENVO:xxxxxxxx); material: "saline water (ENVO:00002010), including plankton (ENVO:xxxxxxxx)" | depth 50 m
ACTAAAGGTAATAATGGTCCTGCTGGTGATGTAGGTCCTTCAGGAGAACAAGGTGAAAAAGGATTAAAAGGTGCACAGAATTCTAAAGGCAGTACAGGTGACGATGGTATAAAAGGACAAAAGGGTGTTAAAGGTAATAGTGGTTCTGCTGGTGGTACAGGTCCTACAGCTGATAATGGTGAGAAAGGATTAAAAGGAGCACAGAATTCTAAAGGCAGTACAGGAGACCAAGGTATAAAGGGACAAAAGGGTGTTAAAGGTAATAGTGGTTCTGCTGGTGCTCAAGGTCCTACTGCTGACGGTGGTGAAAAAGGATTAAAAGGTGCACAAGCTGCTCAAGGTCCTTCTGGTGACTCAGGTATTAAAGGATTTAAGGGTATAAAGGGCGCACCCGGTCAAAAAGGTATAAGTGGAACTAAAGGAATAGGTGGCAGCGGTGGTGTAGGTGGCGCTGGTGGAGATGGTACAAAAGGACAGAAAGGTGCAACAGGTGGTCAAGGTCCGCAAGGTGCGCAAGGTCCAACAGGTCCTACAGGTCCTACAGGTCCAGCCGGTAGTGGTGGTGGAGGAAGTGCTCCAGCATTTACCGCAGACGCATCTCTTGGAATGACAGATTCAGCTGGAGGACCAATAATAATAACAAGTCCAGCAGCAGGACCAGTAACACACAATCACCCACCAATGGTAGGAGCAGGTGCACCACAAGGATACTTAGCATTTGTCGCAACTAACGGTACTACATATTACGTACCAGCGTGGGCACCATAAGGAGACTAAGATGATAGAAAAAGAGAAAGAAGAACTATTGATTCGCGTGGATGAGAGAATTAAAACTATCTATAACAGAATGGATAAGTTCGAAACTCTTTTTACAAACCACCTACATCATCATGAGATGTGGGAAGACGATTTAAGAAGGCAAATGCGCTGGTGGGTAGGTTTAGCAATAACAGCTGCCGGTGGTGCAGGTGCAATGGGGATGATGTAATGGCAATAACAAGAGATTCAACATTAGATTTAAACCAAATAGGAACACGAGTTAGATTACTCACAGGTATTGAGTCTACCGAAGTAGATGACACAGATTTATCTGAACTAGCTAGTATGGCCATGGAATGGTTTGAGGACCAAACAGGTACTACTTATGCAGTTGATACATCTAATGCATATGACAATGCTGTTGTATACTATACCTGTTATTTGGCTAGTATAGCACAGAATGGTATGGGAATAGAAAATTTAAAGATAGGGGATTTGTTTATCTCTTATACAGACGATGAACCATATCAAAGATTTGAACAAATGGCATTAGATGCCATAAAATCATATTCAGCATTAAGTATTAAAATGACAACTTACAATGCAGACTCTAATCAAGGGGATGTTAATTGGAAGAAGAATATTGATGGTAGTGACAGTACACTCAACGTAAGGCAGAAGCCAAGGAATTTGTAATATGGCATCTACGGTAGGTCTGGGAACAGTTAATTTTCCTAAGTTATTAAGACATTTAGGACATAGAACTAATCAAGTACGTGATTTAGTTTTTGCAAGAGACCCAATATACCGTAAATCAACTAAAGCAACAGGAGCTACAGAAGATACAAAGGGAACTGGTACAGCATTAGCTGGTCCAGCAGTAAATTTCGGTTACGAACAGGCAAGTTTCGAAACGCAATCTGAGAGCGGTGACGACGCTTACCATATAAACACTCCAGAATTAGTTTTACCGGGCTTAAACGCCGTGCAAACGCCTATTGTGAGCCGTTCTGGTAGACTGGAGAGAACAGGACATAGGATATCAGGTGCTTGTAAATTTTATTTACCATCTTTAGACTATATTAGAGCTCTAGATAATTTTAGTGAAACTACTCAATTTGATGAGATAGAAACTTATGACAAACTATTAGATATGGAAAGGATTATACAAAAACCTTCTGACGTTAGTTCTTCAGGACAACAAACAATAGATTTGTCTCCGGGCTCCACTTACCCCGCAGGATATGAAATAGATAGAATTCAATTTAAAATAAAAACTGATACTAGTAGTGGTGGTGATTTAGTATACTTTAAGCTCGTAGGCGTAGACACTACTGAAAAACACGTAACATGGACAGCAACTGATACCTTCTCACCTACGGATTGGGTAACAGTAGATTTACCAGTCAGAGATGTAACTACATCAGATACAAAAGAAGTTTATATTAACGGAACACCTAAAACATTTACAGCTACTTCTACTTTAGATTTAGAAAGACTACAAGGAGGAGCTAGTAGCTCTTATTTAAGCTCCCTTATAATAGATATATCAGGCTCTGCTACAGTAGAGCTTAAAGATATATATCTATATAAGAGCGCCGAATGGCGTGTTGAAGAGATAAAAGACTTTAGAGATGAATATATGGAAATAGGAGCTGTAAGAGTAAGAGGAGAACGCACAAGCAGGAGAAGAGCATATGGCTAATTTATATGATAACATGAGAAAGGCACGCAAAAAGCGTAAAAAAGGAAAGAAGACAGCAGGAGTCAAATCTAAGACTTATAATCAGATGAAAAATAAAACTGGACCATTTAGGAAAAAGAAAACATCATCTAAAAAGAAAAAAACAACAAGGAGGAAGAAATAATGCCCTACGGTAAAGGAACATACGGAAAAAAAGTCGGACGACCAAAAAAGAAGAAAACTAAAAAAAGGAAGAAATAATGGCTTATAAGAAGAAGGGCAAAAAGAGGAAGAAACATGCCTGTTAAAAAACGAAAGAAAACTACTAAAAAACGAAAGAAAGGTAATCCTATACGTAAAACAACTAAAGGTAAAGGAGCTAACTATCGTAAAACAAAATCTGGAGCTGGTATGACCAGAAAGGGAGTTAGAGCTTATAGAAGAGCTAATCCCGGTTCTAAACTTAAAACAGCAGTTACAGGTAAAGTCAAGAAAGGTAGTAAAGCTGCTAAAAGACGTAAATCTTATTGTGCTAGGTCAGCAGGACAAAAAAAGAGAAGTTCAGCTAAAACAAGAAACGACCCTAATTCAAGAATTAATCAAGCAAGAAGAAGATGGAAGTGCTAGATGGCTAAAGACTTCCTAAACGTAATTGAAAGAGCTTTGATGATGGGTGTTAGTGATACTATTAACGACGTAGTGACAGGTGATGTATTTGTTTATGGTGAATTTCCAGAAACAGAAGACTTAAAATTTCCTGCATTAATAGTTCAACACACAGGTTCAGGTTTTGAAGAACAATTCATAGGTCAAAAGACCACTTTAGGAAGCGTTGGTACTGGTGAAATATACGGTATATCATATACTATACATGTAATAGTCGATAAAGAGACTACTATAAAAATAGATACTACTGGAAACGGTACTCCAGATACAGATTACAAACAAAGAAGATTATTAAACTGGTTAATGTTAAATGTAGCCAATTCTGTTACAGATTTAAATTGGGATACATATAAAGAAAGTAATCTTGAAGTTACTGAAAGGTATTTGCGGGGCTGGCGGAACATAGGTTTTATAAGAGATTTACAATGGTATGGTGCTAGTGCAGATTTCTTATTATTCTTTAAGAATTTTAGAGTTTAACTTTGGCTATTAAACGTGATATTTTTGCTTTAGCAGCAGGATATTATCCTATAATAGGTGAATTACAAAGTGAAACCGAAATTCACGAAAAGAGAAATGCTTATGGTATAGGTCGTTCAGCAGCTACAGTTAGTAATTACAAACTTTTTGCAGGGAACCAAACTTCAGATATTAGAGAAACAGATTTACCCGGCAACATAACTACTTACGGTAAAATCTCAGACGACAAACTTGGTGGAGTTCATGAACAACAAGAAGTAGGAGTAGAGTCTTATATTGCTGGTGCAGACCCTGATAATTTTTTGAAAGAAGTTTATAGAGAAATAACTCAAGATTATACAACAGAATTACAAGAAGCTGCTAGAGCAGAAAAATCTTTAAAGGGGCGTTCATTAGAAGAAATGCCTATAGAGGGATTATCTGATACTACAGAAAAACAAATGAGAAAAGATATGGTTCCTTCGACAGCAAACCCACCAGATTTACCAAAGAAGGTAGGTACTAAAACTTGGGGTTACGAAGTATCTAGACAAGCATTAGGTACAAGGGGTCACGCTTATCAAGGTTCTGTAGTTCCAAAATTAGCACAAAAGTTAAAAGAAGCAAAGGAAGAACATGATGGTGATGCAGAGGCTACTTACAATAAAATGGCACTTGCAGGTTTAGATTCATTACAACAAAGATATAAAGGTTGGAATAAGATTATAGAAGCTGTAGTAACTGTAATTGAAGGTAAGGGTAAAAGGACAAAAAAACAATTTTTGAAAGAAACCGAAAGAATGTTAAGGGACCCTAAGGGTAAAGACCCTAAGACACTTGCGAGAAATTTAGCAGTAAAAGAATCTAAAAGTAAAGCTGGTAGATTAACAGGAGTTGGAGCTACTAATTATGCAACTGACGAAGCCTTAAGGCATATAAACCACAACATTGCGTTTAGTAATCCTTTACTAGAATCTTTGGTTTTAGACCCCGGTATTTTTGCTGAGTATGGACCTATTAAGCAAAATCTACGCGGAAAAAGTTTTTTACAATTCCAGACAGATGAAATTAAATCTAAACTCATTATGAATGAATATTTCGCGGGTGATACCGTTTTAGACTTTAGCAGTTCAGACATCACAAAAGATGAAGCAGCAAGAATACGTTTCTCTTCACATTCTAATAAATTTTTAGCTAGACAAGGACAAACTATTGATGTAGGTGATTATCTTAAATCACAAGTAGGATTTAGAAGAGGTAAACTCGTACCAAGTGTAGCAGTAACACAAGCTAATGAAGATTTTAATGAAGTAATATCAAGACAACTTTATCCAAATCTAGGACAAATAGCTAATGAATTTTTAAATAAACCCCACGTAACAAAAAAACTAGGATTGCTAATCAATAAGTTTTCAAACAGCAACCCTACGGAAGATATAAACGATAATACAATGTGGGCTCAACCTTACGTATCTGTAATGACATTCCAACAACAAGCATATGCTCCGGGTCCAGCTAGCTTAGTAGAAAGAAAACATTATTAAGCTATATAGCTATATTAAGAGAGTATAAGGAGATTAGTAGAGCCCTATAGCACCATTGAGGGAAACCTTTATATACTAGCGTTGCGTAAGTAATTATGTTAGCGTTTACGCGAAACGCAGAACGGAGACAAATATGGCATATTACCTAGGAAGAGATGTTGTAGTCGCCCTAACCACAGAGGACACAGGCTTTGGTCTACAAGTAGATGTGACAGATGGAGGTTTACAAACCTTCGCTACCGCAGCAGGACCTGAAGCCTCAGCAGATTTAGTTATTGGAGGAGGAAGAGCAGGTTCAGTTTTTGGAACTGTTTCTGGTTCAGCCAACAACTATTCCAACGAAGTTTCAGATTTAGTTGGTGTTGACCTCAGTATAGGAGTGATTGACGAAGATATAACCTATATGGGACAAAGAAGTGTCCTTAAGGCAGAAATAAAGAAAGAAACCACTATCACACTTACAATGAAGAAGAGTGATATGAGATTTGACGTTGCATTTAATGGCGACGGCACAAATTCAGGAAGATACGGAATCAAAGGAACTGGTTCATTCCACACAGGTCTAGAAGACCCCGGAGTAGCAGACTTTGGATACCGTGTATACGTTAAATTAAACTCTGGTGAATATTTTATGGCACCAAATTGCTGCATACAAGGACACACTGTGACTTTGAATGCTGATGGTACCACAGAAGAAACACTAGAATTCATGACTTACTTAGACCCTATAATAGGAAGCGCAGTTAGTGTAGCAGATGCAGGAGCATTCTAATGGCTTATTATTTGGGTAGAGATGTCAAGGTTATGCTTACTACAGAAAGCACCATACGTGGTGTAAAACTTGATGGAAGTAACGAACTTGAAATGACAGCAGATTTATCCGCCGATAATTTCGCAAACGAGATGACAACAGCCGGTGCAGCAACAACTTATGCAATAGCAGATTTAGTTGGTGTTGATTTGTCTATAGGAACTGTTGACGAAGACATTACCTACATGGGACAAAGAAGTGTTTTGAAGACTGAGATTAAGAAAGAAACCTCAGTTACACTCACAAGGAAAAAAAGCGGCATGCTTTACGATGTTGTATTCAATGGCCCTGTAGCAGACGGAAACGAGTTTGTTGACGGAACACACAACCATGGTGCAAGACATGGTCTAGCAGACGATTCATCTGGTGCAGTTAAAGTTTCAAACGGTTTAATGTCAGCTAAGGACCACTCTAATGGAACTAAATGTACATTTGGTTACAGAGTGTATGTCCAATTATCAAGCGGAGAAACTGTAAGTATTCCAAACTGTCAAATAACAGCACACACTGTAACTTTGAATGCAGATGGTACTACTGAAGAGACGATGGAGTTTATGTCTCACGTTACACCTTTAATAGGTGCAGCTGTGAATGTAACAGCAACATCATTCGGCGACGAATAGATAGGTAATTAAACATGGCTAAAAAAGACAAAAAAGAAATGTCTGAGGAAATTAAGGAAGAGGCTCCAGAAGAAGAGCCTGTTCCTGAACCAGAATTCAAAACGGTAAACACTGCAAGAGGAATGATGAAAAGACTTCCAGACGGCAGTTTGGTACCGTTATAAATACACCCTTCCTAGGGATTAAAAAAGGAGAAGAAATGACAGAAGAAAAACAATTTTGGACAATGGAAGAATTATTGTCCATAACAGAAAAAGTGCAAGAAGCAGAAGTAGAATACGGAGAGAAGTCTTTGAAAATTCAATGGTGTGAATTAACAGAAGCAGAAGAACCTAAATTGGTTATTCCCGATGAGAGTTTACCTGAGGAAACAAAAACTAAAATGTATGTAGATATGGCATCTGACAGAGTTATAGCTATGATGAAAAAGGCTGAGGATAAAAACCCCGAAGGTCAAGTTTTAGTTTTAGACCAATGGAAAAACCTTCCTACTAATCTTAGGTATAATATCCAAAATAAAATATTAGGCGCTGGTACAAATTTTCAAAGTGGATGAGGGACGACCCTGATACGGTCTGTCTTTACATCCCTTTAATGAAAGACTTAAACATGTCTTGGCATGAAATAAAAAAGTGTTCAAGAAGTGAATTGAATGGTTTATTACAAGCCTATAATACGCACGAAACTATGCATGCTTTCGATGGATATACTTCAGAAAGTATATCGAATTTAGCAAAGCAAGACCCATCTATACGTTCTAAGTATAATAGAAGTATGCTAACAAAATCTCGTATGGAAGATAGATTGTTAATAAAAAAGAAAAAACAAGTAGGTTTTAAACAAAGCCTAGGAATAAAATAAACAAATGGCTATTCTACCAGAAGCAGGAGCAGTAACGGTAGCTGCAAACTTCAGGCTGATGTATGATAAAAGGTCTGAGGTACAAACAAATAACGCTTTTATATCAGGTTTAAGAAGAGCGGAAAAAGACGCTCTAGCTATATCAACTAAAGCTGATGCTGATTTAGTTAAAGAACATGAGCAGTTAGTTCAACGATTAAAAAAGATACGTGACCAAGCAGATACCGATTTAAAAAACAGCGCTGAACAAACACAAAATTTTCTGGTAAATAAAAGAAGAGAAGCTGTCGCAGGTTTAATGCGTTCAATGCATCCAAAAGCGTACCATAAAGGTAGGAAAATGGAAGACCTGATGGGTATGGGTAGTTCTTCTCAATTTAAACAAGCATTAAGTAGAATAGAAGGCCACGTAGATGATTTCCATAGAAGAATGGCTAGTAAAGGTCTTATGGCTGGTGAAGCTTCTTTTGAAGAAGAGTTTGTAGAAATGGAAGGACCTGCAAGAACTGCTATAATGAAAGAGTATGGTAGGTTTGTGGATGAAATAGATACTAAAGAAATTGGAGATAAAACTGTACTAAGACAATTATATAGAGATTTAGAATCAGCTAACAATGAAAGAACTATAGCTTTATCTATTTTTAATAAAATAAGGAAGAGTGCAGACAGTGAAGAAATAGCAAGTGAAAGACAAAAAAGACAGTTAATGAAAGAAAATTTACAACAACGTTTACAGGCTATATCATTATTAAGACAACACCAACAAAGCGTACAAGCACTGTCCCAATCTATAGGTATGGGATTACGTACTGCGCTTATGCAGTCAGGTATAGCATTAATGACACTAGGTTTTAGATTAAATCAAGTTATTGAGTCCTTCAAAGAATTTGAAAGAGAGTTAATGAATGCTCAATCTATTTTCCAAACTACTCAAGATACATTATTTGGTTTATCCGACCAAGTTGCTATGTTTGGTACACAATACGGTATCGAAATCAATCAAGCTGCTGAAGGTTTATATCAGTTAGCATCTGCTGGTTTAACAGCAGCAGAATCTCAAGAGGTTCTAAATAATACTTTAAAGTTATCTATGGCTGTACAAGGAGACCATAATACGATAGCTAAATTAACAACTCAAGTTATTTTCGGTTTCGGACTGCAAATGTCTGATTCTGCGTTCTTAACAGATAAATTCGCTCATGCAATTAACAAATCTTTGATTGAGTATCAAGATTTAGCAAGTGCTGTTAAGTTCGCTATGCCTTTCTTTATTACAACAGGTCAGAATATTGACCAATTACTTGGTGCTTTACAAGTTTTAACTAATCGTGCGTTAGAAGCAGGTATTGCAGGACGTGGTTTAAGACAGGCTTTAGCTGAATTTGCTCAACATGCAGATGATAATGCTGCTGCTTTCCGTAAAATGGGAGTAGAAATATTAGATACTGAAGGAAATATGCTATTATTAACTGAAATAGCTGCTAATTTCCAAAATGCTATGGGTGGTATGGCTAATGATACTGAATTAATGACTACTTTACTTCAAGATTTAAATGTTAGAGGTGCTACTGCCTTTGTTCACTTAGTACAAAATGCTGATGAATTTAAAGGTGCAGTTACTGATTTACAAAATGCTGCTGGTTCTGCAACCGAAATGGCAGACATACAGCAACAATCTTTAGCAAATACTATACAAAGAGTTAAAAATGCCCTTATGGCTCCATTCTTGCTATCTGACGAGATTGGAAAAGCTCAAGGTACTATTAATGAATTTGCAGCTACATTACACACTATGGTAGCTGATTTTGAAGCTTTCTTTATAGAAACATTACCAGACGGAACTTCTAAGTTAACAGATTTAGGTGAAGCTTTGCGTGATTTTGTTATAAATACGTTAAAAGAATTGTCAGTATTATTAAAGAATGTATTAATGGGTATAAAAAATATGGCAGGAGAAGGACAAGGTCTTATTTCTGTTATGAATGTTTTATTAGTACCTATTAAAGCTTTTGCATCTATAATGAAATTTATGCCTGAAAGTCTTTTATCTACTGTAATTATGTTTAAGATGTTAAATCAACTAATGCCTATTAATATAGTTTACCAAATTGCAGAAACTCAAGCTATGTTTAAATTAGCAGGAGTAAATGATACATTAGCAGCGAGTATGAGAAATACAGCATTAGCAATGATGGGTATGCAAGCAGCTATGTTTATTGGATTATCTTTATTAAATGCTATGGGTGAATCTGGCCAACAACTTATACCTATATTTATGGCGTTGGCAGGTGCTATATATACAGTAGCCTTAGCTAAATCTTTAATGACAGACCCTAATGCTTGGAATGCAACTTATACTATAGCTGCACTTATAGCAGGTGGAGTAGCCTTTGGTTCAATGGGTTTATTGATGGCTAATGCTACAAAACCTATGTCTGATTTTAAATATACTGAAGTATCACCTACTTATGATATGGGTGGTCGAATTCCTTATGCGGATACTGGTGGTAGTGGTTTTGGTAATAGACATTTTCCTGTTATGGTAGAACCCGGTGAATCTGTTATATCTAAAACTATGAACATGGCACAAGGTAATTCCTCAGGCATAACTATAAATATAGGCGGCGACGTGTATGATGGTGACAACTTCGCTGAAAAGATTTCCCAAGCACTCCCTAATGCATTAAGAAATGTAGACGACGGAGGAGGATTATAAAATGGCAGAATTTAAATTAAGAACAGACGCAACGACAGACAGTACTAATACTTTTTCAGTACCTGTATATTTCCCATATAAAGATTGGTATCATCACCAAGATTCTTCTGTAGCTTTAACAGGTGGAAAGGATGCTGCTTCGTTATTTATTACTATACCTACTCCTAAAAAACCTAGTTTTGGTGCAGGAGAAATGACAAAATATGAACTAGGTGTTTTCGTCAATTATATAGATTACGCAAATTCATACCAACAACCAGAATATAAATTATATAAAATGACAGAACCAGTGGTAAAGGAAGGAACATTCGGTACTCTAGATACTAAAGATATATTAGTATACACTATGAAACAAGATAATAAAGTAAAAATAATTGAAAATTTCAAAAATGCTGAATATAAAATGAGAACTTCAAAAGTAGCTGTATCTAGATACGCTGCTTTACCAATTAAATTGGCTTTCCGTCACGCAAAAGGTTTTGCGTTTAGTGAAGATGGAAAGGGTAATGAGGGAGTTTACGAAACTGATTTTGATAAATTTGAATCAAGATACGATGATGGTACAGGACACATTAATTTGGTAAAGGGTAGAAGTACATTAAATTACGCCGCTAGCATCTTTGATAAACGTGAGCATGACTTATATAGACCTGCTATTAGAGATTATCTTTGGGATGACCCATACTGGGACGCAGATTGGGTTGAAGATAATATGGTAACTGATTTACCACCTATGGAAGTAGAAGATATGTTATTTCAGACTCAGGACACTATATTCGATAGGCTGTCACAAGGTTATACTCATAGATGGGTTCATCCTGAAGGAAATATGTTATTCTTATCTCAAGATGAAATCCTATACGACGATTCTGCTGGACCACTATCTTCTGTTAATGCTAAGTTTATATCACATAAACAACATGGTTGGAACGGAGAACTTGGAACTAATATGTTGGCTACAAGTAAAATTCCTTCAATAATACCATATAGTAGACAATATGAAAATACAGATACATCTCTTAAAGAACCAATGTCAACCCAAGTTACGGCAACAATAAATATCAAAGAATTAGCACCTGCTTGTAATATTAAAATGGCACATAGAGGAGATATGGGTGGAAACCACGGTACTTCTATTGATGACCAATTAACAGGATATTACAACACTAGTTTGAGAGGTTTTTATATGGTTTTAGCAAATCATGGTCCAAAACGTAGTGAAACATACGATAGTTATATTAAAAGATTAAATGGTGCAGCTTCAACTCAACCTGTATACTGGAACGCTATAGCTTTTCAAAATATATTAAATACAACAGGCCCAAGTGCAGAAGCAGCAGAAGTTTTTGATGGAAGGATAGCAATGATGTCTTATTATGTAGCTGGTGCAGGTAGTCCAATACAAGCATGGAGAGGTGACCAAGGTTATGTTAACCCTCAATCTACTATAGCAAGTCCTTGGAAGTCTGGTGTAAATTATTACAGTTCAGAATGGCCTTTACACGAATTACCATGGAGTTACCACAGCTCTTGGAGTGGAGGTGGTCAAACTGGTGATATAGGTTTACCAAAGGGTGAATTTATAAACGTTTCTATCGTGTTACCTCCTCATAAAACATACCATTGGATTGTAGTTACTAATCAAGCTAATGAAATACTGGCAGTTGAAAAGGGAGCTTTAAAGGGTTCAGGTTTAACAAATACGAGTATACCTGATTTAAATTATCTTTCTTTATGGACATCTAATGTTCCTAATATGCAAGATAAAGAAGCTTATATTACATCAACTGAAGAAGACCCACGAATTGAAGTTTTATTAGATTCTATTACAATAACAGGAGCCACCCCTAGTAGAAAGAATTGTACTGTTGTTAATAATCAATTTATCAATAGTATAAATATTGGAGGGGAGATTGATGATAGTGACACTAGCCACGTTCGTTTGTTTGACGATGAAAAATTATATAATAATTGGTCTGGAAATTCTATAGTATTAGCAAACCAAGACCGATATTTATTCAGTGAGGATGTTTATTTGGTTGATGGTGATGATTCATCAGATTTAAGTGACCCTAAAGTTAAAGTTCCTACTTATATAGCCTTTGGTCTTACTGGTAATTTATCTGGTGATAGGCATATATTATTTAATAATTTCAAATGTACTTCAGAATCACAGAATGCAGCTATACCTGCTGCTAATATAGTAGGATGGAAGTCAATGAGTAGTGCAGGAAGCAATCCGTTAGGACTTAATATTAATAAAAATACTTTGATAACTAATAACATAACATCTAAATTTACTGTTAATGGTACTAAATTAGTAGATTATTTTACAAAGAAAGGTTTTGTTACTGTAACTTCAGGAAGTACTACACTAGAAGAAAGAGAATGTATAATGGCTTCTACTAGAGTTACTAAATATCTTGGAAGAGGAAAAGTAGCAGTAGAAGATGCTTCTTTGTTAAATTTAGCAGATGGAGAAAAATTCATGGCTTATGTTGCTGGTGAAAATTATGCTACTGGAGGGTATAAAAAAGATTTAACAATTAAAGCGTTAGATTTAGAAAGGAACGAAGTTACATTTACTCAAAGTTTAGATACCCTTGATAATGTGTTTGCAGATATGTCTGGTATTGCTTTTGAAAGAAACGGTACTGCACAAGTGCAACAAATTACAGGTGTAGCTGCTGATAGTAGTGCTAATTATAATGGTAGGTGGATTGCTTTATATGATGGAGATAATCGAAGACATTGTTTTTATTTTCATTCAACTTCAGATACACCACCAGCATATATGGGTACCGCTATGAGTACAACTAGAGTAAATTACACTTCAGATGATAATGCAAATACTATGGCATCCACATTAGGAACTGCTGTTCATGCACATGCATCCTTTAGTGCTGTTGTTACTGATGATGATATTGTATTTACAAATGCTTTAGAAGGTGCGTGTGAAACCTTAGAATTATCTTCAGCTTGGGCTACAGAAGTTTCACCAAGCACTGCGGGCGCGACCTCAGATGATAGGATAACAGATAGTGGAAATGGCTTTGGTAATTTTGTTGTTGACCAAATAGTTAGCGTAGGAGGTTCTACTACAAGTCCAAATCATGGTAAAAAATTAAAAATTAAAACAGTAGGTGTTGGTATACTTACATTATACACACCAACTAAACAAGTTGTCTGGACTGGTACAGCACCAAATTTAACATATGAATACGCTGAATTCGCATCAGCTATGTCTAGACCTGTTGACGAAACGTTGGACGGGTCTTATGGTATAAATCTTAAGAGTCAGTTTGTATCATCAAGTTATGAACATGACAGATATCATAGAATATTTATATCTCCTCAACGTAAGTGGTTTGGTTTTGAAATATTCAATTACGATTCTAGTGATATACAACTTCCTGATAAATCATATGACAGTGTTTTGATAGGAAGTACAGCTATAGCTTCACAAACATCTGGTCCTACTTATAACGAAAGAATGTACACAGATGATGAAGGGTATAAAAATTCATGGGATATATCACCCGAAAAGGGAAGTTTATTAGAATGGAATAAATCATACAACTCAGATAAAAAAGTTGAAGACGACGAAGACAATTACATTTTAAAATGGATTCCACGAATAGAATCAGCGGGGCAAGTGGCATCTATATCATCAACAGACTTTACACTTCACGACGCATTTTCAGAATTACAATATAATAATTACGGTAGAAAAGTAGTATTAATAGACGATGGGACACACACAGGGACTACTACAACTATTGATGATGTCGATTTAAGTAGTGCGCTGAATAAATTCAGTGTAGCATCTGCTACAAATTGGGCAGCAGGAGATATGTATCAAATATCAAAATATAATATTTTAGATTTAGAACCAATGCATGGAGATATGTACAATGAAGGAGAACTAGCTTGTTTTTATTTAACATCCACAAATCCAACAGATTTAACTAAGACTCATGTAGATACCTTTAACGGTTCTGCTGATAATCCTCCATTTTTACTAACCACATTTTTTGATGCATTACCAACAGTAGAAGATTTTTCAGTTCAACCAGATGAAAACAATCCATTCTATGCTAATTACACATGGTCTACAAACGATGAAGACCTTTGGTATGGATTTTTGATGATGGATTATGAAACTATAGATAATCAGTATAAAAATGCTGTATTTCATGCTCCTTTAGATGATGAAGCACCTGATGGTGATTTAATACAAAATAATGTTTTTGAAAAACTCAACATTACACGCAGAGTTAGCGGTGTTTATAGTGACACTATTCCAGAAACAGGACAATTCAGTGATACTTTCGAAGGTCTCGCTGGTCATGCTAAACACTTTGGCTCTAATACAATATTAAGATTTAATAATTCTTCTGGTAATTATTTTGATGATTGTACTAGTGAAATGTCTGTTGTAGCACATATAACACCAGACGACAAGGCAGCATCAGGATTTGAGTATATAATAAGATACGGTGATACAGGAACTACTAATTACTGGGGTATATATTTAGACTCTGATGGATATGTTAATGCAACAATCACACCTAGAACTTCTTCGACAGATGGAACAACAATATCACTTAAATCTACATCTATAGTAGATTTTACAGGTAAACCCACTTGTGTTATTTTAACGGTAGATACTTCATTAGGTACTGGTAATGTTAAATTATTTATTGATGGTAAACTAGAAGACCAAACTGGTAAGAAAACAACAGATGGTACAGAAAATTCTTGGCCAGACCAATATTTACTTAGAACACAAGGTTACTTACACATAGGTGCTCAAACAATAAGTTCAGGTTCATGGCCAAGTCATGTTACTGGAAGTGGATTTGATGGTAAGATAGAAGAAGTAGTTATATATGACAAAGCTATATATCCTGTAGTACCAACAGTAGGTGAATTTACAATTTTTAAAGAGTTTGAAGAACTATCTGTAGGCATATACGCTTCAGGTAGAAGTGTGACAGCTCGTTTATTTATTAAAGACTACCACAACATACGTGGTAAAACGACAGACGAAGTAGCTGCTACTGGTCCAGTAGCTTGGAAAAAATCAGGACTAGGATTGGATACGGTGACGCAATAATGACATATGCAGATAGTGAAGGATTAGGATTTCAACCAATAGATTACGTTGTAAGAGTTTATAGAACACGCGAATTAGCAGAAGTAGGTAAAGTAGAAGATGCATTGAGTATTATGCACAGTTATGCAAATCCTCTAGTAAGCCATGCTGCTCAGGTTATAACAGGACAACCTACAGATGTTAGTGGTACTTCTCAATTAATAGATGCTGGTTTAGAGCAAATAACAACTATGACCATACCAGCAGATAGTTCTAATAGTTTAGATGGTAAATACTTTAAAATATTTGTACCTTCAGCTTCAGTATCAGGTCTAGGAACTGGTAGAGCAGACAGATTGGTTGCTGTGTGGATTAATACAAGCGGTGGAAGTGCAACACGACCCGGTGTGGACGGGGTTAATTCATATGTAGAAGTAGCCGTCACTACAAATAGTAATGCAACTGTAGTGGCAGCAGCTATTGCTTCTGCTTTAGATTCAAGCTCTAATTTCGATGCAACCGGAACAGGTTCGTCAACAAGTACACTTACAATTAAAAATGCTTTTAAAGGAGCATGTACAACAGCTGTTGATGGAGATATGGGAGTCACAAGCATTGCTGTTACACAAATAGGTAGATTAGCCGCTAAGTTTGGCACAGATTTAGTAGATGCTGAAGTAGAAAACACTTCAACAGGCTTAAGAGCTACCGTCACTGCTGCAACAAGCACAACGTTAACATTATCAGCTGACATTTTTCATTCTACCAGCCATGATTATCGTATAAATGATAAACCATCACATTATTTTACATATCAAAGATACTATTATCGTATAGAATCAACGGACCCTGTTAAAGGGTTTATAATAGATTGGGACGATGGTGAAGATAATTCTCCAGAAAAGGCCAACAGACAAGAAATAATATTAGATACTCCTAGATATTATACAGTAGTAGAACATGTTTATACCAAACATACTAAATTTTATCCTATGATTAGAACTATCAGCCCAGAAGGGTTTTATTCTAAATATTACGTTTCTTCTGGAGCAGTTACAGATAGTGGAGGAAACACATTAAAGGCTTTGGAAGAAGATACTTTAACTCCCGGCCAAAATAATTTTTCTATTGTATCAGTAGATGCACACCACGATTACGATACTAATCCACGTATACCAGAATTTTATCCAGCAAATACACCACCGGTAGCGGTGTTAAAATTAGACAGGAATGAAATTTTTGCAGGTATAGATAACACAAGGATAAGAGATTATTCAGCTAGCGGTACTATCATTAAACCTAGAGCCATAGCATTAATAGACGGTCACTCTTCCGCTACTACTATAGTATCAGCATTAGAAGTAGTATATAGAAACCACGAAGATAAAGTATTTAAAGAAACAATAGCCATAACTAATCAAGAAACTGGTAGTAACTCTCTCAAAGCAAGGTTTCCAAATTCAGGAGGTACTGAAGCCTCTACAGGAACACCTACAGCGAATGGTGCTGACCCAACTAACGGTTATCTTAAAGAATTATTAAGTGTTAAATTAATTAAATTATTAGAAAACACAACATCAGCAGAATCAGCTACTCAATTAGAGTTAGATGAAAAGGTTCAAATTTACTGGTATGATTCATATAATAGTGGAACTAACGACACAGACCCTCAAGCAATAGGAGGAACACCAGTACACTCTCTTATATGTCAAGTATCAAACGGAGACCCTATAGTAACAGTAGATAGACCCGGATATTCAGTAATAGCAGACGGTGGACAAAGTTTAGTTAAAAATTCTAACCGTTCTATAAGTGCTTACCGTTTTGAAGAAGGTAAAACAGCTAATTATAGAGACCAAATTGGGACAAATCAAACAACAGTATTAACAACACAAGTATCTGATGTGTTTGAATTGAATAACGGTGGTACAGCGGCTCCTAACTCTACAAATTTTGGTAGCGCAGAACCACAAAGACGTATAGCTTATACGTTAGACCCTGCTTTAGGTATAGCCAAAGATTCTGTTGATAAAAGATATTACGCTCAAGAAAAATTAATTAGATTACAAGTTAAAGATGATTGGACAGGAGATAATGGTGGCGACGATATGACTTATTCATTTATAGAACATGATGCTATAGAAAGTTATGCAGACGCATCTACTTCTGCCTTAAGACCTGATGAATTAAGAAGTCGTGGTTTATTATGGTATGCTAATCATACCGCAAGTTATCAACAATGGACCAACAGACAACAACATAATGCAAATATTACTGGTGGAGAAAGTGATAAATGGATAGTGTTCGGTGATGCTTTCGAAGCAGGTTCTGCTGGTTTATTCAGTCAGACCAACAACGACACTTCATTGACATCATTTGCAAACGGTTTATCTAAAAATCCAGCTAATTGGTTATTAGTAGGAAAAGATACAAAATTCGATAGACTTCATTTTAATATGGGTAACGAACACAGAAGTTATTCCGCAGATAATACTTTTATAGTAGCATACTATGCAACCAAAGAATCACCAACATCCACAAATTATATATGGAAACCTTTACAAATTACAGACAATACTAGTCATAATACGCCTAACACATCTTTTAGAAACAGCGGTAGTGTTATTTTTTCAACACCATCAGATTGGGCTAAAGTTAAAGCTTCTGATTTAGAATCATCGGTTGATGTAGGTTGGGCAGGACCTATCAGTAATATATCAGCAAGTATAAATATAAGCTCAAATGATAGAGATATAAACTCTATAGGTTTAGCTGAGATAACAACAGCTACTGACCATGGATTAGAGACTGGTGATTTCGTTCATATCGCCGATACAGGTGGTTCTGATGCAGATTATGATATAACAACTAAAATAACAAAGGTTGATGCAAACGAGTTAACCTACTACACAACACATACTTCAGTTTCTGATTTAGAAGGAAGTATTACTCCAAAAATTTATTGGGATGAAAATATGTATTGTATTCTCATAGGAATAGGTTGTAGTAACGATGCAGGAGATTTAGCAAGTTATAAATGTTATAATGTAAGAACATATAATAATGAACATTCTTCTGTAGTTAAAATAATCGATGGACATCATAAATCACTAAACGATATTGCTATTGCACAATCTGTATCTTGGACTAAGAGTGGTAAATACTATACAGTTGAAGATAGATTAGGACGTGCAGAAATAAGAAAATTAGGTGCTGCTGGTGGAAAGGTTAGTTTTGGTGGTGTAGACTTAGGAAACTTTACTTCTTCAGGAACTGGAACTGATTCTAGGGAAAAATTAGCAAACTATCAAAGAAGAGGTACACCTGTATTTTTAGATGTAAAAAGAGCAAATGGAGAAAGAATTAGATTCTTCGGTAAAATAGAAAGTATGTCAGAAGATGTACCTACTGCTCTACAAAAACCTAAATTTGGTATTTCTATGATAGTTTCTCATATACTTGAATTAGATGTAAATGGAGCATGGATAACTAATGGATTAATAGCATTAGGAGGAGACGTTATAGATGAGCCAAACTACTTACTCTAAACCTGAATTATTTATAGATGGTATTTTAATAGAATATTTAGAAAGTTATACCTTTACTACAGGTTTAAATGATACTTTCCAAACTTTAAAAGTTAAGTTCTCTGACCCAGATTTACATAATATTGGGTTATTCGGAAAAGAAGTAGAATTATTTCAAAATTACGGTAGTTACGATGGAACGCCTTTATTTCGAGGATATATAACACAATTTTCTAATAAAGAAACTAGCTTTTCTATATCAGCTCAAGACCCAAGAGTGTTTTTAGCTGGAAAAGATGGTGTCACTGTAACATTAACAGAAACCGATAATTATGATGGTTATACATTAACTCAATTTTTATATAGTTTTATAACAGACGAGATTAACGTAGAATCAACAGTGATAGGACTTTCTGCATTAACAGAGGTAGATAAACCTACATTTATGACAGGTATAAGAACAGAAGCACAAGCTCCATGGGAATTACTTACCAGTACTTTAAAAAAGTCTATAGATGATGATAATCCAGCAGAACCTTTAGATTATTTTACAGATATAATTCATAGACAAGAAACATCAGATATAATATTTAGAAAAAAAAGACCTTTAACAGATAGACCTTCATTAAGATATAGTTATAATGATGGTATAGTAGGTATAGCATTTAAAGAACGGTCCCCTAACAGTATAGGAGTGGCTAAAACTAAAGATGGTAATATACAAAAATTTGTTTATGGAAATACACCCAAAGGTAGAGTAGCAGTTACATTAACTGAACAATACGAAACACCAGCTGAAGCTCATACAGCAGCTAGAAATAAAGTTCTATTAGAATATGAAGATACTAAAGAAATGAACATTAATGTTTCAAAAGGTCATAATTTAACTTTAGGAAGTATAATAGATATAGATGTTCCAGATGCTGAAATAAGGGGTGTCTATAGAATTACAGGTAAAACTATAAGTTATAAAGGTAATAGTTTTGTGTGTTCACTATCATGTAATAAGAAACCTATTAAGGTATCAGACTATATTTAATAATTATTTTTTATAGACGCTTTCTTATGTCTTTCGGTATTTGATAACCCTTTAGAATCAGGTAGGTCGGGATTCATAGTTCTTACTACGATAGTTCCTTCTTTTTGTTCTACTCCACTTACAGAGTGAACACTATCCAATTTACCATCAGCAGTTAGACCTGCATTTCTTCCCATCTTTCTACCTTTACCAGTTATATCTGTTTCAGATGTCACATTTATCTCCTGAACAAGCTATCTCTTGTTTACCTTGAGTGTTGTCCTCAGATTCGTATTCTGATAACTTGCTATAATCTATTACGGGGAGCTTCTTTATAAGCCTTTCGTAGGAATGGACGTCTATTTCTTCATATGGGGCCAATTTATACTTACCACCATCATACGGTAAGAAAGACACACCATTGATTATATCCCAATTTTGGTACACCCAGTTACCTACTTCGAACCATTCATCATCTCTGACATAAACAGTCATACTAGCGTTATGTTCACACCAATTATGCTGTAGGTTTTTATAATGTTTTAGTTGGTCTAACGCAGTGACATCCTTTCTAGTTATACATCCTTCAGGTGATTTAACTGGAAACTCTAAAACCCACGTAGTAGCATCTTTTACAGTCTGTCCTACTTCTGGACTTGCCTTTATACCACTATCTCGCATCAATCTAAAGAGAGGGTCACGGGACGATATTCTATATCTTCTAATGTAGTATTCTGAGTAACGAGGATGTACTCCAGACGCAGAATCTACTAACTGCGAAACAGTACCACTTGGCTTAACACAAGTCGTGGCTGCTGGCATTTTAGTTCCTAGTATCCCTGATGCCTTACGAGCTATGCGTATTACACGGCTTTTAAGGGCATTTAAAGCGTCCGAGCTCAATATGGAAGGGTTATCCATCTGACCAGTCAAACTGACGCCTAGAAGCGCTTCTACATCACAGTTCTTTTTCCACTCTTTTCTGAGGTATGGGAAGTGTGTGAACGAGCTCTGTATGACACCTAACCACGTTGCGGTCTCTACTTTGTCAAGTAGGGTGTCTAAATTATCGTCTTCTCTTACAACAACTTCACTGAGATTACAAAACTGCATATCTCTTAGCATTATCTCTCCACAGGGATTAGTTCCTTGTATTAATGGAGCATAACGTCTAGATGGAGCTTTGCTCTGTGCAGCATTTAGATTAAATATACCTCTTTCACCAGTGCCTGATAGAGCTAAGGAGG
>TARA_R100001443_G_scaffold9297_1_pt1 | contig 20964 bp, 17 predicted proteins | sample TARA_R100001443 | Tara Oceans TARA_R100001443 (sample SAMEA2622142) | marine metagenome | biome: marine biome (ENVO:00000447); feature: deep chlorophyll maximum layer (ENVO:xxxxxxxx); material: "saline water (ENVO:00002010), including plankton (ENVO:xxxxxxxx)" | depth 50 m
AATATAAAATCTATTCATGTAATAGATTAATTGCCTAATTAAAGGCTTCCTCCCCTGACCCCATCGAGTTTAATTATTCGGTGGGGTTTTTCTATGCCAGTTTAATAGGTATCTTGTTGTTATATTTCAGATAAGGACACTGGTGGGGTTTAGGATATGTTTGAAAAGATACGCCACACTGCCCCCAAAACACCACTAAAAATATTACCTAAGACTGTCAGCCACCAGTTTTTTATACATGATGATGATGTGATGACGCATTTAGGCAATTAATACCTTGCCCAAAATGCTGTTCACAATGCTAAACTGAGTGAGGATTTGAAGAACATAAAAATAAAAAGAATGTTTTATCGCCTAAAATGGCTGAATACCGCCATGCAAGTGACACTACCCCCCACGCACACTTGCGTATACAGAGATGACAGATTTTTATTATTTTTTAGTTGGTTGAGAACCATTCGCAACTAGTTTTGCCTACCTTTATATTGGACATAAAAAAACCCCAGAGGATATCTGAGGGGATTAATTGCCTACACCTATATATATTATATATTAGCCCTGGCGGACTAATCCTATTGTACACCCAGAAAACGCTTCTGTCAAGAAAATTTTTTTTTATTTGACAGAACCCTATATTCGCAGTATAATAATGAATATGAAGGGGGTCACTAGGGGGGTATGCCCAAGTAGGCAAAACCGACCACAAGAGTGCTTGCAAGCCTTGTAGGAAAATGCAATGTTTTTCTTACCCCCCACCTTCATATATATATATAAGCCGAAAAGGAGAAAAATATGGCAAGAGTACCATTTGGAGCAAAAATACCAAAAAGATTTTTAAAAAGAAAAGATTATGCTAAAGTAATATCAGAAGCTAGAACTAAAGCTGGTGCTAAAAGGGAAACACCCTTGATAGAAAAAGAACTGGGAAGAGAACTTAGAAATAAACCTAAAAAGAAAAAACCAGCTTCAAAACGTCAAAAAACAACACAGGAGATAGATAAAATGAAAAGGGCAATGAGAAACCCTAAACCTAGACAAGGTAAATCCATAGGCGGAGACGTAATGGGTGCAATAAGAAGTAGAGCTGAAAAAGCAGGCTTTATGACTGGTAAAGATGATCAGAGAGATATAAAAGAATATCTTATCAATGAACGTAATAAAAAAATGTTTGATGATGCTGAGAAAAAAGAAAAAAAGAAAAAGGCAAAACCAAAAAGAAAAGTTTCTAAAAGTGCATTAGCTGCCGCAAGAAGAGCTGCTGGTAATATTCGTCTAAAAAAAGGTGGATATGCTTCACATAATAAAAAGTATGGTGGCGGTATCTATCCAAAGATGGGTAAGTAATATGTCAAAACCAGGTCTATATGCGAACATACACGCAAAGCGTGCAAGGGGTGAAAAGATGAGAGATAAAGGTGACAAAGGTGCACCTAGTGAACAGGATTTTATCGATTCAGCTAAGACAGCCAAGAAAAATATGAAGAAGGGTGGTTTTCCTGATTTAACTGGAGACGGAAAAGTAACTAGAAAAGATATTCTTAAAGGTAGGGGCGTTGATCTAGGACATGGCGGTAACGTATGTTCTAATAGGAAAAAAATGATGTATGGTGGAGGAACTAAGTTATACACTACAGAAAATAAAAGATATGGTGGAGGAGTTCCTAATCCTCGTATGCCAGACCCTATAGACTAATGTCTACTGTAGGAAAAAAATATGTTTCCCATAATAAAAAATATGGTGGGGGCATATATCCAAATTTAAATAGAGGTGGAGAAACATCTATTAGAAAAACTACAGGTTCAGGGGGTAATTATAGACCAACTAAATCTGGAGCAGGTATGACAGAAAAAGGGGTTAAAGCCTACAGAAGGGCAAATCCTGGTTCTAAACTACAAACAGCAGTAACTGGTGATGTAAAGAAAGGCAGTAAAGATTCTAAAAGGCGTAAGTCATATTGTGCAAGATCAGCAGGACAATTAAAAAACAGCTCTGCCAAAACAAAAAACGATCCTAATTCAAGAATTAGACAAGCAAGGAGAAGATGGAAATGTTAACAGAACACAGAACAAACACAAAAGTAATCACATACCCTATGTTTCCTATAGAGAGAAGTCTTGAAAAGAAATACAGAGGTATTGCCTACCCTAAAAAACAAATTACACATATAAGTTACAGACTAGGCAGATACAGAGGTGTAGAGCATGAGGTTACTGTAAAGTCCTAATGCTATTACCTGAAAAGAAAAAATCGAAAGAACTCACCGAGAAACAACAAGGTTTCTTAGACGCATACTTTGCAGAGGGTGAGAAAACCTTTGGGAACATAACCCAAAGTCTATTACATGCAGGCTATTCAGAGACCTCTAGGTCTTCAGTGTCAAAGGCTATGCGACCTCACATAATAGAAAGAGCAAAAGAGTTGTTAGCAACGACAACAGTCAATGCAGTAGGACAAATAAAAGATGCACTATCTGGTGGTAACGATGAGCCTATCGCCAGACAGAAATTACGATTTGAAGCAGCAACAGACATCTTAGATAGATGTGGTATATCTAAACGACAGGAGATTGTATCAGAAAACAAACATGTACATGCTGTTGTATTGCTACCTGCTAAGAAAGCAGAAGCTATAGATTTATCAGATGTTGAGGCTGAAGTTGTCAGAAACTAAGAAAAGAGGAAGACCTAAGCTAAAGGCAGGAGAGAAAGGTAGATATAACCTTTCAGGAAAAGAAAAAGCTCGAAGAGCTACTATGGCACAGATTCGCTATAGAGATAAAAAGATAAAGAAGCATACGAACCAATTAAAAAGGCAGAAGCAATTAAAGAAAGAGAAGATAGAGAAGTTCAAGACACTGGACAAGGGTCTTCAGGGAAAGGGTGCGATAACGGAGGATGTCCTTGCGGATGCACCAACTGCGGTGAAGGAACTTGTTGCGGACAGGGAAGTTGCGTTCAATCCGAATCAGGGTCCTCAGACTGAGTTCCTAGCAGCTCCTGAAAGAGATGTTCTTTATGGAGGTGCAGCAGGTGGAGGTAAATCTTACGCCTTACTTGCAGATGCATTACGATATGCCCACAACCCCAATCATAGAGGGTTGCTTCTCAGAAGAACATTGGGCGAATTGACAGAGCTTATAGATAAAAGTAGGCAATTATATATGAAGGCTTTCCCAGAAGCCGTTTTTAGAGAAAGTAAATCGACATGGATATTTCCATCTGGGGCTACGATTTTATTTTCATATTTAGATAGAGATACAGATGTTACAAGATATCAAGGACAAAGTTTTAACTGGATTGCAATCGATGAAATCACGCATTACCCAACTCCTTACGTTTGGGAATACCTTCGTTCAAGATTGCGTACAACGGATCAAAGCATTGTACCTTACATGCGTTGCACTGCTAACCCAGGCGGAGTCGGTGGTTGGTGGGTTAAAAAAATGTATATTGACCCTACCAAACCAAATACTCCTTTTTGGGCTAGGGATGTGGAAACGAATAGAATCTTACGTTTTGGGTCTAGTAACGAAGATAAAGCAGGGAAGCCTCTTTTCCAAAGACGATTCATCCCAGCAAGATTAACAGATAATCCATATCTTATGGCTTCAGGAGAATATGAAGCCTTACTACACTCTCTACCAGAAGTAGAACGTAGAAGATTATTAGAAGGAGATTGGGATGTCACGGATGGTGCAGCGTTTGCTGAGTTTGATAGGGGTAGACATGTGGTTGAGCCTTTTGAGATTCCTCGTTCTTGGGCTCGTATTAGGGCTGCAGACTATGGTTACTCTAGCCCTTCTTGTGTACTTTGGGGTGCAATCGATTTTGATGGTAATCTTTGGATATATAGAGAATTATATGGCAAGGGATTCACAGGGGAGCAATTAGCTGAAAGAATACTTGAGCTTGAATATGATGATCCCTCAATCCAGACTTGTGTTTTGGATGAGTCCTGTTTTAGCAGAACTGGTCATGGTCTTAGTATTGCTGAGTCTATGAATAGACTAAATTTAAGATTTATGGCTTCTAACCGAGATAGGTTAGCAGGAAAAATAGAGATGCATAAACGATTAGGTGATAACGATATGGGGGAGCCACGTTTACGTATCTTTAATAATTGTAAGCATTTGATTAGAACTTTACCTACATTACCTTTAAGTAAAACAAACCCAGAGGATGTAGACACAAAAGCAGACGATCATGCTTACGATGCATTGAGGTACATGTGTATGACAAGGTTAGTCAATAGTCCTTACTATCATCCTAGGTTTAGAAAACCTAAACAATTTGATAAGTATGTTCCTAACGACCCTGTGTTTGGATATTAAAATGAGTAAAACAACTTATAGAAAATTATATGATATTGCTTATGCAAATAGACCAAGTGAACGTGAAGTATTAAAACAAACTAGGTTACGTTTAAGAGATACTATAGAAACTTCAAGAGTAGATTTTCCGTCACAAATTACGGAAGTTATTTTTGAAGGTCCTTATGCAGAACATATGCTTGAAATGAATACTATGTTAAATCTTACAACAGAAGAAGCTTTTAATAATTTACAATCTGCAGTTAAAACTAATAGGATGCCTATAGATCAAGTAGATATATACAAAGATTACTGGGAAGTTCTTTGGGGAACAGGTATGAGAGCTAGTGATGTGTCTCATTTAAAAGTAAAAGATTTAGATTTTGATAATGAGTTTATTCTTGGAAATTCGCAAAAATCAAATACTAAAGGTCTTACACGCATGAACAGATTTATAAGACCTGTTTTAGAAAAAATAGTACAAGGAAAAGGACCTGATGATTTATTATTTACTAATATTGAAGGTAATCCTATAGCTACAGCAGATGCTGGTAATTTTTGGTATAATTTAGCTAGAGGTACGAAAGGTATTGATGCTAATAATTTTAAAAGAACAAAAGATGCACCAGATTTTGGTTTTGATATATTAGATGAAAATACTCGAACTGCTAGAAAAGCAGTAGTAAATTTAACAGCTTCTCTTTATGATGTTTTTGAAGGTGATAGACTAGACTATACAAAAGGTTTAGAGGCTGCTTTATTGCATGCAGATGCTCAAAGTAAAGCCTATTATAGACAAACTTCAGATTCTCATAGAATAAGAGCAGCAGAAGGTAGAGCTATTAGACCAGCGACATATTCTATTACGCCAAGAGACAGAGCCATTCTGGATGTAATGTGGGATAACAGTCTTAGAATTGGAGGGGCAGAACTTATTGTAAATGATTTACAGGGTTTACGACATACAGTAAGAACAATGAATAGAACGGAAAACCCAGAACCAAAAATTAAAAAAGCAGCAAAAGAAGTACAAGAAAGAATATCAGAATACAATCAAGTTATAGAAAATTCTAGAAAAAGCTTTTCTCCTAGAAAAATACAAAGAACAATTATGCCTGCTAATATGAGTGTAGATGAACAAGTAGATTTTATAAAACAACAAAATCTATCTGCAGGAGAATTTAAAGCTCCTGCTACTGATCCTGACCCTAGATTTGCAGAAGGAACTGATCCTAAAAAAGTAAAACGATACGGAATTTCTAGCCCTATAAGGTTACGTCAAGAGCAAGCAAAAGATGTTAATATTGTAGAAGAGTTTTTAAAAGAAAATTCAGAATATTTAGCAAAACATAATATTACTTTAGATGATGCTATACCACAAATAACAGATAAATTTCATGCTAATGAAAGTTTTCTCAGGTCTGGTAAATATTTTAATGATATGAATGACCAGCTAGAAGATATTATACAACAGATAGGGGATGCTGAAGTAGATGTAGATGATATATTCAATGATATAGGTAATACTTATGATGAAGCAGGCGATGCAAAACTATTTTTTGGAAAAGAAAATTTTGTAGAGGCTCCAGATGGAGCATTAAAATTAAGAGTTCCTAAAAATTTAATGTGGGATTTTTTAGGTGAAGCAGAATACAGATCAAGATTATTTCATTTAGCTCAAAATATGGTAGAAGCAGCAGAACATACTATGTTACCAGATAAATATGCTAGTGCAACTGGTATACGAGATCATATTATAAGAAAAATAAAGTTAGGTAATTTAGCTTGGTTAAAACAAAACCCAGACGAAGAGCTAGGTTTAGCTTTTAAATTTGGTGGTGATAATATGGATTCTGGTAAAAACTATCAAAAAATTTCAAATGATGATTTTATAACAGACTTAAATGAAATCATAGAAGACTTAGGAAGTTTAGATCAAAAAGAATATACTACTGTTAAAGACAGCTATTATGATGATTTTGTAGAAAAAAATAAAGAAGGTTTTTATACAGATTTAGATGAAAAAAAATTATCTAATTGGATTACTAACGATCCTAAACTTTCACGTACCATAATAAAAAGTGTTATATTTGAACCTTTTCATAGGCTTTTAAATGAAGTACAAGTAGAAGATGGCGAAGGATTTTTTAATAGGTATACTTATGATAAAGAAGGTTTATATCTAAATGCAGATGTATATGACACTCCTCTTTCGCAAAGGTTAGAATGGAAAAAAAATGGAATACATCCTGCATTAAGAGATAAAGATCATTACGAAACGCCAAGAACAAATATATCTAGAAAAATTTTTAATTCTGTTGTGCCTGAACCTAACATACAAGTAGTAGATGATTCTGCCTATTCTTTAGGACCTATAGAGTATTTAGATGATAGAGGTAGTCCTATTCAAGATGTAAAACTACCTTCTGCTAGAGAGATAACAGAAGAAGCAATAGAATCTTTAGATGATACTATACTAAGAAGAGCAGCTAGAGGAGTAGGAACTATAGCTAAATATGGAGCTTATGTTATACCTCTTTATGGCACTCCTTTAAAAGCTGGACCTATTGCTTTTGAATTTTTTATAGAAGGAGCTATGGCAGGGTATTTTGCTAACATGGATAAAATAGGAAAAGGTCTTACTGGAGAACGTTTATTTGATACAAATACAAGTGTAGAAGGATTTACTCCTAGTGCAGACCCTTCTGTAGTAAGAGATCAGTTAGAAACTATGGAAGGTAAAGATATAGCAACACTATTAACAGAAACAGATGCACCTGAAGAACCTGTAAGTGGTTTAGAAATGTATAAAGAAAAAGGTAGAGATTTACTTAGATCATTAGCTGGCGTAGGCGGTAGACTTATAGATGCAGAAAGTATGAAAGCAGGAATGGATGCAAATTTTTATGAGGGAGTTGCTAAAGAAGCAGATCAACAAGAAATGGAAGGTCCTGCTGAAACACTTGTAACTGATACTACTGGTCAAGAAATACAAGATTATTATGACCGAAAAACAGAAACTTTAGAAAGAAGGCAAAATGATTTTGCCAGACTATTAGAACAATATCCTGGTGCTAAAGGTGATCCAGATAAACAGATTAGAGATAGAAAATTAGAACAAATAGATGCTGCTTTATTAGAGCAGGGTGACGAAAGCCTAACACAAATGAATGATTTATTAACCAACAACCAAGAAGGAGAAGACAATGCCGTTATTAGGTAAATATAAGCAAGGCGACCTTGGACAAGAAGACGAAAGTAAACTTGTCAGAATGAAAAAAGAGGGATGGGATAAAATGTCCGTTTCTCATGGTGCCGAAACCACTGTAGATGGTGGTAACTTATCAGGCATGAAAAAGGGTCAAACTGATTCCAATTTCAATGCTTTGGCTGACAAAAAGGATTATTAATTATGGCTGATTTGGGTGAACTCGTAGGTACTGACGAGCAAGAAGACATTACCAAAGAAGATATGGTAGGTCTGGCAGGGTATGTGCGAGGTAAGTATAGAGAGTCTGAAGATGGTCGTCTAGCTGACGAACAGAGATGGCTTAAAGCTTACAAAAACTACAGAGGAACTTCTGAAGATAGTGAAGACTATAGAAAGTCAGAACGATCTAAAGTTACTGTAAAAATAACTAAGGTAAAAGTATTAGCTGCTTTTGGGCAGTTAGTAGATATCTTGTTCTCACAAGGTAAAGTTCCTATTTCTGTAGAATCTACTCCTATGCCTGAAGGCGTAGAAGAATATGTTCACCTAGAAACGCCTGTAGATCAGCAATTAAAACAATCAGACCCTTATGGGTTTGAAGGGGATGGTAGGGAATTACCAGCAGGAGCCACAGAAGCTGAAAAGCTAGAATTAGGTCCATATGAAGATGATATGGCTGAAGCTAACTTAGCAGCAGGTCCTTCTAATATGGGTGAACCTCAATTATCCCCAGCCAAGGAAGCAGCTAGAAAAATGGAAAAACTTATCCATGATCAATTACTAGATGCTTCAGCAGTTTCCGAACTCAGAAAAGGAATTTTTGAACAGTGCTTACTAGGTACTGGTATAGTAAAAGGTCCTTTTAATCATACTAAAACTATTCATAAATGGTCTTCAGAAGAGGGTAGCAGATTTTACGACCCAGAAGAAAAAGTTGTGCCTAGATTAAGTCACGTTTCTTGTTGGGATTTATATCCTGATCCTTCAGCATTAAGTTTAGAAGATGCAGAATATATAATAGAAAGACATAGAATGAATAGATCACAATTACGTGCTCTACGAAATAGACCTTTCTTTGATAGAGATGCTATTGAAACATGCCTAACTATGGGTACTAACTACGAAGAAAGACATTTTGAAAATGATTTATATGCAGATAATGATCCTATATATAATGAGGATAGGTTTGAAGTATTAGAATATTGGGGTGTATTAGATGCTAAAATGGCAGATGCAATACAATTAGATATACCTAGAAATACTTCTGCCCTAGATCAAGTACATATAAATGCTTGGATATGTGGTAATCAAATACTAAGAGTAGTTTTAAATCCATTTGTACCAGAAAGAATACCTTATCAAGTATTCCCATATGAAAAGAATCCATATAGATTTTTTGGTATAGGCGTTCCTGAAAATATGGAAGATGCACAGCTACTAATGAATGGTCATGTGCGTATGGCTATTGACAACTTAGCACTAGCTGGCAATTTAATTTTTGAAGTAGACGAAAACATGATGGTACCAGGTCAGTCTATGGATATATATCCTGGTAAAATATTTAGGAGACAGTCTGGAGCTCCTGGTACTGGTATTACAGGAATTAAGTTTCCTAGTACAGCAGTAGAAAACCTTCAGATGTACGACAAGGCAAGGCAGCTTGCTGACGAAGAAACAGGTATACCTAGTATCGTTCATGGTCAAACTGGCGTGACTGGTACTGGTCGTACTGCAGCAGGATTATCTATGTTAATGGGATCAGCAGGTTTAGGTATTAAAACTGTTATCAAGAATATAGATGATCATCTTCTTAGACCTCTAGGAGAAAACATGTTTATGTGGAATATGCAATTTTCAGAGGATGAAGATGCAACAATGGGTGATTTGGAGATTAAACCTAAAGGCACAACGTCTGTAATGATGAAAGAAGTAAGATCACAAAGATTAACTATGTTACTACAAACTGTAGCTAATCCTATGCTTGCTCCTTTTGTAAAATTACCTACGTTGATTAAGGAACTAGCAATAGCTCAGGATATGGAACCTGATGAGTTAGTTAACGATGTTAACGAAGCACAAATATTTGCTGAAATTTTAAGAGGTTTAAATGGACAACCAACTGGCGAAGAGGCTGCTGCCTCTGGTGAACAACAACCAAACATGGGAGCCCCTGAAGGAGTTCCTGCAGGAGCAAACCCTGCTGACCCAACAGGCGTTGGTGGTGGCACAATCGGAACAGGAACTACGCCAACTCCAGGGGAAGGCGGCTTTACTGGTAATGTTACTCCAATTACAGGACAGAGTGAGGGCGGAGGCTAAACGTAAGGAATAATATGGTAAGAAAATTTATAGACAGAGAAGGTTTACAAAGTTACATTAAAGGTCGTGAAGGTGAATTTCACTCTGAAGTGTATCATGTAGAAAGTACTTTAGAAGATGGTACTAAAAAACAAATACCTCATATTGGCTATGGATTTAAAATAGAACCTAATGAATATTCTAAATATAATTTAGCAAAAAACGGAAAACAACTACAAAACAAACCAAAGTATACTATGTCTCCTGAAGAAGGTGAAGAACGTTTTCAAAAAGAATTTGATAAAGCCTACACTAGTGCTGCCAAGTTAGCTTATGATAATAATATTACAGATTTTGAACATATAGGGGCATTAACAGATTTAGCCTATAATATGGGCACTGCTTGGCATAAAAAATTTCCTAGAGCTAAAAAAGCTTTAGAGGCAGGTGATTATGCTACTTTTACTAGAGAATTATTGTTAGGCAAAAATCCTTATTTAGAATCTAACTATGTAAAAGACGTAGGCATTGACAGAGTAACTACTATTACTGAAGCTTTCGGTCACAATTATGTAGATCAATATAAAGACGGCAGTCTGTACAAACCACAAACAGAAAGTTTTTTAGATGGTTTTAATAAAAGCAAACATGCAAATATATATTTACAACCTACTGAAGAATCTCCTGATAGTATTACTGACAGGGTCGGTTTTGTAGAAGCTAATAAAAATCCTTATGAACCTAATCCAAGACTTAAAGGAAACATAGAAACAGAAATTGCTAGAAAGAATTTTCGTGGAAAAATTAGGTTAGATGATAGAGGTAATGTAAGTGGACAGGCAGGAATAAATATACCTTCTGTAGGATATCTTTCAGGAAATACTGAAGGAGATTATAGTTTTGAATCTAGACCTTATAATATTTTTGGGGCTGACGTTAGTCTAAGTAAAGATAATAGTGCACCCCTATTAGCTACTATTCAGAAAAATAACTTTTTAGCAACTGTTTCTGATGAAGCCATAACAGCACAAATAAATGGATTTCAAGGAAGATTAGATGAAAGAGGTTTTAGTGGTAGGTATGATCATCCTATTAATAAAAATGTTAAAGCACATGCCTATTATGGTAACAGTGGTAACTATGGCATAGGTATCAAAGGAGTTTGGAATTTTCAAGAGGGTGGGGAAGTAGAAGACCCTTTTAAACATATGGGTTTTCCTGACGTAGAGGTTGGTAGACCTATACCTCCTGATTATAAGAATGACTCGCTAGAACAATTACCAGTACCGCCTATTGACTTTGATAGACCAGTAGTAAAACCACCAGGAGCTGAACTTGGTCCTCCTATGACCAATTTCCCTAGTAGAGATAATGATAATTTTATTATTAAACCTGATACACCAGTAGGAATACCACCTATGGTAGGTATTGATCCTGAGTTTGAACAACTTTTTCCGCCTGTAATTTCTCCACCAGAAGAAGAATATTCTTTTAGACCTCCAGAAGATTATGAAAGCCCTAGAATATCTACGTCTTTTGCAGATGTGTTTGGTTATGGGGGCGATGGAAATGTTACAGCACCACAAGCTTCTTATTTTGATGGTAATAGCCAAGCTTTAATTACTGTGCCAAATGATAATAGTTTATCTAGAGACCAATTAGCTGCTCTAGGATTGTTAGGAACTATGCATGATGTTGGTATAGGTATGGAAGCTAAAGCAACTGATATGGAACAACACTTAGATTATTTAAGAAGCCTGCCTTATGAAGATTCTTTAGGTGCAAATGAAATAGTAGATGCTGAAGCTGTTAAAATTTTTAAAGAAATGGGTATAGATTTAGTTGAAGGACAGTCTTTTACACAAAATCTAGTTGATACGCAAGCTTTTGATATAGACTATAAATATAGGTATAATAAAAAAGCTAAAAAATATGAAGTAGTTAGAACATGGAATTTAAAAGAAGGTAAATCTTTAATCTATGGTCAAATGTATGAGAATAAACATATAGCTGATCATTGGAAAACTGACCCTGAAATGGGTGCTGCTAGATCACATTTAAAAGGTGTTTTACCTCATAATCCTAATACAAATAAGCCGTGGGCTAGTGAAGAAGAATTTGATAATTATTTACGTGATCCTAAAAACGATGCAAATTTAAAAGGTATCACTAAAACGATGCGTAATGGTCGTGATTTTTTAAAAAATTTAGGAGATAAAGAATTATTTAACATAGGAGATTCTCAGGTACAGTTAAAAGACTTGTATGATGAGATGGGTGCTGCTCTTATGGTTGGTCTGGCTACTGGAGATGCAGGTAAAGCTGCTCTTGCAGGTGGTGTGCAATTTGTAAAATCAGATGTAATAAAACATTATGCAACAAAAGCAGGACAGACAGTATATGATAATGCTATAAAAGCAGGGCAATCAGTAAAAGATGCAAAAGCCTTACAACAAACTACAGAAGGTAAGTGGAAAGGTTGGGGAGGAGCTGCTACTGCTGCTGCTGGTACACTACTACTAGGAGGAGATGAGGAAGACGCTTTATATGCAGCAGTTTCACATTTAGCTATAGAAAGAGGAGCAGAAGCGGTTGGTGGTGCTTTTGGTGCAGGCGGTGGCGAAGCGGCAGGGCATGTAGGTGCAGGAATAATATCTGCAGGTATAGCTCTTTTGCGGACTGGTGATTTAAAACAAGCTGCTATATCTGGAGTTACAGGATATGCTATGTCTGTAAACCCTCTTATAGGTATGGGTCTTATGGCGTTACAATTTATCTTAGGCAAAGAACCCTCTAATAAAACAGGGTATGCTAGTGTAGACTTTGATCAATTCTCTACTAATAGTTACAGTATAGGGCATTATGATTCTGGTAAAATGAATGAAGACAATATGGACTTTACTAAACAGCTATTAGACCCTCTAGTACCTTTTATTCAAGAGTTAGAATCTAAATATGGCTTCGATCTTAAAGGCGATTTACAAATACATTATGGTTCTAGAGATGGATTATTTTATACAATAGGGGATATTGAACAAGAAGGTTTATCTCAAGAAGGTATGTTTTTAAATAGAGCAGATTATTGGGATGGTCAAGACCGAAATGTTTATAGAAGAAAATTTGACACAAATGAAGCAGGTTTACAATCTTTTTATGAGTCTATACAAAGAGATTTAGAGTATATTGCTCAAAATAAAGTAGGCGATCTTAAAAATTATAGGGGAAGAGTACAATCTCCAGAAGAAATTAAAGAAATGATGGTAAATTCAGGTTATAATTACTCTAATTTTGCAGGAATTAAGCAAGGTGGTAAGATTTCACTTGACAAAGGCGGTGATGTTGAGTATAATAAAGGTAATTATGGATTTGTCAACGAAAAAGGCAAAGCTCCACCATCTGCAAGGGCAGATGATGTTCCTATGACTTTAAAAGAGGGGGATTTCGTACTCTCTCAGCCTGCTGTAGCCCTTTATGGTAAAGATACTATAAATCGCATGCTCTCAAGAGCTGCTACAAAAGCAGGCAAGAATTTAAAATCTGGAGGTAAAGTTCCAGTAAATGTACACAATGGTGAATACATTATACCAAAGAATTTAACAGAATATATAGGTCCTAATGTTCTCGAAACGATGAACAACAAGGGTCTTATGTCAGTTGGTGAAAGACCCAACACTTAGTTGACAGCTACTTGCGAAAGCAACCCTGTCTCTTTAATAACTGAATGGGCTACCTTTACGGAGAAAGTAAAGCCCCCAATGAGGTAAAAATGAACGAAGAAACACTAGAAAAGGAAGAAGAAAATTTAGAACCAGCTCCATATCAAGGGGCTTACAGAAAAGAACTAGATGATATTGATCCTGATATGAACCCTGCAGAGGAAGAAGAACTTCCAATAGCAGCTACTTCTAAGGAAGAATCAGAAAGTTTTGTAGAGCAAACTACTAAATCAGAACAACCTGAACACGACTACAAAAAAAGGTACGATGATTTAAAAAAACATTATGATGCTAAAGTTGAAGAATTTAAAGGTAAAGAACAAGAACTATTAGATTTAGCAAAAACAGCATCCGCAGGAGGTGTAAATTATACACCACCAAAAACGCCTGAAGAACTAGAACAGTTCAGAGAGCAATATCCTGATGTATATAATGTTATTGAAACTGTGGCACACTCTCAAGCAGATAATAAAACAAAAGCTTTACAAGATGAAATTAAGGAACTTCAAGGAGATCGACAACGCCTAACTAAAGAAAAGGCAGAACAAGAGCTTCTTAGATTACATCCTGATTTTATGGATATTAAAGCAAATGAAGAATTTATCGCTTGGTTAGGAGACCAGCCACCATCCATAGCAGATGGCGTTACTAAAAATAACACTGATGCAAAATGGGCTGCTAGAGTTCTAGATTTATATAAAGCCGATAAAGGTATTTCTCGTACATCAAAAAAGCAAACCACTAATACTGCTGCTGACTATGTTCCTACTAAAACTAAGTCGGAACCAGCCAAAGGCAAGAAAGAGTGGAGTGCTGAGGAAATCAGGCGGTTGACACCGACTCAATTTGAAAAGTACGAAAAAGAAATCGACTTAGCAAGAAGAGAAGGTAGAATCCGCTAGTTTATTAACTTTAACTAGAAAGGGGATTCGATTATGGCTATCGGAACTGCAGCAGGATATACCAACCTGCCTTCTGGTAACTTTTTACCAGAAATTTATAGTCAAAAAGTTCTTAAATTCTTCCGTAAAGCTTCAGTTGTTGAGGATATTACCAACACTGACTATTTCGGAGAAATTGAAAATTTTGGCGACACAGTTAGAATCATAAAAGAACCAACTATCACAGTTTCAGCATACACAAGAGGTTCCTCTGTAAATACTCAAGACTTAGCTGACGATGAAATTCAATTAACAATCGACAAAGCTAATGCATTTGCTTTTAAAGTAGATGACATTGAGGAAAGACAGAGTCACGTCAACTTTGAAACTTTAGCTACATCTTCAGGTGCTTATGCACTTAAAGATAGCTACGATAGTGAAGTTCTATCTAACATTCAATCACAAGTCACATCAACTAATACGTATGGTGCTGATCACGCAACAAACTCAATAGACACAGGTTTTGACACTAGTGAAATTGACCCTGTAAACGTACTTGCAAGACTAGGAAGACTCCTAGACGACCAAAACGTTCCTACAGACAATAGATGGGCAGTAGCTGCTCCAAGATTTTTTGAAGAGCTACAGCAAACTAGTTCTAAACTACTTGATGCTAACTTCTTAAACGAAGCTAGTTCACAAGTTAGAAATGGTTTAGTTGTTCCTCAACTAGTAAATGGCTTTAGACTTTATAAGTCTAATAATATGCCTGCTGCTAGTACTACTGACGTGCACGTTGTTTTAGCTGGACACCAAGGCGGTGTTTCAACAGCTTCACAAATTGCAAAAACAGAAGTAGTGAGAGACACTGAATCTTTCGCTGACATTGTTCGTGGTCTTCATGTCTATGGTAGGAAAGTTCTTAGAACTGAATCCATAGCCCAAGCTTACGTTAAATTAGATTAAGGGGGAAGATAAATGGCTACATTAACACAAACTGGTGCAGGAACTGTAGGACACATGGCTTCTAATGCCGTGCCTAAAGCTTACGCACAATCAACTGTTATCGATGGCACATCTACTGCTTTAACTAACGGAGATGTCTATCAAGCAATTAACGTACCAGCTAACTCTGTTGTACTAACTGCAGGAATCGATGTAATTACTGCAGGTACTGGAACTGGTACTTTGGCATTAGGCGATGGCTCAGTAACTTACGTTGCTGCTGCTACTCAATCTGCAGGTCAAATGACTTCAGGTGATGCTCTTGCTGAACTCGCTGTTACTTATGCTGCGGCAGATACACTAGATGTAACTGTTGGCACTGCTGATGTTAACTCTAAGGTCCGAGTATGGGCTGTTTTAGTTGACATTAACGGAATAGGTGATACTGAGTCTGGCGACACATATGCCTAAATAATGTCTTTGGTGGGGGGTATTAAATGCCCCCTGCCTTTTACAAGGAAAAATTATGAAGAATTTATTTTTAGTTTTTATAGTTTCTGTTTTTCTAGTAGGATGCGGTAGTTCAAGAATTATGTTGAACGCTGACATTCCAGAATCACAAGCTATAACTATCGAAATTTCTACTCAAGATAACGAAACAGTAGAATAGTGATTAAAACAGTAGGAATAGAATTATTGAAATTAAGCCTATGTATTTTCATGGTGCTTTTTTTGTATTTAGGAATAGCTTCTTTTAAGCTACAAGAATACACAATTTTTCTAAGCCTATTACCTATTAATGTTGCGATAGGGTGGTTTATATACCATAGATTAAAACATGGCTGAGTCAACATTTATCTCAGCAGCAGCAACACCAGGAAATACAAACAGGACAGATGTATATACTTGTCCTAGCAATTTTAAAGGGATTGTAAGATTTATAAACGTAGGCAATGTAGACGCATCAGGAAAAACAGCGATGCTAGAATGGTACGACTCTTCAGCTACTACCTACTACCCTATTACAGGTTCTAAGTCTATAGACGGAGAAGGGTATATAAGTCTAACAGATATGTTTCTAATATTAGAAGCAGGTGACAAAGTAACAGTCACAGCAGGAACAGCAAGCACAGTAACAGCAATAGCAGGTGTAGAGCTGATATACAATCCTCTAACAACATAGGCAAAACATGGCTACATTTCTTACACTAGTAAATAACGTATTAACAGAATTAAATGAACCTACATTGGCTACTTCTGCAGATTTAAGTTCTGCTTCAGCTACAGTAGGAATACAAACAACAGTAAAAGAAAATGTAAATAAATCTATAAGAGATATAGCTACTTCAGAAGTAGAGTGGTCTTATTTATATGCTTCAGGTACACAAGCTTTAACTGCTGGTATACAAGAATATACAGTTACTACAGCAGCCTCTACAATAGATTGGGATAGTTTTGTTTTAGTACCTACAGAACTACTAACTAATGGTGAGTTTACAAGCGACATAAGTAGTTGGACCGAATCAAACTCAGGCACTGGAGATGCTACATATTCTTCAGGTGCACTATCTTTAGCAGCAGGCTCTGGCACTAGTGCTGTATATCAAGCATTATCTCTTACAAGAGGTAGAACATATATGGTTTCGTTTGCTATGAAAAATGCTTCTACTTCAGGAACAGCAATAAGTCCTAGTTTAGCAGTCTCAGTAGGAACAAGTGCTTTAGCTACAGATGTATCTACAGGCACATATACTTCTGCAGGAGGATCAAACGATGAAGGTGATCTTAGTTATCATAGTTTTACATTTGAAGCTTCTGCTACAGCACATTATTTAACAATTAAAAACGAAACTGCATCATCTACAGTATTAGTAGATAATGTTAGTGTAAAAGAAGATGTTCATCCTAAATCATTAAGATACTTAAATGAGGATGAATGGAGAGAAAGAATAGTTGGAACAGATAAAAATCAAAATCCTGACCACTTTGCAGAACCACAGTATGTATATAGAACTGTCGCTTCTACTTCAGCACTTACGTTTGGGGTCTCACCTGTTCCAGATAAAAGCTCTTATACTGTGGAGTTTGATTATTATACTTCCCCAACAGACCTATCTGCGTCAAGTGATACGCCTAGTGTACCGACTCGTTACCACGATCTGATAGTTAAAAGAGCTGCTTATTACACATTACTTACTCGATCTGACCCACAGTTAGCTCAAGTATTTTTACAGGAATATAGTTTTGGTTTACAACGAATGAGAACAGATTTGATAAATCGTAAAAATTATATGTTTGCAGTCTAATGCCAGATATGTTGCAACCATATGTAGTTAATTGCAGAGGAGGCTTAGTGCTTAATAAATCTCAATTTGAGATGGAGCCTGGCGAAGCTATGGAATTAAGAAATTTTGAACCAGATATAGGTGGTGGATATAGACGTATATCAGGTTTTGCTAAATTTAATACTAATGCAATAACTTCTGGAAGCACTACAGGTTCTTTACTTATGACTGCTGTTTACAAAGATCAAGTTATAGCAGCTAGAGGTACAGAAGTATTTAAAGTTCCTTCAGGTACAGGTTCAGTTACTCAAATAGATTCAGGCAGAACTAGTGCAGGTAGATATGACTTTGATGTATATAATATGAGTGGCACAGATAAAATAATATGGGCAGATGGTGCTAACAATGCTTCTTCATATGATAATAGTTCAGTAACAGATATAAATGCTACTGGAGCTCCTTCTAATCCTAAATATGTAAAAATATTTAGAAACCATGCTTTCTACGCAGGTATGTCTGCAACAACACAAAAATTAATATTTTCTGCTCCTTATGCAGAAGGTGATTTTACTGCTGCCAATGGTGCAGGTTCAATATCTGTAACAGGAACTATAACAGGATTAAAAGTATTTAGGGAACAGCTTTATGTGTTTTGTGATAATGCTATATTTAGAATAGTAGGAAACAGTCAAGCAGATTTTCAAATGCAACCAGTGACAACTAATGTAGGTTGTGTTGCCCCACAAAGTATACAAGAAGTAGGCGGTGATATTATTTTCTTAGCTGCTGATGGTTTAAGAACTGTTGCAGGTACAGAAAAAATTGGTGATGTAGAATTAGGAGTGATTTCTAGACCGATACAAAGAAGATTTACAGCACAAAATTCTGCTACTGCAGCAGCTACTATTACTTCTTTAGTTATAAAATCAAAAACACAGTATAGATTATTTTTTTCAGAAACAGCTACAGAAGCAGAGGCTACAGGTATTATAGCGGTGTTTAGAGGAGATAGATGGGAATTTGCAGATTTAAAAGGAATAAAACCTAATTGTGCAGATAATGGATATATTCTTGATGTTGAGTTTACAGTACATGGTGGTTATGATGGGTATGTATATAAACAAGAATCAGGCAATACATTTACTAATGCTTCGGATGGTTCTTTAAGCCTACAAGCAAGATATAAATCAGCTCACTTAACTATGGGTGATCCTGGTATTAGAAAAAGATTTCATAGAGCTATATTAAACTATAGACCAGAAGGCTCTTTAGCTACAAATTTAGGTTTAGAATATGATTTTGGATCAGACGAAGTGTTAAATCCAGATAGTATAGCATTTACAGGTACTGCAGACTTAGCTTTATATGGATCAGCAACATATGGAGCATCCTCTTATGGTGGAGCAGAGTTTGTTTTAAGTAGGCAACCAATCGTAGGTTCAGGATTTGCAGTAGCAGTACAATTTACAGAAAAGTCTGATGACACATCAGCACCCTATTCATTAAGAGGGTTTAGTTTAGAATTTGCAGCAGCAGGTAGGAGATAATAATGGCAGGTTATTCAGCAAGACAATCGAGTTTTACTACAGGAGATACAATAACAGCAGCTCATAGTAATAATGAGTTTAATGCTATTTTAGCAGCTTTTCATGTATCTACTGGGCATACCCATGATGGTACCACAGCAGGCGATGGTGGACCCCTTTCAACACTATACAGCAATGCTATCAGTATGGGTACAGGTGCAGACACAGATATAGCAGTTACATTTAATGCTAACTCTAATGATGGTGTTATCACTTGGATGGAAGATGAAGATTACTTCCAGTTTTCTGACGACATACTATTAAGCACCACAGAAAAAATACAGTTTAGAGATACTGCAATATACATTAACTCTTCTACTGATGGACAATTAGATTTAGTTGCTGATACAGAAATACAAATAGCTGCTACTACTATCGATATGAATGGTGCTGTTGATGTATCTGGAACTTTAAGTTTTGGGTCTTTATCTGATGGTTCAGTAACTATTACAGATATAGCTGATGAAGATAATATGTCTTCTAACTCTGCAACAAAACTTGCTACACAACAATCTATTAAAGCCTATGTTGATACACAAATTACTGCAGAAGATTTAGATGTTAGTTCTGATAGTGGTACTATTGCCATTGATTTAGATTCTGAAACTTTAACTATAGCAGGTGGTACAGGTTTAGATTCTAGTGCTACCTCTAATACAGTAACACTAGCAATAGATAGTACAGTAGCAACTCTTACAGGTTCACAAACATTAACAAACAAAACTCTCACAAGTCCAGTTTTAAATACTGGAGTATCTGGTACTGCTGTATTAGATGAAGATAATATGTCTTCTAATTCAGCTACTAAATTAGCAACACAACAATCAATTAAAGCATACGTAGATTCAGAAGTAGGTGGTGTAAGTTCTTCTTGGGTACTAGAAGATGATGATGGAACAGAAGTAACTGTAGCTGCAGGTAAAGAAGTTAAATTTATTGGTTCTGGTATTACAACAAACTGGACAGATACAGATAATGGTACGGATGCTGATCCCTATGATCTTACATTTACTGTAGATGCAGCACAAACAGGTATTACTTCTATATTAGCTACCGACCTTAAAATTGGTGAAGATAACGAAACTAAAATAGATTTTGAAACTGCTAACGAAATACATTTCTATGCTAACAATACAGAACAAGTATACTTAGCTGATAATATATTTGGTCCACAATCTGATAGTGATGTTGATCTAGGCACAACAGGCGTTAGATGGAAAGATGCCTATATAGATACAATAACAACTACAGGAGCTATAACTGTAGGTGGTGATTTAACTGTAAATGGAACTACAACAACTGTAAACTCTACTACAATAACTGTAGACGATCCTATTTTTACGTTAGGTGGCGATTCTGCTCCTGGTTCTGATGATAATAAAGACAGAGGTATTGAATTTAGATGGCATAACGGAACAGCCGCTAAAGTAGGTTTTTTTGGTTATGATGATTCTGAAAGTGCCTTTACATTTATACCAGATGCTTCTAACTCTTCAGAAGTATTTAGTGGTACAGTAGGTAATGTTATATTTGGAAACATTGCAGGTACATTAACAACTGCTGCTCAAACAAATATAACTTCTGTAGGAACATTAACTGCATTAACTATAGACAATGTTATTATTGATGGGGCTACTATAGGTCATACGTCTGACACAGACCTAATGACTTTAGCTTCTGGCGGATTAACTGTAGCAGGTACTATAGAAGGTACTACAATTACTGCTTCTAC
>TARA_R100001443_G_scaffold80258_1_pt1 | contig 20783 bp, 8 predicted proteins | sample TARA_R100001443 | Tara Oceans TARA_R100001443 (sample SAMEA2622142) | marine metagenome | biome: marine biome (ENVO:00000447); feature: deep chlorophyll maximum layer (ENVO:xxxxxxxx); material: "saline water (ENVO:00002010), including plankton (ENVO:xxxxxxxx)" | depth 50 m
TTATAACCTTCACCAACTTTATCAGCTATCCAAAGCGCTTTTGCTTCCGCTGTAGAGTTAGCTAAGCCAGTAATATTTTTCATTGGTATATTTAAACCATTAGCTTTCAAAAAATCAAATATAGCTTTAGCGGCTTGCGGTGGTCTTGCTGTTAATACAAACATATTTTCAGGACCAAACTTACCTTGAAGTTTTAATGCTTTTTGAAATAATGGCGCAACTTTACCTTTTACAACTTTATTAAAATCTGAAAAGTCAAATGTATAACCTTGGTCTAATAAATCTTCATACGTACTAGCATATTGCTCAGCATTTAAAGTACCAGTCTTACCATCTGGTCTAGTAAATTTTACTAAAGATTCAGTTGTAGCTAATGTATCGTCAAAATCTAAAACCGTAATACCTTTCGGGTCTTTAGAACTTTTTCTAGCTACATTTATAGCCTTGTTTAATGTATTGTTATTTTTTATGTTTTTACTAAATTTAAATCCCGCCTGTTTACGTAAAACATTTATATCTTTTTTCCCTTCAAAAACATCTATTATATTTTGTCGAGCTTCCTCAATACTTAAGTTATTAACGCCAAAATATTCTGCTATTGTTTTGTTTTCAGCTATAAGTTTATAACCAAAAGGATTTACGCCTGCTTTCATTAATCTATATATAGATACATAGCCATCAGGTAAAAAATCTAAACTACCATCTAAAATCCTAGGCACAACATTATTGTAAAAATCTTTACCCATAGACTGCCTGTACTCACCACTTGGATCTTCAGCATACCTTAAAGATATTTGTGAATAAACAGCTTTTAAAATTTTATTAGCATCTTTTATATCACCATCAAAAGCCATGCCCATCATAATTCTAGCCATTTCCATTTGAACAGCATGTTCTTCTACACCTATCTCAGTAGTTAACTCCTTGCCATTATTATCAACAGGATATCCTATAACTTTAGCAGCGTGTCTCATAAAATTACTTTGGTCAATACCAAAATGTGTCAAAACCTCTTGAAATATTTCTTTCCCATTATCTGTTTTTGAAACATGCTTACTTATGTCGTTAAAAAGATTTAGTAAAAAATCCAACTTACCATCATCTTTAGATAAATCTAAATTATCTAGACCTTTCCACTTTCTTGCCTTGTGGTAATATAATCTCGAAGGTTTAATTTGTTTTGCTTTTTTTATTTTCTTCAAAACATTTTTTTTGTTATTTTTTTTAGCATACCTTTTAATAGCTGCTTCAAAATAAGGTTTGTTAAAAAACGCTGCTTTTTTTACACCACCAGTTAACGCGCCTTGCATTACATCGTAATATTGTGGATAACTTTCAAAAAAATCTAATAATTGATTAACATAAAACTCTTCCCAAGTCACTTTATTTTTTGCATCTTGATATTCGTTTAAATGTTTTCTTGTTATTATTTCACCTTTTACAACGCCATCTTCTATAGTTTCTAAATATTGCTCGATTCTATTTGCTAATTGATTATCTGGAACTAATTTATCAGTATTCAAAGCAAAATCTTTTATTTTATCCGCGGATTTACTAAAAGCAATTTTACTTTGCCCAGCGGTAACATCTGCTATTTGTTGTGGTGATGCTCCTGCTGCCTCTAAGTTTCTTTGAGCAGCAGACAATGATACTTGTTGGCTAAGTGTTCTAGCAGCGCCTTTTAACAACTGACCTATTTCAGATCTTTTTTCTTTAGTAGGAAGTATATTTATTTGCTGTTGTTCTGTAATACCTAAGTCTCTTTGAAATTGAACTACAACATCTTTTTTAGGATTGATAAACTCTTCTTTCAATGTCCATAGTGGTACTTGTGAAGTTTTACCTTGTGATCTAGCTCTTTTACCGTTTGGTTTAAATAATGGTTCGTAGAAATATTCTAGTATTCTATCTTGTAAACCTATAGCTCTACCATAAACATTTCTAGACACTGGAATCTTTTCTCCTATTTCATTTATTAAAGCGTCTTTCTCGCTAACGTTTGTTTTTGGCAATATTTTTATAAATTGCTCTGTAGTATTGTAATCAGCAAAAACATCTTGTACACTTTTAGATTCAGATGGTGATAATATACCGGTTGCACCAGCATCTAACTCTTCTTTTGTAATAACTTCACCAGTTTTAACATCAACAATATCATCTGAAGTTGTCAAGTTTTGACTTGGCTTTGTTATCTTATTTTCAGGTATGTTAAATATTTTATTGCCTATATGACCCTCGTTATTTTTAGTAACCTGCTTGTGTGTGTCTCCTTCTATAACCTTAGTATCTTGTCTTATATCTTTAGCAACTTTAGCAACCTTAGGTATCTTTAAAACATTTATTCTTTTTCTTGTGTCCTGTTGATTTGAAGTTGCATTTTCTAATTCAGTTGAAACAGCAATATTTTTAGCCTCATCTAAGTTTACACCTTGACTTTTAGCATCTATTGTTTTGGCTCTTGTAAATATTTCGGCTTGTCTAGGTCCTAGCGTATTATCTAAAAATGTTGTTACTGTATTTTCTTTATTATATGTATCTAATAAACGTTTTCCCTCACGATTTACAGTTTGACCATTTGGTAATGTTATTTTTGGAAATATACCTAACATTTGTTCCGATATAGCTTCTTTTATAGACTCCATTGTTATATCACCAGTTGGATTAAATTTTAAAGATTTACTAATTACAGGCCAGTTATTTTCAATTAAAGCTTCTACAGCAGCAAATCTATCTTCTTGTGATGATTGTTTAGAATTTATTACATCAACTAAAGATTCATTAGTCATTAAACCTTCTTTTATAAGTCCTATAAATTCTTGCGCCCTAGGATTTGCTTTAGAAAACTTAGTCTTAGGTTTTTCTTTTGTTTTTTTAGCTATTTTACCGCGCTCTATAGATTTTATATCTTTTAGGGTTAATGTACCTGCTTTTATTTTTTTACCAAGATTAATTAAAAAGTTAATAGCATCTGTTTCTCCTTCAAAATTAAAATCAGCATTTTCACCTAAAGATTTTTTAGAACTTAAATTTAACGCGTTAGCTATAAAAGCACCTAACCCTTTGTTTTTAGTAGCGTTAAGGTTTATTCTACCTTCAGCAATAAGTTCTAAAAAATTAGTTAAAACTTCTTCGCTTATTAAATTATTCTTAGCGTCTCTTTCTACTTGGTTTAATAGTTTTAAATGTAAACTAGGATTTCTTTGTTTAACAAACTCTAGTACAGAGTCCGCGATATCATCAAACGCTTTTTTATTATTTCCAAAAGCAGCGGCAAAAACCGCATGTCCAATTTCATGAGTTCTAGTTTCTAAACGATCAGCTTTAGCCATGTTTTCTACTACTTGCATTGGTGTTATATTACCGTTGGTTTCTACAATATTAACACCGTGAGCACCATCTTCTATGTTCGAAATAATAATTTGCTTATCTGCATCAGATAAATCCATTTTATTTACAAAATTTACGGCCTGCTCTACGTTTTGAAAGTTTTTAAAACCAGCTCCTTTTAACATAGATTTTTTACTATTATAATCTTTATTTATTTCTTGGGTATTATAAATTATTCTAGTTCTGTTATCTATAGCGTCATCGCTAGGTTCTAACGTACCTTCGTTTATTATTTCTGTTGTAGCCTGCCCTTGTATTTCTTGTAATCTATCTTGATCTTCTTTTACATTACTGTTTCTAAAAGCAGCGTAAGCATTACCAAAGTTTTTATCATCTCTTAAAACATCTCTAGTGTTTTGAAGCGCATTAAATCTTTCAAGTTTAATATCTATTAAATTTTGTATTTCAGATTTAGATAAGGTTGTATTTTTAGATAATTTTTCAACATCAATACGTATTTGCTCTTGCTCAACAGTTGCATCGTTATAAATATTAAACCATTTTTTAGATAAATTGTTTGTTTTCTTTTCAACAGATTTTATTATACCTTCGTTTTGCTGTTGTAAACTTGTTATTTCTTGATTAACAGTTTCTATATTTCCTTCTATAGCGGAGGTGTCATTGCCTTTTGTTTTGTTTGCTTTTAAACTTGTATTTAACTTTTTAAGGCTTATTTGTAAATTTTCTAACTTATTTAAATTACCCCTAAAATCAGTATAACTATTATAGTCGCTAAACTTAGACATAACCATACCTTTCATAAAAGGTGCACCACCAAATCCAAGACCAAAAAAACCACCACTAAAAGCAGCGTGTCCCATATTTTCTGTTAGTGGTCTACCCGTAATCATGTTTTGAGAGCCTGTAGTAAGAACTTCTGAAGTTATTTCTAAAGCAGGATCAAATATAAGCTGTCTTTTACCAAACTCCTTTGCGTAGTTACGCATACCAGGCTTTATAGCAGCTCTAAAATTTTTCATACTACCAAACAAAGCTTTACCACTACGCTTCATTACTGGCAATGTTAAATATTTATCAAATATTATTTCAGCCGCGCCATAACCACCACTAACAAGCATTTTGTTTAACAAAGATGTTTCGTTACCATAAAACTTATCTTCTTGGACCATACGGTTCCAGTTTTCTTGTGCAGAAGAAAGCCCTAATATACCTATACCTACATTTCCAGTAGCTAACGTAGCAAAAATTGGTAATTGATTTTGAGTTTCTTGAAGCAAAAATCTTCCCATGTTTTTTCTATTAAAAGCATTTTCAAATTTTATATCTTTTTGAAACTTTTCTCTTACTTTTGTCAAACTGCTACTAGACTCTTCCCAGTCTATAAATTCTTGCTCTTTACCTTTTCTTTGTATACCTACTAATCCAGCTGTTATATTTCCAAATCCATATGCAGATTTAACAGCTAAATCACCAAAACCACCAGTAACACTTCTTAGAAACTTTTCTGCGTCATTATAACTTCTTCTTACTAAATCATATTTAACATCTTCACTTTTAACTTTACTAATATCATTTGATACTTGTTCTTGTAATTGTTCTATATCTTTATAAGCCTTGTCGTAAGCTGTTACAGACAACATATAGTCATCATACATTGCTTTTGACATTATTGTTCCGTTTTTAAGTATAACACGGTCTTCTTCATTACTAACCTCAAAACTAGTTGCATCGGTAGAACTAGCTATTTCAACAAACTCAAGAGCTTTACCTATTTGAGTATTGTTATCTTTCATGTCTTTTTCAAAACTAGTAATTCTATTTGTTAGTTTTAAATTGTTCTCTGCAATATCTTTTTTTAATTTTCTATTTATTTTTTGAGCCATTAAAGCACCAAGTTTTAATATTGCATTTAAATCTGTTTCTTCAACTTCATCGGAGTTCATATAATCTCTAGCTTTTTGATCATATAAATCTTGAATAGCTGTTTGTTTTAATGTCGATATAGCTTGTTGTTCTATTTCTTCTTGTGTAGGGCTTTTTATACCAGAATTTATTAACTCTTGCTTTGCTGTTTTAAGTTCGTCTTCGTAAGGTTGTTTTGTAGTAGTTTTTGTTTCTGTTCTAAGACCTTCTCTACCAACTATGGTAGTTTTACTTGTAGTTATAGGTGTAAATAAATCTTCAGCATCAAACTCATTAGTAGCATTATCTTTTTCTTCTTGAGAAACATACAGCGGCCCAGCTTCTTTAAGTATTTGTCTAGGATCTGTCTGAGGGGGAGCGTTTAACTCGTTATACTTTGTTAACACACTTTGCAACTCAGCTTCTGTTTTAGATAAACCTTCTTCAGACATTGTTTTATTAACAAAATCAAAAAGTTTTTTAGAGTCAAGAGAATACAATTGCTCTACTAATTCTTCGTTTCTAGAAATATCACCAATACCAAAGTTTATTCTTACTTCTTCACCAGTACCTTTGTGTATAATTTTTGCAGCGTTCCAGTTATAAGTACCAATCGCGCCAGAATTTATTTTAATTTGTTTAGTAATATTATCCGCATACTCTTTCAATCTAGCCTCACTAGTCATATTAATTGTGCTTTGCGACACCTCGTAATCATCACCAAGAATTTTTTGTAATTGTGGTACAGCTACATCTTCTGTAGCATTAAAAAAGTTTTTAATATTTATATCATATTCTTTTTTATCATCTGATTGTAAGAAACTAAACGTTTTGCTTGTTGAATACTCAGGTGTTTCAACATCAACCTCTACTTCGTCAGGTGTTTCTACTACTGCTGTCTCTACTTCTGTTTTTTCTTTTACAGTTTCTTCTTCGTTTGGTATTGGAAAATATTTGTCTAAAAACTCACCCTTTGAATTTGTATAAGCTTTTTTGTTTTTGAGAAAGTCGTACAACTTACCTTGCTCTTCTTCAGAAGAATATCTTTCTTGAAAATCTTCATAAGAATTTGTGTAATATTTTTTACTAGAAACATGGTCAAATAATTTCTGTAAAGGATCTGGCGTTGTAGTAGTTTCTTTTTCTTCTTTAATTGGCTCAGGTCCTTCTCCAACCCAAATAACTTCGCTTAGCTCATTCATAGTATAGCCTTCAGGTAGCATTTCGCCATCTGGACCAAGATTCCACCTTGACTGTTCTCCTCTAGCTTTAGAATCTTCAATTTCTTGAAATGTTATACCCTGTAATGTTTCCGCCATATTATTTAATTTAGTGCTCCTTCTTCCTCTTCTTCTTTAGGCTCAGGAGAAGCATCGTTAAAAATTTTATCAATCATTTCTTCATATGATTTCATAAAAAACGTAGGATTAATTTCTGTTTTTTTAAGATCTTCCATAGAAGTATTGTATAAATCACTTGATTTCCAAACGTTATATATAGTTTCTTCTGGAGTTCCTTCTGCAAATTGTAAGTAAAATGCTTTTTCAGCATCTGTTAAATCAGTATCTGTTTGTTTTGGAAAATATAAATCTTTTAACATTGTATTTAATAGAGGTTGAAAATCATCTTCTTCAAATAACATGTCTTTAACAGCGTTAGGATTTTCTTTTATATAACCATTTACTTTATTTATGAGCTTAGGCTTTTCTTGCCTTTCCCATAAACCTGGATCTGATATTGTTGCTTTTTTATTAGCAAAATCTATAATATTATTTTCATCTGTTTCTATGTTTTGAGCTAAAGTAGGATCGTATGCAGAACCTGTATTAAAATTTGATATTGGCACGTGTTTATTTACTGTTGCATCATAATATAAATATTGACCATAGCTTTCGCTTTTTGGATCTTTATCTAGTTTTTGTTTTAAACCGTTTTCACCGTAGTTTTGACCAATTAAAAGTTGATAGTTTTGTTGTTGTTCTAGTGATGCAGATTGTGAAATTCCTCTATTTTTTATTTCAGCAGATAAATTTACTTTTTCTTCTAAATGATTACTATGGTTTTGTATTTGAAGGTTTAATTGATCAATTTTATCTCTAGTGTTTCTAACATCTTCTTCTGTATAAGTACCCATAACGCCATCACCCATATCATATTTACCACCAACTTCTATTGCTGTAAGTTCTTTTATCTCGTCAGAAACATCAATTATAAAATTATCTGTATCAGTAGTAGTATTACCACCCATTTTTTCATAAGGTAAACCGTATGGATTTTCTTCTTCTTTTTTCTTGTTATCCTCCATTGCAAACGTTATGTTTTGTTTAAGAGATTTAACATAGTCATGATGCTCCATTGTTAAGTTAGCAGCGCCTAAAGCGTAGCCCGCTCTTTCAAATACACCCGTATTACTTTGTTTTTTTGCCATATTATTATTTTTTATAATCTACTACATTCCTCCAAACAATGAATCGTTTGTTGGTGTTACTTCTTGACCTAGCGCTGCTTGTCCTAATCCTGACATACCACCAGTAGCAACAGCCATACCAGCACTAGCTACACCACCTATTGCAGCAGACCAACCACTTGCTCTTTGTGCTCTTGCAGCTTCAACTGCTTTATTAGCCGCTTGTAATTCTCCACTTGCCATGCCAAGTAAATTTGTTGTTTTTTGATACTCTAAACCTCTAGCGTCAGCAGCTCCTTTTAACATTGCTTGTTGTCTTATTTGCTCGCCTTGACCCATCCTTGCTTGTGCTGCTGCTTCCATTCGCTGTACTCCAGCCGCACCTTGAGCCATTGCTCTTTGATTAGCTGCTTCTTGTTGACCTATAGACGCCGATGCTTGTTGAGTTGCTAATTGACCTTGGTTAGCCATTGCTTGTGCAAGACCAGCTATTCCACTTCCACCAGCTGCTCCTCTTAGTCCTTGCATTATATTTGACCTTTGCTGAGCACCTTGTTGGGCTTGAAACTGAGCTTGTTGTTGATTTACTGTTAAATCCTCAAACGTGTTTTCAAACTGAGTTTGTATGTTTGCATATGGATTTATAGCGTTAGCAGCTAAATTACTAGTATCTAAACCTTCGTAAGCCGCTCTTTGCTCTCTTAACTCTGCTTCCGCTGCGCTTTGAGCCCTTTTACCTCTTTTCAATGCTCTACTACCACCTATAATATTAGACACCCCACCAACAAGCTGTTCTATAAACCTGTTTGGACTTCTTTTAAGAAACTGTCCAGGACCAACTTTTCTACCTTTTGCCATATCTTATTGTTTGTTATTTATTATCACAGCTTTTGCTGTTTTTTTACTTTATACTGCGGTTAGGAACCTTTCTACGTCAAAATATAAAGTAGTATCGCTAAGAGCCATATTGTCTATATTAATCGTCCCTGTTATAGTTACTATATTACTTGCTCCGTCAAAAAACAACGTTGCACCTTCTTCTAATGTTTGAGCAGCGCTAGCCGTAATAGTGGCTCCACCGCTAACAGCAGGTTTTGATGTAACAGTAGGAGCGGCAACAGAAGGATTTATACCAATGCCACGTAAAGTTTGGGCTGAACTAATATTACCAACTTCTGTAAGTGGTATGCTAGTACTAGCACTTACCGCTGATGTTGTTGTTGTTGATATTTGTGTTGGTGTTATAACAACATTGCTTAACGAAACGTTCATTCCAGTTAATTTTTTTATTCCATTAGGCCCATATGCAAACAACCTAACATTAGTATCATCTTTAAAAGCATCAGCTTGTTGTTTATTAAAAGTAATATTACCTACTTGAGCAGTTATATCTCCGTTTCTATCTACAGCAGTAACATCATTACCAAAAGAATCAACGCCACTAACTTCAACATCTTTTATTGTAACAGTTTTAACATCATTATAATATTTACGCTCATTAATTTCTGTTTTTGTTGTAGTTGATAAATACCTAGATATAGTAGCAGGCGTAGTTGTGTTAGCGCCAGTACCGCTTCTTGCTGGATCTAAAACCATACCTTCAAATAGATTTGCTATATTATCAATTGGCCATCTATGAAAACTTCCAGCGCTTTCTCCTGGTATTGCTAAACCAGCCGTTGATATATCAACAGTTGTAAAAGCACATAAATCATTTACATTAGGAGTTCTAATTACAGAAAACGTTCTTCCTGTTAAAGCCGTGCAAGTAATGCTAAATGGTACTTGTATGCTTGCAGACGAAGATAAGTTAAATGTAGCTACTCCACTAGTACTATCTGTACCGTGAGGCGTCATTCCGTTAAACGGAGGTGTAAATGTTATAGCAGCGTCGTTAGTAGCACTGTCAGATATAGAAATTTCTATTTCACGAGTATTATCATTATCAGGATTTGTTTTAGTAACTAACGCATGTACACTAGAAGCAACACCAGTTGTAGTTGCTTTATCACCAACTCTCACAATATTTTGATTTATAACACTATCAAGTATAATTCTATTACTACTACTAGTTGAACCCTTAACAATATCCGCGCTTGTTGAATAAAGAGATGGGGCTATACAAGATAACGTTAAAGTTTTCTTTATATCTTGATATATTATTTTTTTTAGTAAATCTGAATCAGAACCTATAGACTTGTTTAAATTAATACTTTGATCAGCATTTCTTACTTCAGATAAAGCAACGTGACTTGTTCGTATGTTTTGCGCTGTTTTAGCTAGTAAATCTATAGTATATTTTTTTATACCAGCAAACGTAAGTGTTCCATTTGTAACAGAACCTCCAGTTGTTGATGCAGATAGTTCAAACTCGGTGTCACTAGTAACACTACTAACAGTAGCTCCAGCCGGTATACCAGTGCCAGTAACAGTCATTCCAGCTACAATTTTACCATTATCATCATCATGAGTAATAGTAGGATCGTTATTATAATCACAAGTTGCGTCTGTAAATTCTACTTTAGGAAATGTAACTGAAAAAGTATAGTTTCCTGTTAGTTCTATATTGTACAGTCCAGATTTTTCTGTAGACCAAGTTTTAGTTTTAAAATTGTAATAACTAGGATTAAGAGTAGGGCTTCCAGCTGCGTCGTCATAAATTTCTAAACTAAAAATAGCGCCCGTATCTCCAGTTACTGTAAACGATTTAGTTTCTCCAAGATAATTTATATCTTTAGCAGGAATACTTATATTTTTAATTTTCTTTTCAATATAACCATGCATAGCAACGTGGTCAGCATCAGACATTAACTTACCATTAGGCATATAATGAAATCCAGCTGGAGCCTTTACACCATTTTTTAATTTTACAAACGGGTTTTTATCTTCGTACGCCATGTTTATTTACTGTTTATTATTATTTCACTGCTAACCGCAAAAATTTCTGCTTTATCTTGAGAGTTATTTACTAGTTTAGCTCTTGCGTAGTACCCAAGCACACCGCTATCGCCTTGAGAATATTTTGAAAACATAAGAAAATCATTTACGCTAGGCGTGTAGGTAGCTCCAGCCAGCATAGCGTTATCAACAAATAATCTAAACAAACCGCCTTGATCTTCAATTTTTCTTAATACACCTACTAAATGATTTGATCCAGTACCCGTAGAAGCATCTGGGCCTGTTTGTGGATTACTTGCCCCAACTTGTGTCATAGTTTCTCTAGCATATACTAAATCACCAACTTGTAAAGAAGTATTTATATCTGTTAAGTTTAAAGTTATTAAAATCATACTTGTTATTTAGTAGTTAGTTCTATTTGTTCTTATATTTCTTCTTATTCTTAATAGTTCTTCTTCTTCTTCTTCTTCACTTGTTACTTGTGGTGATCTAGGAATATCTAAATTTGTAACTATTTCTGCAAGACTTGTTGATGTAGGCATAGGCGCGCCCATAGCTGTTCCACCTCCACTTTCTCCAGAGCCAGTATCATACTCGCAACATGCGTTACTACCGGTAATATCACAACCTATAATAGCATTTGGATTATAATTAATTGCAGTTGGGTCTATACATCCAAGGTATAAACAACCAGTATTTATATTTGCATCAGCGTTATAATTAAATGCATTTGGATCTGTACATCCACTTATTACAGCGACACAATCTCCATCATCAATAGTTGCGTTAGGATTATAGTTAAACGCAGTTGGATCCGTACATCCATAAATTTCAATTTCTGTTTGAAAATCATCAATAATGTCTGGATCGGCTTCTACAGGATCATCAAATTCAATAGGATCTTCAACGTTAATTATACCATCATCAAAATCAGTATCAATAACACTATCATCACCGTCAAGAATTCCGTCTTCTCCAGAATCTTGTTGACCACCACCACCAATACCATCATCAATTACAATAATATCAGGTTCAAAAATATCTTCATCAACCTCTACATCTCCTCCTATATCAAAAGTTGTGATAGTAGTGTCTAAAATAGTTTCTGGAGTACATATAATATCGCCTAACGGATCATCTGGCCAAGAGTCAGCCGGAATCATTGGGTTATAACCACTAACAATACCTATGCCTTGAAAAGAAAAGTCACCAGTGTCAGCATCTTGTAAACAAGTGTTAATTTGTTTTTTAACATAATTAAACCACTTACTTTCTTTTTCTAAAAACTCATTAATATATCCATCTTCTTTATCTGTAGTAATAGATTCTAAATACCAACCTTTTTTTGATGATAAATTATAATACTCTTGATCACTGTAGTTAACAGGTGTCATGTCATAACTATCATCTAAATAAGGTATTGATTCGTTTTTAAATTTATCTACTTTTGCTTTACTGCCTTCATAGTTTATTGTATGAAAAACTTTTGTAAAACTAGGAGCTTCATTTAAAACTACATCAACCGAAGATGGTGTGAAAGTAGAATAAAATGTATTTCTTGGCCCAGTCTCATCGTAATGTTTATATAGTTTCCCTGTTTTAAAAGTGTAATAATCATTAGCCATACTAACACCTAGCTGCATGTCAGTAAAAGATTTAAAACTAACCCAACCTTTAACATCTTCTTTAAATGATAAAACTTTAGATTCATCTTTTACAGTATAGTTAATACCACTTTCTTCGTCAACACCACCTCCAGCAATAATATTTTGTATATTTATATTTGTACCGTTGCCACGGTTATTTATCCAACCACTATTTTGACCAGATAAATCTGTTAAATAATACTTTTCTACTTTAACGTTGTACTCGTCGTTTCTATCATCGTAACTACCTATAATATTACGACAAATTTTTAAGTTATCTCTAAACCAATCTTTCATACCATGATCTGATATTGGGGTTAAGCCATCTTTAGATAATCTCATTATTGTTCCTCTAACTTTATCGCTAAAATAAGCCCTGTATGATTCCGATGCAAATGATTCTGGATTTGTAGATATTCCATATTCTCCACTAAAAGGTATTGCTTGACCTAAAACATTAGAGCTAGCCGTAACATTAGAGCTTCCATCAGCGTTAAATAAAGCATCTTTATTAGCTTGTATTCTTAATACTTTATCTTCACATAATGTTACTAAATCGCTATCTCTAGAGTGTAGTTTTTGAATACTACCATATATAGGGTTTATATCTTTTGTAATTTTTTCCGCAGCAATAAACTGGTTTGTATCATTTACACCACTAACAGAGTTGTATATACCAGAGTATATTAAACCATATTTTCTGTGTTCTTCTTCGTAATCATACTCTAGTGTTGTGGACACCTTTACACCATTACTAATAAATGGTAAATTAAAGTTATCACGAATTCTGTTAGACTCTACTCCATTTCCAAAAGAATAACAGTTATGCCAAGATAACTTAACTTTATTATTATATAAATTTGGATTTATTGATATTGTTGATTGTCCAACAGGTGTGTTATCAGTAACGCCTGTTATTTGAACTTGCATAGAAGTACGATCTGGTAAATAAATATCATAAACGCCACCAACGTTTGCAACGGAAGGAATAAATCCAGTGGTAGGACTATCAACTATTAAATCTAGACCATTATAACCTACAACCACGTGTGCCATCAAGTTGTTTGGTGTAGAGGTTATATCCATAAAAAATGAGTTTAAAGGAAATGCTTCATGAACATTTGAACTTTTTAACACTATTGGTATAGCTCCACTAGCTTCATAATATATATCTAATTCTTTTATTTCTTTAGGTTCTGTTTCAAATATAGCTGGGTTTTCAGATATAATTTCTTCTGGTTCAACATCTTCTACAAACTCCATACGATAACCAACCGCGCCAATAGCACCGCTATTATTTAACATTGTGTTTATGTTAAATTCAGAATTTGGACTATAACCATTCATACCCACTTGTACAAAAGTAAGACCCTCACTAACTCCAAGATCTGGTTTTCTTGTGTCAGATATTAAGTGATCAATACCACTCATTGGCGCGTTATACCCACCTAAGTATAATGCAAAATAATCATCAGTTCCATTGTTTAGCTTTTCTATATATCTTACAACCAAATAATCTTGACCACCTAAATGAGTTGCTAAATCTGAGTTTGTTCCGCCAGTTGTATATGCTTCTAATGCCATACCCTTATGTATTCTAGCTGTAGTGGCGTCACCACCACCAGAATTATCACCACTTAAAGTTGAAACAAATATTATAACGTCATCACTAAAGCCAGCTGGTGGACAACTATCACCAGTGTTACCACCTGCACTATCTACAGCTTGAAGCTTTATTTTAAGACCACTTTGAACTGGACCATCAACAACAGGGTTCCAACTAGTGCCGCCTAAACCAGGTGAAATACCAGTCATTCCCCAACCTTTTGTAAAGTTAAAAGAAACAGCTTCAGCCATACTTCTGTTTGCGTTTTCAGACGCAATCGAAGGAACTGGGTATACTTCTTTGAATCTTAAATCACTATGTCTTAATTTTCTTCTTTCAGCAACGCTATCAATAGTATAAACAGTTTTTGTTGGATCTTCTCTCCATCTAAAACGATAACCAGTGTTTATACTATTTACAAAATCTTTAGTAACTGCGTCTATATACTTTGGATTAGATGCTGCGCCACCTGTATTATTCCAATCGCCAACATTAAAAAATCCTTCAATTTCGGGGTTTACAGTAGGCCAGTAAGTATGGTGCTTGCTACCAAATATTCCACCAAATGCTAGTTCCATGCCCCAGTATCCACCACCTAAAGTAATTCCAGCTTCGTAAGTCTCAGATGTATTATTTGTATCGAGGGTATCAACTACATCAACACCATCGAAATACAAATCATTATCTGTAGTTCTATATCCTTTGTATGGACCTGCGTCTATAAACCAAACTTCAGTATCTCTAGGGTTATCAGATTGACTCGTGTGATCTGTGTTTTCAATATAAGCGCCAACGCCCTCATTTGCATATGTAGGCGGGTTTATAGAAGCAAGACCACTATTAGATTGAAAATTAGCTGTATACCCTTGTTGCCAGGCAAATTGACCAGTTCCGTAAGCTCCATATTCTTTATACCAATATTCTTGCGCTCCCCAATCTTCATCTAAGTAAGAAACATCAACATCCTCAAAACTACTAGCCATTGCAGGTATCATAGCTGAATTGCCTAGCGATAAGTGTTGTAAAACTGGACGCGGATCATTAGGGCCTGTTGATACGTCGTTCATTCCTATTGCAGGTGCTGATTGTATAAAGTTACTTTTATTATATCTTCTAAAATATAAAGCAAATGAAGCAAACTCATCATTAGCGTAATAACCCCAAATATTATCAAACTCCTCAGTAATTGGATTAAAGTCAGTTCCATCATTGTTAGAATAACCATCCGTTAAAAAATTGTTAAGATCTGACGTATGGCGAGCGTGTTGATTTTCATCCATGTAATACACCTGTCTTGATTCAGTTACTCTAAGATCTAAACCATCTGCAAAAGACAAGCTTATATTTGTTCTAAATATATCATCAGAAAATATTTTAACAAAAAACTTACCATCAAATTGAGGTTTGTTTTCTACTTTATATTTATATATATTTACTATAGCTCCGTTTTCAATTTCATTAGAGTTTGTGCCAGTAGGATCGTCAGTTATAAAATTAACATCAGAATCTAATGTTTCAGCTAATTTGATAGAATATTTTGCATCAGCTAAATCTGCACTTGTTCCATCCCAATTTGTTGATATTGATGCTATTTTATATCTTTTAGAAACTTCAGTTTCTCCAGTTTTTCCAAATTCAATATACAACTCACCTTCTGTATATGTATGTAGGTTTTGCCCCGCTGTTCCGTGATAAGCATTATAACTTAATTCAAACTCATCTTCACCAATTACCGGGGCATTACCAGTGCTACCAGACTCAAATATAGGATTAGTACTTGAATTGTGAGTCACAGATGAAGCTTTCATCCTAGTGGTTTTTATAAAATCTGGCGCTTCGTTTTCAATAGCTATAACTTTATATCTAGCAGCATCTGCAATTAAATCATCTGATTCAGATCCTTTTTTTAAAATTAAAAACGTGTCTATATCTATTTTATTTCTGTCTGAAGAAGGAAACGATAACCAAATATTACTATCTTCAGCATCGTAAAAACGATCCATAGCCATGTTGTAGTATTCACCAGCTGTTTCTTTAATGTAAAATTTAAAATATTCAATTGAAGTTAAGTTGCTTTGTAATAGTTGATTGTTTACATTAACCTGGAGTCTATTGTTTAGACTTGCTCTATCTTTTTCTAGTTTTATAGAACCAGTTGTGTTAGATATAACAGGTGTTTCTCTACCGTATTTATCTGTAAAAACAACACCTAGTTGATATTCTCTTAACGATTTTATTGATTTACCAACACCTGAGTTTTCATCAGTTATAATAAGACCATCCATCATATCATAGGTATCATCTTGGTGCCAATTTACAGTAAAATCAGCAACGTATTTTTCACCGCCTGGCGCTAATAAATCATAATTTTGAACATAATTACCATAAACTATTCTACTACCAGTAACATCTTGCGCTAATGCTTTTCTAGGAATATTATCCCAAGGTCTTAACAATTGATTAGAAGGTACTACACCGTTAATTGTTTCTGATTTAATTGTAAAAGCAGCGCCTTGTTGCAAAAGACTTTGCCACATGTTATTTCCGCTTGAAAGATTTGTAACATTGTCAGCTCTAATAGTATCTACTATATATATAACAGGAGATGGTTCATCTTTAAATAAAATATCTACAGAAACTACATCTTTCGGAGTAAAATCATTTACAAGTCCACTTAAATGTACTTTAGTTATATTATTCGTCATTCCAATATTATAACCTTTTCTAGGGTGATAATCAAAAGCCCCAGGAGCAAACGCTACCTGAGTAAAAGGACCAAATGGAGAATATTCTCCGTCTTCGTATTTATATCTATATGAAAACCTAGGAAATTTAAATTCAAATAAATTTTCAGTTTCTTCAAATAAATCTACAACATAATTAAGAGTATCTTCTTCATCAGGGGTTGTAGGTGGATAACCGTCTATACTTAATATTCTTACTAATATACCATCGTTATAAGTGTTAACAGCTGGATCACTTGGGTCTACGTTTTCAACAATACCTTTTATAACATAATCCGTAACTGGTATTCCAGGTGCAGTGCCATTCTCGTTAAATGGTTTAAAAACAATTTTAGTACCCGCAGGAATAGCACCTTGACCAACACCAATACCATCATGCCAACCGGTAAGACCCGGATTAGTAGGAAGTGCAGAACCAACAGGACCTATGGTTTGAATAGTATTTCCAACAAGACCTGCTGTTATTTCAATAGCAAAAGTATCGTCAACAGAAAAACCAGAAAAATCGTGTATTGTAGTGTCTGGAAAAGAATTATCAATACTATCATCAGCGCTTATAGTAATAACACCAGTATATATTTTGTTAGGGTCTCTAGATTTTTCTAAGCGCATTGATAAAGGTGTTACTGGCGCTTTTTTAATTACAGTAATGTGTTTTTCTTCTATATCTATATTTGACCAACCTAAACTTGACTGGCTTTCATTAATTAATTTTGTATGAGTATTCCAGTCGTTATTTGTACCTGTTCTACATCTAGGTATATTTATTTTTTTAGGTTCATTTCTATTATCTGTCCAAAACAACATGTCGTCTATAACGTTAATACCAGTTATAATCATATTTGGATCAAATCTTAAAACGTCTAAATTTAAATCTACTAAAATTGGAGTTGGAGTTGAGCTGCCTTTGTAATAAGCAACTATGTAGTGAGCGTCTTTGGACCATATTAAGTAGTACAAAGCGTCTATTTTTTCATCTGAAACTACGCCTATAGTAATAGCATCTGAAGGTATTGGACCTTCTATTTCTTTATTACCTAATATGTTTTGAGCAGTACCAACCTCAGAATCTTCAGAAGTTGACACTTGTATGTTCATGGCGTCTACATATTCATTTTTTGGAATAATTCTTTCGTCGAGATCTTTATTCATTTTCCCGCCGCTAAACGTATGCTTAATTTCTGGCATGTATTAGTGTTTTATCCACTTAGATTTACCTCTAAGTATTTGAGTTAATTCTTCTAATTTTATATTAGATAATCTTAATTTTGCTTGTCTAACAGCAGCAAATTTTTCTTTTTTAAGTCTAGGTACTATTTGTTGAGTTTGAATTCTACCAGACGCAATAGCATGTAATATCCAACGGTACATTGCTTCTTCTGCAAATTTATGAACTTTCATTTCTTGTTCAGTTCCTAAACTGTCGCTTATGTATTCTAAAACTACAGTTTTTCCAGAAATATTAGAACTAAAATGTATTTTTCCTAAATTACAGTCTATATAAAAAGATCCATTAGCTTGAGCGTGTTGAGGATCTAACCCATATCTTTCACCGTGCATTGGCCAATAAGTATCATCTTCATAATCGTCGTTGTTATTTTCAGATCGGGTATTTGACTTATAATTAGACCAGGTGGTAGATTCGTCAGGTGTACCACCTGAAAAAGTTAGATGTAAATTAGTACCAGACGATAAATTAGTAAAATTGTCTTCAAAATATATAGTTGGACGAATAGTAGAACCTAAATAACCATTATCTATACTTAAAACAACACCAAAACCTTCTTCGTCATCTACGCTTATAATCATACCAGGTTCTATATTGTTAAAATCAGAAGTAGCTTCTGCATTAAAGGTAAAGAAATTATCACCTACGGTATGTGTAAAATTATCAAAATGAGTAATATTACTAAAGTCATTAAACAAACTACCATCTAAATTTCTAAATATTAATTTTCTATATAAATTAGTTGGAGTAGTAGGAGTGTTTATTAGCGGGGCAACAAACTCAATACCACTAGAATCTACTAAAATAATAACAGTATGTGATCCAGCTGTTTGATCAAAACTTTTTATAGTATATTCAACGTCATCTCCCTCAAATTGGCAAGGCATACCTACGTGTATACTATTGTTTAATACTTCGTGGTTATTGCTACCTAAACTTAAACTAGTATTCGTTACATTAACTAAAAGTTCATTTGACCCAGGAGTTGATAACGCAGTCACTGATAATTCAAAGTCTCCACTGTCATTTTGAAATGGATTTGGTGGGTTAGATGTTTTTGTTGTTGGGTAAATTAAATGTTTTATACCAGCAGAATCCACCCAACTAACTTTAGTGTAGTTTACATAATCTTGTGGAAGCGTCATTTGCAACGTAGCTGGAACTGTAATTTCTTGTGATTTACAAGATTTAAACGTATCAAATGATAATTCTGCTAAAGCTCTTTGAGCGTGAAACGCAACGTCTAATCTTTTCGCTTTTGATACAATTTTATCTTCACCTACGTAAATTAACATAAATTGATTTATTATATCTGATAAAGAAATAAATTGATAATTACCAAAATCGTTACCTTGATAATAATCGTGTTGTGTAGTGTTATCTAGTAATGCCATTTATTTATTGTTTTTCTTGTTGAATTTGCGTTTGCTCTAAAGTTTGTCCAACTTGAACTATTTCTTGAGCTCTTAAATTTATACCAGCTAATTTTAATATTCTGTATACCAACTCTATTTCTTCTGCTTCGTGTAGCTCAAAATCTGTAGATGTGTTACCATTATAAAGTGGTTTATTATTTACTATAACAAAATTCCAATTAGGTTTAGCTGGTCTTTTAATAAAATTATAATCGATTTTATATGGATTAGCTGGATCAACAGTCATAATAGGCTTTATTTTAATTCCATTTGCATATTTATAATATACAGGTCGTTTAAAATGCGGCTTAGTAATGCTTGTTTGTTCCATAAGTTTACACTCTTCGTAACTTACCTCTTGAACTTCTATATTTTGATAATCAGTATTAGTGTTACTTAATGAACCTGTTACAGTTCCTAACTTATATATGTTGCCACTACCTGAAAATAATGGAGTAAAACCTGTTTCATCGACACTTGTGTTTATAGTTATTTTTTCTAATTTACTTAATTTTTCTTGAATTAAAGTTAAAGGATCTGCAAAGTCAGTGTTATTACCAGACATCTTGTTAAACTGATTTATATCATAAAAATATTGTTCTAATATTTCCATTTGCGCATGATCAGCAAATAAATTAAACTCTTGTGGAGTTACATATCCTCTTTGCTCTTTATTAGCTAATGCTAAAACTTTTTGATATACTGTGTCTACGCTTACCGCCATAATTTTTTATTTATTTTTATAAGGAAAAGCTTTGTTTAATTGATCTTTTCTCTTGTTACATCCACAATTTTTCTTTTTACCAAACACTCCATTTGCAGCTAGAACCTGAGTAAACTGTTTTATTCCTGTGGCTTTTGTAAATTTTTCTATTGAATCACCTAGTCCTTTAGATTTTTCCATATAATGTAGGTTGTAGTTTGCAATCGCTCCGTAGAGCGATCGCATCTACAGTTAAATTAGTTGTTTAATCTTTTTTCAATATTAGAGTAAATCTCCATACCTTCATCAGTTTTAAACCAGTGTGCTAAAGCAGTGTAAGGATGTTCGTCAAATGGTATAACCATTAGTTTTCTACCATTTTTACCCCACAAAAAGTTTCTTTGATCAGAAGATAATCTTAGTATACCAGCTTCTACCGCTCTAATACCAAAGTTTCTTAACATTACATTTTCGTCGTCTGCTAACTCTAAGAACAACTTAGGATTATTACGAGCAAATACTAATAAATCTCTTTTAAGTTCCTTAGAACTTAAGTTAGTAACACTAGAACCAATTTCAACACGCATAATAGCTTCAGCCATGTCTATATCGATATTTCTAGCTGCTATTAAAGCATCAACTTGCTCGTCTAATACTTCTATTTCATCTGCAGCTATTTCAGAAGGCTTAAACTCGTAGTAAATTTTATCTCTAAGAGGATGATATAAAGATAATAATTTTTGTAAAACTGTTTTTTCTTTTTCTACAAACAAAGCTCCACTTCTAAAAACTATATGCTCTAATCTTTGATCACCTTTCATTTCATCAACAAATGAAGTTTTTTGATTTTGACAATATTTAAGTTCTCTTTCGTATCCTTTTTCTT
>TARA_R100001443_G_scaffold26293_3_pt1 | contig 20775 bp, 11 predicted proteins | sample TARA_R100001443 | Tara Oceans TARA_R100001443 (sample SAMEA2622142) | marine metagenome | biome: marine biome (ENVO:00000447); feature: deep chlorophyll maximum layer (ENVO:xxxxxxxx); material: "saline water (ENVO:00002010), including plankton (ENVO:xxxxxxxx)" | depth 50 m
TCCACCACCAGCTTCTATAGACTTATTAATAGCTTCTATAGCTGCTAAACCTTTTTCATACTCTAAATCTGCGTTCTTTACTTCGTATTTACTTAGTACATCTTCTTTAGTTTTTAAGTTGTTGTCATATCTTTGACTCAACTCATCTAACTTTTTCTGTTTATCTTCTTCAGATAAACTCTTATCATTCTTTACTTTTAAATACTCTCTTTTTATATTTTGATTCTCGCTATGTATCTTAAGCAACTTACTCTTATCAGGCCCAAGCATATCAACTCTATTAGCGTCCTGCTCTATTAAAGATTTATTAGCAGAGAATATCTGACCTATTTCCTGTTGTAGTTCTTTACTTCTTTCTGGAGTTATTTTAGGATCGCTAAGTTCTTTTCTAATTTGAGCTAATCTAGCATTATTAGAGTTTATAGCTTGAGTAGTAGATATAGGTTGGAATGCCGCTGCTGCGTGGTGATATATCAATGGAGATTTTACCATAGATGATATTAATGTACCACTAATAAATGATTCAGCAACACCGTCAAATATAGATACATCTTTACCAGAATAAATATCTAGTAAATTACCACCGATCTGTGCAGCCGATTCAGAAGCACCTTCTTGGATAAAGTCTTTAGCTGTATAAAATAAAGCTTCTTTTGTTAATATATTTTTAGTTAGATATTTACCAGCACCTCTAAAACCACCTTCTGCTACCTCAGACATAAATCCTTTTGTAGCAGCTTCCCCAATCCCCATAACGCCTCTAACGTATTTCATTTGACCAAAGGTAACATATTCAGAAGCAGCTTCAACAGCACCACTAAAAGTAGATATACCCATCATAGTCCAGAAATCATGGTCCATACCTTGAACACCACCAGTTTCTCTATATAGATTTCTTTCACGATCCATATCGTTAAACTTCTGTCCTGCAGCTCCAGCCCCCATTAAAGCTAAACCATAAGGACCAGTCGCATACATTAAAGCTAGATTAGGTATTTGACTAGCCATCATCTGTAAAGCATATTCACCAGCATCCTCCGTACTTGAAATATCATGAAATGACATTGGTGGCGCAAACTTACTCATATAACTAGTTTGCCAATCATCAATTGCTTTATTTCTTCTTTCCCTCATAGTAGGGGTTTCTGGATCCCCATCCCAATCAATACTACCAGCGGTAAGAGGACTAATAGCTTTAGCTACGTTCACGAGTGTCTTCAATGCTGGGTCTTTTATATGCCCCTTCTCAATAGCCCAATCAGCAAGCTCACCCGCTGGATTATACATATACACAGCTTGATCCAAACCTTGTATTAAATCTACAGTAGCATTAACAAGTCCAGCTCCAGCTATAGCCCACTTGTCATAATCTTTCTTAAGCATTTGATTATACGAAGACGCCTGCATTTGATCCATCTGTATATCACCCACTCTAATATAAGCAGCTGTTCTAGCTTTATCTAAAGATTTAAGAGTAGCAGCGTTTTCATTATACACATCCACTCTTGATTGGTATGCACCTACAATTTCTTGCAGCTCAGCTTGATCACTCTCTACCTTAGTATTGTAATCTGATACATGTGATTCTCTTTGAGCTAGTAACGTATTTATCCTCTCGTTAGCTTTATCAACTTGAGCTTGCGTTGTATATTCACCAGATTTTATAGTCTCTAACTCTTTATCTATTTTATCTATGTTTTCAGTAGAGTATGATTTAACCCTGTCTTGTATTTCTTTTATTTTAGTCTCAGTACCCTCTTGATCAATTTGCTTTCTCAACTCTTTTTGTTCACTCAATAAAGGCACATAAGTGTTATCTATTATTTTTAGAGAGGCTATAGATTCTTTCTCTTCTCTTTTAAATCTTCTAAAAGCTATATCAGCTGCCATCTCCATTTCTTCTTGCTTTTCATTAACCCAAAACTCAAAATCTCCAGATATAGGATCTATTTCAAGACTTAAGCTAGACCAAGCTCCATCCCAATCTCTAACTTGTTGCCTTACATTCTTCTCAACAGAATCTCTATTTTTCTGTTGGAGAGTTAACTCTTTAGATCTGTCAAGCAATTCAGAATCATATTTATCAATATTGTCATATTGATCCAACATCATTTCTTTAGTCAATGATTTAGCAACCTCTATTCTCTCTTTACCCTCCAGCTTTCTACGTACTTGCTCCCACTCACCAGTATCCTTATTGTATTCTAAACCGTCTAAGTACTTTTCTCTAGCTAACTCTATTCTAGCCGCCTCATTATTAATACCTACTTGACCTTTGTTCATTTTATCTAACTCAGCTTTCAAAGTAGATGGAACCTCTTTACCCATCTCCTTATATCTTTCAGCCACTAAAACATCAAGGTGATCTTCTACATACATGTTCTCCCCCTCCATAGCGCTTGATTGAGCTAGTAAAGTTGCGTCATGCATAAGTTCCTCTCTTATAGAAGCTTCTTCAGCTTCATCTTCCGATGTTATAGCATCAACCTTTCTATTAAGGTTATCAAAATCATTGTAAACTTTAGAAGTGTTACCTCTATTAATAGATTTTTGGTCATTAGTTGGTTTAACGTTATCCATCAACACTTGCTCTGCAGATTCGCCTTGTCGCTGAACCCTCTCTCTCATCCATTCAGTCATAGCTTTAGCTACACCTGCGTTGGCTTCCTTGTCGTCACCAAAAAAACCTTGATCAACGTTAAATGGTTCGCTATCTGGATAGTCAGGGTGTTTTATAACTATAGAATCTCGCCATTTACTATCTTCTACAAACTCAAAACCATATAGTTCATATTCGTCCCTAAGTTTTTCTATAGCATCAGTGTCATCCATGTTAGCCCACTCGGTAGGAACTTCTTTAATATTCTGTTGTGCAAACTCTCTATCAGACTTTCTTTTCTTCTCAAGTATGCTAACAGCTTCACCGTGGATTGGATCTTCAGCATTGACCGGTATAGACTCTTTTTCACCTGGTATTGTCCACGTATTATTCTGTTGATCCCATTGATAGTCATCTATATTTAATGGCTCTAACTCTTCACTCTCCCTCTTTCTGTTGAGTTCAGCGAAATCTATCATATGAGAATTCTTCTCAGCCCAAGCTAGATTTTCATCTACTTCTTCTTGAGTTTGACTATCTAAATTCAAATCCGAAGAAGACTCTCCCGATGTTGACTCCGTATTTCCTTGTTGATTGTTGGACGGATCTGTCCCTTGATTTGGTGCCGTAGTTGTCGACGTTGCATCCGCACCTGTTGTTGCATCGTCCGTTGTCTTTCCCTCTTCTTGAGGCTCTTGTTGTTCTACCTTTTGAGGTTTTTGATCTGCTACTTCCTTGACGAATGTAGCGTTATTTGCTTTAACCCAAGCGTCTATTTTTTCTTGCGGTGTGTCTGATGATATAGCTTTATATTCACCATTGACTTTATAATACTTCATACTGTTTCGTTAGTTACCCGTTGTTAAAAATGTATTATTTTAAATCTACTACTTCAGCGCCTTTCAAGTGTTTGTCAACAACTATACCATGTGATGCGTTGTAGTTTCTTTTTATGTGTTCTGTAAAATAATTAGTTAGCCATTGTCTTCTATCGTCCTTAAGTAGGTCCGATTTCATTGCTGCTTCATATATAGCTTTTCTATCTTCTTCAGTTATCTCATCATCAGCTGATAGTTTTCCATCACCATCGGTGTCAAAAGCACTAGCATCTATTCCTAAATGAGAGTATGGAGTACCTTTCAGCTGATCTCTTTCTACCATGTCATCAAAGAAGGATGTGTGACCAAAATTTGAATCATATATTATAGAGTTACCTTTGGCTAAACTTTGATCAACTATATTCGCTACTTGAGATTGAACGTTCATAGCCATATTACTATCCCAATTATTTTCTGGACCCGCTTCTGATCCTAGCGAATAAAATTTTTGACTCATAGTATGTATAGCGTTCATAGAATCATTGTCTACTTCAAAGCTTTCCTTCAGTTTTTGATATTGGTTTTTAGTCATCCACTCTCCATCAGGACCAATTACACCCTGCTCTATACCAGACCCAGTGTTACGTGTCTCCAATTTCTCTCCACTATTTATAAAATCTGAAAACCACTTTTTAGTAGTAGGATCTTTTTCTAAACTCATACCAAACCCACGTGGAGTATCAACACCATTCTCTTTACTGCGATTAGTCCAGTTAGATGCAGTGCTAGATATTTCCTCTTTCCAACCTTCTAATTCATCTGCACTACCATCGATACTGTTTAATATCTGTTCAGCTAAGTTATTGTCTCCATTCTTTACAGCATCATAGTACTGCTCTTTTAGATCTAGTAAACCTTCGTTAGTATTATTAGTATCATTAGAAGATGTTGGATTTTCCTCTACATCCGCCGCGTTGTTATCTGCGTTTTCTTCAGATATAACCTCATCTTTCTTCTCATTACCTTCATCTGTTAACTCTTCGTCTGGAGTTTGAACTAACTCAGCATTCTCTACTTGCTCTTGTAATTGAGCATTATTATCACCTATACCAGCAGAAGTATCCGCTTCTCCACCACTTGGTATAGTACCTCCACTGGATTGTTTTTTACCTTTACCCATGGGTATATTTATATTACCTAAGGTCTCTCCTAGTTCTTGTTTAGCTGCGCGCTCACCTAGATCTATATATCTACTAGCTCTGTACGCTCCTTCTGTTAATGCTGAATCTGCTGCCATGTTATTATATATGTTAAAATTACATTGATGGCATACCCATTAAACTATCAGCTATACCACCTATACCTGATGCCGCTTGATTTATACCTTCCCATTTAGCTGCTTGAGCCCCAGCTACTCTCTCTCTTGCTCCAGCAACTTCACCTTGTGCCATACCTAAAAGAGTAGATGTTTTATCTCTTTCCCAATTCCTAGACATAACTTCACCCTCTCTTTCTTTTCCTTGCAACGCTGCTGCTTGCTGAGCTGCTGCCATTTGATTAGCTGCTTCTTGTTGACCTATACTAGCAGATGCTTGTTGAGATGCTAGTTGTCCTTGTTGAGCCATGGTTTGAGCTAATGCTGCAATACCACTACCACCAGCTTGCTGCTGCATGTTAGCCATTATATTAGCTCTCTGTTGTTGACCCTGCTGAGCTTCGAATTGAGCTTGCTGTTGGTTAACAGTTAAATCCTCCATAGTGTTCTCCATGTTCATAAATGGATTACTAGTATCTAAACCAGCGAATGCAGCTTTCTGTGCATTCATTTCCGCCATAGCAGCTTGTCGTTCTCGTTCAGCCCGTCTTTTATCTTTTCCCGCGCCTATAGCCGAAGCAATCCCAACACCCGCTTGTAATACACTTCCAATCATATTATTAATTTTATATTTTATATAATCACAGCTGTACTTACTTATTTACTACTCTCAAAAACATCTACAGCTACAGCAAACATCTCACTTTTAACTTTTGAGTTGTTTTCTAATTTAACTTGCGCATAATACCCTATAGGTGAAGACATGTTCACAGCATTATCCTTGCTGAACATTTGAAAATCACCAATGTTAGCGGTATCAGCCATCTCTTGTACTTCTGTAACTACCATCCAAAACTTTGTTTTCCCACCCCAAGGCGATGCGACACCAGATGAAGTATACCTAGGGATAACTGTTTCAGTTCCAGGATATACTAACAATGGATAACTACTCTCGTTTTCAGTACCTTGAGACATATATCCATATTCAAGCAGCGCATTCATGTTGGAATTATCTATACTATTAATCGGAGCATTGTCAAATTTGAATCTAAGTTTAGTTGGTTGGTTTATAAAATAAGCATTACTTTCTTCTACGCTTTCATTGTAAACCCAGTCATCTGTTTTAGCTGTATATTGTGATGCTTTAACTCCATGGGGAGAGCTAGTACCTACATCTTCTTCTCTCTGAAATAAACGTGCATCTTCACCTCTATTAAAAACATCACTTTGTTCAGAGATACTCCATGTTCCTATTTCTATTTCATTCTCATCATTCCCATTTGGATTAACAGATTTAACATACGTAATCCAATCACGATGTATACCCATTTCACTGCTTGTTCCATTCATCCCAAGTTCGTCTTGTCTACTATAGGGAGTATCAGTGTAAGCACTAGTAGTACTATTGTTAGTTCCATAGTTAGTATCTATCTGCATACCAGGAATTATACCAGCTTCTTTATACGATTTATCTATCCTTATTATACCAAACGCATATGGACACATGTCGTCACCACCATTAGACTGCCCACACCCATATAGTTCATGCCCTTGTGGCCAATAAACTCTAGCTTCATTAGCATAGGTTAAACCATTGTCACCGCCAGTATCTAAAGTCTCTGTGTCTATAAGTTTAATTTCTTTTATTCTACCTAATTGAACTATAGATGATTGATCTGCCGTGTTAAATCCAGCGTTTTCAGTTACTTGTGTAAAATAACACATGTCACCAACTTGTGCTGATATATTCATACCAGCTGATTCATCATACTCAAACCAAGTTACATGTTCTTGTAATGCCATATTTCACTTATTTAAAATTTAAAATTAATCTAGGTGTAGATTTTTCAACCTGTGTCTGGTATCCATGTTGCAATTTTATCCATGTGCAACTGGTAGTTATTATCACTAGCTCCAAATGAATTAATATTTAGAAGACCTAAGAGCGTAATGTATTCATCCCAAGTACCATCAGTAGATACTGTTAAGGTAGTTACATCTCCATTCCAATTACTACTTAACTCCTCATCAACTTTACCACGGACAACCTGTAAATGAGAAATTGATACGTCTTCATCGGTCTGAGAGCTTAAATAATGGTCAGTATAAGTTTGTGCGGTAGTCACCTCTTCAAATACAAAGTTAGAAATGTCTATAGCGTTGTTACCAGTATTATTTGTGCCAGAGCTCTGAAAATGCCTCAACACTAATTCAACTTTAGTTTCAAAGTCGACTAGAGCGGTTATTTCCGTCTCGAATTCTAATGTACCAGATGCAACTAAATTCTGCCCAGTATCACTCTTGAACCAAAACAACTGATTAGAAAACATGTCACCATCATACTCACTTCCTGTGCCACCTACAATTTGATTATTGTCGGCATCTAAGTAACCATAGAATCTAGGTTGAGCACCACTATAGTGCGGTGTAAGATTAAATCCATTTACTATTGTTATCGCAAGTCTATATGTTTTCCCAGCTTCTAAACTTACTGTGTGGTAAAGATGGTCAGTCTCGCCGTTACCAGCCGCTCGGCTAATAGTAATGTAAGAAGGTAAATTTGCGGTGCCTATATGAAGCCCGTCTTGATTCCATCCATCAGGCAAATCAGTGTATTCCACACCATCACCCGGCCAAGGTAACTGATTAAGATCCACATCACCAAGAAGTGTAGAGCCTGGAAAATCATGAGTTATGAGCGGTTCGTCGTAATTTGGACTACCCGTAACACTTTCATAGTCATTTAAATCGCTTAAAGAGCAAGAAGTTTCTCTCACGCCAGGTGATACTGTTGTTGGTGGGTTACACGGATGGCTTGCACCCCAAAAGGTTTCATGCTGTTCGTTGTTATTTGAGAATGATTGTAAATCTGTACCAGTCATTATATCCGAAAACATCTCAAAAATACTATCATTTAACTCAAAATGTCCATTCCCTGGATCACCACCTCTAATAGTAAATTTAAAAGGTATAGATAGAACAGATCCACCTACCTGCTCCGCCACAATTCCTCCATTCCCCAACATTCCACCTGAGTTATTTACAAGCGTAGCTACTTGAGTACCATTAGTTAAAGCGGTATTTAATTGCATCTTTTCCCCGTACCAATACGGATCTAAATTAACTTGAGATAAACCTTGTTGTCTATATCTAATTTGAGCAGTGTTTCCAGAGTAGTTAATCCAATTAAGTCCTTGGCTAAAATTTTGAGCATTGCTATTATTACTATCAAAAATATCAGCCCCAAACTGACTTTCGAATGCAGATTGCATTATTTCCGTGCCACCCTCAGCCATAACTCTTAAGTAATAATTACGATACTGCCCAACGTCACTATGGCTAGGCACTTGTGGAAAACTTATTATTACATGGCCAGCTTCTGGTATTGTAATTACACCTGTAGTACCAAAGTCAGCAGCACTATCTTCTACAAGTTCTTCGTCCCAATCTAAAGTACTTCTACCGAATGATGCCTCACCAATTGATTTACCAGTCTGAAATTCTGTAAGGTCAACTTGATCAAACTCTAATCTGAATTGAGCACCTATATTTCCTGTTATCTTAATACTAGCACCATCTTTTGGTATACCATAAGAAGGTATCAAATACGCAAAGTCAGTAAGACCATCACTTACCCCGCCAGTATCTTCTACACTAGGCAGATTATGGTTAGTTAAATTTATTGGAGAAATACCCCCAGGGTTTTGATGTTGGATTCCTGTAATTTTTAAAGTGGTATCAGGTGTAGGTGGGGCTGCAACTAAAAAACCACTTAGTGTTAAATCGTTGTGGACATTAACATTCTTGTTGGCTATCTCATCAGTTGTGTGGAAGAATGATAAATCACTATCAGACAATCCAGATGCATCTAATTCTTCTTGAGTAGGGTATCTAAACCACCAACTTCTAGTCCAACTTCTAGTCAAGTATGTTTTGTTATTAGCAGACTGTTTTGTTGGGTAGTATGCTTCGCTTTGATTACCGAATTGAGCTCCAACTGTATTTTTATAATAATTGTAAGATATTTCAGTTGGTATACTGTCATCCCCAGTGTTAGTATCGTCCTGTTCTGACTCAACGAGATTTATCACGGGTCCATCCTCAATATTCGTTAATCTATGACATGACATACCAAAACCACTCATACCCGTTTCAGTCTCTACAGGAGATTGAGTGGTTGCACTCTGATCATGCATAGAGATAGATGAGGATTCGTCGAAAGAATTGAAAGCTTCACCTGACTTTCTAAATACAAACCCATAGTAACCCTCGTCTTTACTTGGATCTGGTATATTTCTATTAGTTATAGCGGTTGCTTCAACAGTTTCGTTTATAGCGACGGTTATAGTACCTATCTTAGTCCATTGTCCTACTTCAAAATTACCTTTAACATATATAATATCATCTTCTTGAGAAAAATCATTACCACTATTTGCAATTGATGATGTCACGTTTGGTGAAACTACAGGTGTATAATCTTGACCACTATTAACATCTGTTATATTATCTGCTGCGGTAAAAGTAACATCAACGACTCCTTCAGCTCCACCGTATACATTGTCAGTAAACACTCCTGCGTTGAATGATGTTATTGTTCCACCCCTAACTTGGTTTGCGAAATCTGTACGTAAAGCTAATATAGCATCTCTAGTGGTATCAGGTTGAGCAGCCCCACCTATATCCACAGTTATAGTAGTATCTGCACTTAAATAAAAATTATCATCAAGATCAATCTCAACAATAACTTCATTATCTGGATGATGTGCGCTAATAGAGTCTTTTAGTGTAATACCTAAATTACCAGGATGGGTTGCTGTAGGATACAAAACTGGGTCGTGAGCTATCATACCCTGCCAATTAACAGATGGAAGTTCATGCGTATAATCTTGGAAATCCGCAGCTGCAACGGTGAATCTCGCGTAACCACCAGTACCACCATCTGCCTCAGAAACCAAGGGCACGTCAAGACTATTATCAGGTTTTATCCTTAACTCTACATGAGGTAGATCAATATCTGAAACGGTTAAACTTCCTACTGAAACATCTTCAACTAACTGACAATTTATTAATTCAGCCATACTAAGCGTTGTTTTCTTTTATTGTTAATGTATATGTTTGAACTAAAGGTTTACTAACTATATCTATAAGACCAAAACCTTGAACTGAAAACTCTTTAGTGTCTAAATTACTTAAGGTAGTATTCGTACCTTTAACATAATTAAACCATTTATTCTCTTTACCTATAAAATCCGGAACATTAGCTTCTTGCAAATCCGTTGCAAAAGAACTAACATACCAACCGGTTTTAGAACTTAAATGTTCATAATTTGGATTATTTTCTGTCACAGTGTTATTGTTCGCGTCGGTATCACTTAGTGAAGTATAACCATCTATCTTAGCTTGTGTACCTTCATAGTTCATAGATGTAAATCCTTTAACTGACTCAGGACTTTGATTAAACATGACGTCTACAGTAGAATTGTAATGCACACCATAAAAGTTATTAGCCTCTATTTCTAAAGATCCGTCAGTATTTAAATCTTCATTATGATGTGACCATATAAGTTTATGATTAAAATCATCTGTAGCGCTTGCGTTATAAACACCTTTACCAGTAAGATATTCGTCGTTTATAGACAAACCTGTTTCAGGTACAAATGACTTAAAGCTAGGCCAACCTTTAGTTTTTTCATTGAAAGAAACAGTTATATCATTGAGCGAACTACCTGGTTTTCTTACTAAAGATAAGTTGTACTCACCTTTTATTTCATCAAAACTACCAATTAAGAATTGCGTGGTACCTAAATTGTCTCTAAAATAAGAAGACATACCAACGTCTGATATAGGAGTTAAACCATCTTGAGATAGTCTAAGAACTTTGTTTCTCTGCTTGTCAGTGAAATACATTCTATAACTATCCACGGCTAGAGATTCAGGATTTGAAGATATACCAAAATCTCCAGAGAAACCTTGCGCATCACCCAATACAGCATTTGACGCAGTAACGTTAGCACTACCGTCAGCGTTATATAAAGCGTCTTTATTAGCTAGTATTTTAAACACCTTATCCTCACAGAAAGCTACAACATTAGTGTCTCTAGTTTTAAGAGCTTGCACGGATCCATATGAAGGATTTAAATCTTTCGTTATAGGATTAGCCATGTTAAACTCATTAAGATTGTTTATACCACTAGTAGAATTGTATATACCAGACCAAATCATACCGCTAGATCTGTGCTCTTCTCCAAAACTATCTAAAACTGAGGAAACTTTAGCACCATTATCTATAGTTGGTGCATTGAAATCATCTCTAATTCTATTAGACTCTAAGCCGTTACCAAAAGAATAACAGTTAAACCAAGATAATGTGACAGGTTGATTGAATAATTCATGATTCAATCTATAATACCCAGTTTCTTGTTTGGTTCCATGCCCATTATCACCAGCATTATCCCATTGAGAAGGTTTGTAGTTTGTGTCGAGCGCTCCATCAACACTATCCCAGTGTTGTATAATACTAGTTTGAGTTACCGTGCCATCCATATGCGTGAATTGTAGAACGTCACCAACACTTAAACCAATACTTGAAGCTAAATCTGTACTACCTACCACACTCATGCTTATAACATCCCTAGCGCCACTCCTCACTACTAATGATTGATATTGGTCAGATATAGGCGCAGCTTGACCATTTCTAAATACTTTAACTGCAGAACCTATAGGTATAAATGATTGTATATTCTCGTTTTTCAAGTACATAGGTATAGCATCAGTGGCCTCATAATACAGATCCATGTCTAAATCTTCTTTAGGCTCAGTTTCCCATATAGCGTTACCTTGAGAGATCTCAACGCTTTCAGATCTATCAAAAGTAGATTGTACAATTTCTATAAAAGCTGAACCGTTACCGTCGTGCTTTAATGAACTTCTAGGATCCCAAATCCCGGTATCTAAACCTCTACTTTTGTTTCCTTTTTGATGGAAGTATATTCGAAAATATGATCTTCCACAAAGACCAGAAGCATGCCAATCTTGATCACAAGCGTTACACCATGTTGAATTCTTATGGTAATTTCTAACAAATTCTGGAGTACTTGGACCACCGAAAGTACTATGTATTTGATATATAGTTTTTAAAGGATCTCCAGAAAATCTAAATAAAGTACCTTCAACTGATAAAGCATCCCATAGGTCGTTAGCGGCGCTACCATTGGTGAAAGCGCTTGGCCCAATAGCACTAAACTTTACCATGTTTATACCTTGCATTGGTTGAGGTATATGATCAGGATTAGTTTCATTCATGAAAGCATCAGGATCAACATTGTCTTGATCGTTCCCACCACCATTAAGATCTACATACCTAGCGTCATCAATGAAAGCCGCACCTTTGTTTTTTGAATGATCGTTATACCATTCCCAAAAATTTTTAGTATCATCAATGCTTCCGCAAAACGCTAATCTATTTGCATTGTATTGATTATGTCCATTGCTATGACTCCAGACTGCACCCTCGGTACTATTCGATAATGTTCCAGGCGTAGGATTAGCTTCGTTAGAATAATTTCCACTATATAATGCACCAGTGTTTAACTTAGTGTTCTTGTTTGAACCCAAAACATAACCATGTCTAACCTGATTAACCACATTATAAGTCAAACCATCTTCTGTTTCATCTAAAATTTTAGTAGAAAGAACAGCGTCTTTATATATTTTAACGAAAAACTTACCATCAAATTCTGGTCTATTTTCCACAACGTCATCCTTCATCTCGAACTCATACGCATCTAATTCACTAAAATTATCTAAGCCAAGACTTTCAGCAAAGTTTGCCGAATCTCCAAATGGATCTACTAGAGTTACACTGTGGTTGACTGGATTTACGTTAGCTATTTTTATCCACTTAGAATATCTTACTGTTTCACCCTCTATACCTCTCAATCTACCATAACCCACACCCTTAAAGCCATCAATTACATGCGCTAATCCACCAAAGCTTTGGTTAAATATATCTCCGTCAAAGCTGACTATCATGGAGTTTTCTAAATCATATCCTCCTAGCATAGGAGCTGATCCTATTATTTTACTAGTAGTTTTTATAAAATCAGGCGCTTCATTTTTTATAGCTAGTATTTTGTATCTAGCCTTTTCTAAGACAGGTGTTTGATTACCATGCTCGTTTTTCAGTATTAAATATGTTTCTATATCTACCTTATTTCTATCAGCAGATTGAAAAGACAACCATATATTACCATCTTCAGTATGATACCACCTATCTTGAACCATGTTGTAGTATTCATTGGAAGTTTCTTTAACATAAAACTTGCAGTACTCCATCCAATCTTCTGGTTTAGTACCTTTCCATTCTAATTGAGCCGTAAGTTTATTGACATTAGCACAAAACTCTTTTCCAACATTTACGCTATCTGGGTATTTTTCACCTTCAACATTTTGATCTACATCCCTCTCGATAACACCACCCAGTCCCATAACAGGTGTTTCTCTACCGTACTTATCACCAAATACGACACCTACTCTATATTTCCTTATTGACTTTAAAGATTTATTTGGATACAAAAAAGGTACATTCGGTTTATTTAAAGTGCTACTAGCGTTTTCAAGATCAACGTTCCCAAGCATCCCATCTGGAACCCTAACAGATCGATCTTTTCTAACTTTAACACGTTTTCCGTTTCGTGTTGGAGAACCAGGGTGAGCTGATGATATGAAACTTTGCTTAACAAATACAGGTTTGTTTACATCGTAATTCTGTATATAGTTACCGTATACAATTCTATTACCGGTAACTTCTTGAGCTAAAGCTTTTCTAGGAACATTATCCCAAGCTCTTAGCGCTTGAGAAGATTCTAAAGTCCTATGAATCATTTCAGATGTAATACTTATAAGACCTTTATAACTTCCAGTACCTTTATCTTTCCATTCGTGATCTCTGGATCTCTTTATAGTCTTTACTATATATACATTTGGCGAAACAGTGTCTTTGTATAATATATCAACCTCAACAACTTCGTCAGGTCTCAAAGCATCATCAACTATAAAGTCTGTTACGTTTAATACTCTGACATTATTAACCATACCTAAGTTGTGACCTTTTTTAGGTACATAATCAAACTGACCAGGTAAAAAAGCTAACTCTGACCACGGTGCAAAAGATGAGTACTCTCCATCTTGATATTTATATCTAAAAGAAAATCTACCAAACTTTAACTGAAAATAAGGCTCTTGACGATCATCAAAAACTTTAACACTCCAAGTAGTCCAATTAGACGGTATATCATTCGATATCATATCTATTTCCGCATCATAATATCTAGCCCAAGATTCTGATGCTGTCACAGTTAATACTTTTACAATAACAGAGTAGTCTTCATGATATATTTCAATTCTATCTCCTTGTCCAACTTGGAAATCAGGTCCTGTAGCTATTTGGACAATATCTCCAGGTTCCATAATACTACCGTTAGGAGAGAAATTAACTGTGTGCCAAGCTTTAGATTCTTCAGTATTGTTACCATAGGGGGAGTTAAAACTACTATTCCAATGTATCAAAGAAGACTCTCCAACAATTTTATCGCCTAAATTTTCAGACATTTCTAATTTAGGTGAAGTTCTAGGCGCTCTTCTTATAACTGTCGTGTGATCTTTTATAATAGCGCTATTAGTACCTGGATCTACATTATGCAGAGATGTTAGTCTAGTAGTATACTCAGCAGGGTCATTTATCATTAAACTAGTATGAACATCAAAACCATCTTCACTACCAGCCTTGCTTCTTTTTATGTTTATCTTTCTAGGTTCGGTTTTGTTGTCTGTCCAGAATAATAGATCATCAATTATATTTATACCTGTTATAATATTTCTCCCCGTCCCTTCTTTGTAGCTATCATATAGTTGATTGTAATTACTAAAATCCAAAGTCTTTTCAGCGCGAATCATGCAGTGATGAGCGTTAGTTAAATCCCCAATCACATACCTATCAAAATAAACATTTATAGTTCCAGATACCGTTTTATCTTCTTCAACTTTTAATACTCTTATACTTCCAAATCCTAAACCGTTATCCCCTCCAAATTGCTCTTGACTATAAGTACTAATTAAGCTATCACCCTGTTCCGTGTATAAATTAAAAACCATTCCAGGTCTTATATTTTTAGCTAAAACAGAGGCATCGCTCCCGGTCATAGCAATCTTATTATACTGGGTGGTAGAACTACCGTTACCTATACTACCCAACGTTGCTATTGGTGTCTCTATTCTCCAGACATCTATAGCTACAGGGCTAACATGCTTAGTAATATTGTCATACTCGATAATCATATCCTTATATAACTTCGTACTAACTATATCCGTATAACTATAATCTGCGTGAACTCTTTCGGCTAACGCTAGTGGTGAAGCTACAAAGAAATATGCTTTATTTGTTTTCTCGTTTGTTATAGAGCCCACGTTACAGCTTGGTCTACCAACCCAGCTGATAGTTGGGTTTATTGCTCCATACTTAGAATCTGATAATCTACCTTTAGTACCATAAAGATTCTGAATAGCACCAATATCGCTATCACCTGAAGTTCTAACCTCTATATTTAATGCATCTCTATACTCGCCTTGAGGAACCAATCTCTCGTCGAGATCTTTGTTCATCTTACCGCCTTGAAATGTATGTCTTATTTCTGCCATAAACTATTACTTAATATGCTTACCGATACCTCTTAATACTTGCGTAAACTCTTCCATCTTAATATTAGAGAGTCTTATTTTAGCGTTTCTAGTTTCCGCAAACTTTTCTCTTTTAAATCTCTGAACTATACCTTCCGGTATATTTGATCTACTTGAAACCAACCCATACATAATATGTTTATATACTGCTTCTTCACAGAACTTATGCACTATCATTTCTGCGTCAGTACCTAAACCATCACTAATGTATTTTAATATTATAGTTTCTCCAGCTAAGTCGGAGCTGAAGTGGATGAATCCAGTTGATTGATCTATATAGAAAGTACCATTAGATTGAGCATGCTGAGGATCTAACCCATATCTTCTGCCTCTATTATCCACCCTGTTGTGATCTAACGCATCGTAATCTTGGTTAGTATTTGAGGAGGATATGTCGCTAAATCTACTTCTTGTGTCTGAAGTATAAGCGTCTGTAGCCGTTGTATCATCTTGAGATTTTAAATCCTCGTGCGGTATTGTACCATCTGCGTCAACGAAAACATAAGCGTCATTTCCATCTTGCTTTATAGGGAAAGGATTTGAAGTTCTATTTGTAGGATATAAAGGTTTCTCAATACCGTTAGAATCTACTCTAACTAGCTTAGTGTAATTAACATAATCACGTGGCATAGGCATAACTAGGGTAGCTGGGACTTCTTGCTCGTATGCTTTGTGAGATCGAAGAACGTCATATGACAACTCCTGTATAGCTCTCATACCGTGAAATTGTACGTCAGTTCTATTGGCTTTACTTAGTATCTTGTTCTCACCTACGTAAACCACCATAAATGTACTTATTATTTCCTTTAAAGAAACAAATTGATAGTTGCCTTTATTACCGACACCGTCATAATAACCCTTTGGAGTAACACCATCTGTGCCGTATGGATATTCGTCTAATAATCCCATAATTAATTATTTTTATCAGTTTCGTTTAACTGTTCATTCCTAAGAGCTAGCTCTGCTAACGTTGGTTTCTTCATAGATATTCCAGCTAACTCTAATATCTTATTTACTAAAGAACCTTCTTCGGAAGCGTGCAGAGTAAAATCAGTTGATGTATTAGCGTTATATAAAGCTTTCTCACTAACAACAACATATCCCCACGCTGGGTCTGCAGGTTTAGATATATAATCGCAAGTAATAGTGGAAGATGTTGGGGTTGGGTCAAAACCTACAGTCGATATGTTTTTTCTATAAAATATAGGTCTAGTAGAATCTGGTTTTATTTTAGCTGCTGTTTTTATATATTGATACTTTTCTTTTTCGATTTCTTCATAAGCAACGCCTGCAGTATTATCATATATAGTTTCAAGCCAATGTATAGAAGATCCTCCAGTTATAACACCCGTGTCTTTATCGATAGCAGCTCCTATGGTTCTAAATGGAACAATCTTTTCTCTAAGCATATCTACATCATCACTGATTTTAGCTGCTGACTCAGGCTTTAACAAAGCCATTTTATAATCGTGAAATGTGTTTTCAAATATATCTAATTGAGCTTTCCTAGCAAATAGGTTAAACTCCTGAGGTGTTATATAACCTCTCTGTTCTTTATTAGCTATAGCCAAAACTTGTTGATATACCGAATCGATACTTATTGCCATCTTATTTTAGTTTATAAGGGAACTGCTTGTTAAGCCAAGTTTTCCTTTTGTTACATCCACAGTCACCTTCATCTTTAGTAATTGCATTAACTAAAGTTTTAATCCCTGTGAACTTAGTAAATTTCTCTATTGTATCTCCTAATCCTTTTGATTTCATAGCATTCTATTTTACTTTAATATAGTTACATAGTAAAGCGAGGAGTTAGTATAGGGTAAAAAAAATAGCCACCCGAAAGGATGGCTATTAATATTAAGTTGTAACTTATTAAGAACCTGCAACATAGTCAAGTGCGATAGCTCCACAACTAGTAGCGTGACCAACATATACACCGTCGATGTCATCAGCCACAACTATTAAAGAGTTGTGAACGCTTGCACCACCAGCTATAACACTAGCAATTTCTTTACATAAAATAGCAGACTTATCTGCAGCACAGTTAACAGTAACTTTATTCACCGCGTTGTCGCTATCTCTTTGGTTACTAAATTGAAGAACAACAGAGTCATCCGCTGCATCAATAGCAGTAAGAGCACTTACTGGAAAAGCCGCAGCATCTTCTACTGCGTTTCTAAAATACAAAAACTTCATAATGTTTAATGTTTAATAATTAATAAATAATTGTTTATGATTAAGGTTTTAAGTTTAAGGATTGAGGTTTGTGCTTATTTAGTATTAAAAGAAACGGTTATGATAACCGCTTCTCAATATTAGTATATACTTCCATACCTTCATCAGTTTTAAACCACTGTGCAAGTGCGGAGTATGGGTGTTCGTCGAACGGAACTGTCATAAGTTTTCTATCGTTAGATCCCCACATAAAGTAGCGTTGATCAGAAGATAACTTTATAATGTTTAGTTCAGTTGCTTTAATACCAAAGTTCCTTAGCTGTACATTATCGTCATTAACTAACTCTAAGAACAAACCAGGATTTCTCTTAGCATATAATAATAAATCTCTTCTAAGCTCCTTAGAACTCATCTCTGACACTTTAGAACCAACCTCTACACGCATAACAGCTTCAGCCATATCGATGTCTAGATTTTTAGCAGCGTTCATAGCTTCTAATTCTAACTCTAAGAAATCAATTTGATTCTTAGCTACTAATTGAGGTTTGTGTTCATAAAATATAACACCGTTGTGTGGGTGTAGTGAAAGCATTTTCTGTAATACTGTTTTCTCTTTTTCAACAAACAACGCCCCGTTTCTAAAGATAATATGTTCCAATCTTTGATCACCAGTCATTTCATCAACGAATGGAGTTCTTTGGTTTTGACAGTATTTTAATTCTCTTTCATACCCTTTTTCTTCGTCAAAGTAATATATACCAGCAGATCTAATCATCCTCGATAAAGGTTTTGATCTACCTTTTAGGAAATATGTTCTATCTTTAATCTCCCACTTTGGTTCAGTAGGTTTAGTAGGTTCTTTTGGAACCTCTACTTTAGGCGTTTCAATAACGGGTTGCTCCATTACTTCAACTACCTCTTGTTCTACTACAGTTTCTTTCACTGTAGCTTTAGTTTGCTTTTTAGCCATAATATAATATAATAAAAATTAAAAAAAAATAAGGTGGGGCCGAAGCCCCATCTTATATTACTTCATCAACATAAAGTTGTTTGCACCTTGAGTAACCAAACATCTTTCAGAAAGCATATGGATTTGCATAGCATCCAAAGCAGATGTAGCAGCTCCAACCGAACCAGTAGTCCAAGTTTTTAGTTTTCTATTGTCAGTCTGAGAAGCTCTATAACGAACATGTAAGAAAGGACGTTTTAGGTTTTTACCTAAGTTCTGATCGTAAACAGATGATGTACCAGCTGGTACAATTACCCCGCGGATAGCTCCAGCAGCGTAAGCAGCGTTAATACCACCACGAGTAGCTTGATCATTTAAGTAACGGAAGTCAGATTTGTAGAAGTCGTAAGAACCTCTTCTGAAGCCAGAAAAACCTAAGTTTAAAGCCATATCAGCGTCATTGTCAAATACCCCGTAAGAAGTACCTCCAGCACCATAAGAATTCATAGAAGCTAACATATCATCCATAGCTAGAGACGAGGCTCTATTAACAAATAACATATTCTCTTCAATAGCACCTTGCTTGTCAAACTCTGCTAAGATAGCATCGAATTCAGCTAAATCAGTAGCAGCGTTAACACCAGAAATACCAGAAGTAACATTACCTCTTTCTTCAATAGCGTTGAATAAACCTTGAGTACCAGTAATTTCACCACCACCAGCGTACAAGTGAGAATCAGTTAAATCTGCAACACCACCAGTGTAACCACCTGCAGCACCACCTTTAACACCTTCTAACATAGCCATTTCTAAGTAGTCAGTGAAACGAGCACGAGTATCAGACTCAGCCTTCAAGTACCATAAGTAACCTGATTGACCTTCCTCACCTGAAATCTCAACCCAACCAATACGAGCAGTATCTGAACCAGTTACTTCGTAGTAGTCTTTTAAGATTATTGGTTTGTTTGAGAAAGATTTGAATACAGGCTCGTTAGCACCTCTAGTAGACGAACCGTCATAGTTGTCACCTTTTTTATACTCAGAACCGTAAACTAATACAGTAACAGAGTTAGCACCTTGGTTATCTGTAAACACGTCATTCAAATCTACAACTCCATAAGGAGCAACTTCAATAACAGCGGTAGCATCAGTTAATGTAACTAAAGCTTTAACTGTACCTTCAGAACTAGCAATAATAACAGTGTCATTCTTACGGATACCGTGACTAGCACCAGCGGATTGACCATCAATGTCGTTACCAATAGTTATTTGACCACCAGCAACAGTACCAGCATCACCATTAGTGATTTGACCAGTATAAGCTAAGTGTAATCTTCCTTGTTCAGACCATACAACTTCATCCCCTTGCATTGCCTCTTCAGCACCTACTTGAGATAGAAAACCTGAGATAGTTCTCTGTCCGAAAACTTCAGCCTCTTTCTCCATTAAGTCTGGTAAATATTGTTGAGCCCAACCTTGATTTGCGGTTGAAGCTAAATCTAGGTAGTTAGAAGTAGTCGCCTGTTTTTGAGGTAAGGCTACACTATTTAAACTACCACCTGCAGTAATTGCCATAATTTCTTAATTTAAAAATTAATTATTTTCTTTTTCTAATTTTGAATTTGAAATCATTTGAATCTTCACCTAGCACTCTAACTTTCATCCCACTAGTTTGCTCACTTCCATGAGTACCTCTTGGGTTAACGTCAATGTTCTTACCTTTAGCTACAGTGTCTTTGATAGCGTCTGCTTTTCCTTGCTCATAAAAATGTTGAGCTATAGCATCTGCATTCATCGCTGTAAATAAAGACTTGTGATAACCCTGAGCGTCTTTCATTTGATTCTTGTCATCCAAAAACTTTTGGATAAAATTATTGATGTCGCTTTGGGTTTGTTTGACGTCTTCAGTATTTTTCACATTAAACCTATATTTCTTATCTCCGACGTTATAGTCAAAACCTTTGAACTTGTCGTTGAATAGATTGTTGGTTTTACTTTGAAAAATCTCTTTACTAGAGTCTGCTAGTTTCTTTGCTTCTTCAGATTCCTTATTGTATCGGTTAAAGAAATCAATTGCCTTTTGTTGCTCACTCGTAAGTTTGCTACCAGCTTTGATTTCTTCGTAGTATTTGGTTTTTTGATCATCTAAATAAGATCTTGCTTCGGCAACTTGCTCTTTAAGTGC
>TARA_R100001443_G_scaffold6485_1_pt1 | contig 20769 bp, 40 predicted proteins | sample TARA_R100001443 | Tara Oceans TARA_R100001443 (sample SAMEA2622142) | marine metagenome | biome: marine biome (ENVO:00000447); feature: deep chlorophyll maximum layer (ENVO:xxxxxxxx); material: "saline water (ENVO:00002010), including plankton (ENVO:xxxxxxxx)" | depth 50 m
GGTCTACCTTTTTCATCCTTTCTATAATCAATCTCTTTATCTAATTCAGTATCAATTGTATAGGGTTTCCCATTTAAGTCAACATGCTTTTGAATCCTCCAAACTGCGGATTTTTTAACACCACTATTAACTAAAGCTTCTTCTTTTTTAATTGCTTCTCTTTTAGACATAAATCCAGACTTAGCTGTTTCACCATCTTGAGTTGTGTATTTAACATAATATTGAGGAGTACCTTCTATTCCTTCATCAATTGGCTTATTTGGGTTAAGTGTTATTTCATCAGGGGACATACCTTGGGCAATAGCATCATCATACTTTGCTTTAACCATACCAAAATACTTAACAACTTGTTCTTCAGATTGGTTTAATTCTTCACCTCTTTCTGCTTTATCTAAAGCTCTTTGAAAGAAATCAAATTGGTCATCATCTAATGCATCCTGGAATTTTGCCATTAAATTTTCATCAATTGAATTTTCATTTAAGGGATTTCCTAAATAAGATTCTTTTATTAACTTTTTAAAATTTTTCATAGATTTTATTATATAATATAAATATGTTACTCTTTTATTCTAATCACAATATCATGGGGGGCTGTCTCATCTCCTCCAAAATAAGGGTATAAGTAATACCTTTTATAATCTTGCATACAAGTTCTATCAGTCACTGTACAAACATCATCTACACATAATATATATTCATCTTCTGTTATATCCAAGCCTAAAGTGTAAACTTGATTGATATTTATTTCTTTAATTACACCAAAATCAAATTCACCTGCAGTATGCTTAAACCATAATATTTGTAGGCTATCATTATAATATCTCCATCCAAAACGAATTGAATATTCCATGTGGCCTCTACCACAATCACTTACACCATATAATTTATTTACATCTGCTTGGTTACTTGTTGATTTTGTACTATATATAGCTGATTCATCGAATATTACATCAAACTCAATATAATTTCTATAGTCTGATTTATATCTGTATCCTGATCTGTGTCTGCCTTTTTTTATTTTAAAAGTCTTAAAACCATTTTCATCTATTTTTGAACAACCTATAAAGGCTAAAAATATTAAAAATAATCTTTTCATTCTATTATTTCAGCATCTTCAACAACTCTGCAAAATATATAGTGGGTTTTATCTTTTAAAACATGATTTGAATCAATATGATCTCTATATTCTTTCACTTGGTCTTGATTTAAAAATCTTTCTATTTTTATTTTTCTTACAATTTGGTAAAGATTACCTTGATGTCTATATAACTGATTAAACATTTTTATTTTATTATTATCATTAATAAATATAATATAATAAATTAACTTTTTATAGCATAACTAACCCAATCTTGTTTTCCATATGTTTTTTTATAACCAATATCCCTTAATTGTGATGTATGTTTGTTTATAATACTATCCCATCCAAAAGGGACAGCAAATATAAATAAACATCCCTGAGGAATTAAGTTCCATATTACATTACCATGTTCAGTACTGGACATAACAGTGTTATCCATATAACAAACAGTAGCGTCAGATATGTCAGTTTTAAAAATATCACCATTAATTAAATTTATTGTTTTATTTTTTAAGTCTTTATTGTTATTTAATACCTCAAGAGAATATTGGTACCTCTCTTTACTATATTCTATTCCTGTTGATTTTTTAATACCTGGGATTAGATTCCCCATATGGATAACCATTTTCCCTAGTCCTGACCCTAAATCATAAAAAACTGTATTTTTTGTGAAGTATGTGTTAAAATATTTTATTAGGGATGTTGTTCCCTCATATGTTATTTCTCCGTATAATTCATTTCCCATTGATTTTCCCCATTTGGTGGTGTTTATAATATAAGGTTCATTACTTGTATCATATAATTTTTTGCATAATTTATTACTTTCCATAGTTTTTGTTTTAATAATTATCTAAATCATTATCTAATCTTGATTTTAAAGGTTCATAATGGATTGATTTTTCATATTGATTAATTAAATCCCTTGATAATAGTTTACACGCTAAAAATCCTATCATTAATATTATAATTGATATAGGTTTTGAAGATATACCAAAAACTGATAAATGATAATTCCATAAACCATGAAAAATTGAGGCCGTTATTAAGCCCATTATTATATATAAGAATGATTTTAATTTTGGTCTAGATTTTAAATAAGAAGAAGATATAGTTTTTAATGAAGATTTTGTTTTAGGAATTTTACTCATTCCCAGCCAATATCCAAATAACAAACCACAAATCATATGAACAAATACAGCTCCGAAATCTCTAATAATTAATATTTTAAATCCATATCTAGCCACATATTGAATATTTTCAACTAAAGCAAAACCTAAACCTAACATACCTAAATAAAACATATAAGTTATTGGGTGGTGTTGTGATTCATCATCCATTCCTTTATATATAATTAAAAACATTAAAAATTTAGCTAATTCTTCTTTAGGAGCCACAGCCCAAAAACTTTGCCAAAATGGATCTAAAAAATAATAAAAATTCCAATAAGGAAAAAAGAATGATATAAAAGTTAATATTACGACTGAAAATATACCTCCAACAACAAAACTAATGGAGTTTTTTATGGTTAGTGATTTGAATGGAGCAGATAAATAAATTATCCAAGCATATAATAAGGGTGGTAAAATTATAATTAAAAAACCAATTAAGTTGAATCCTAGTATCATGTTTCATATTTTAATAAGGTTAATAATACAATTACTCTTATTAAAGGAAACAAATTAAAGATAAAACTAGTGTATGGTTATAAATATGTTAATTTTTCCAAAAAGCTTGAATAGCTATTAAAGTTATTGAAAGAAGAATTGAAACTATTGTTTTAGTGTTAAACCCTTCTCCAAAAAACCAATTAACCAAAATAGCATATATAATAATCCCAATACCAAATCCTATAAATCTAGTAGGCCATAACATGCCATCCATACCAGCAACAGTATATTTTGTACCCCATATATAGAAAAAAGACATTGGAACCCCAAATAATGCTATCACCCATTCATGTTTTGCAAACCATTCCCACTTAAATTGACCATTAAGTTGAATGAAAGCACATATGTGTGCTAATAAAAAATAAAATATTCCGTATAATAAATTCATAAATTAGTTGCTCCTTCAAACATATTATTTGTTTTTTCTTGTCTTTTTAATTCTATAGTTTTTTGTATAAAATATAAATCTTTAGGTTTTGCTGTTGAAATGAATCTACATACATCTTCCACGGTTAAATTTTTATTCATTTTATTATTGATTTTTTCTTATTTCTTCTACTTTTTAAAGGCACTCTACCTTGATTACCTACACCATCCATATCTATAACATCATGGTCATTAACAATTAGATTTGGATAATTCTCTTCCTCTTGTTTATTACCATTGTAAATTATATTCCATACTAAAAGAATAAGATAAAGTGAAAATATAATAAACCCTATTCCAAAAAATATTATACTCATTGTCTTTTAATTTGATTAATTGCTATTGAAAATAATAATATAGTACCAGGCCAGTGAGCTGAATACATTGCCTCTGCTGTGTTACCATATAATCCTAAACCTACTGAATACAGTAAGCATATAAAAGCTATACCAACTGGATACCATTTTAAAACTTGTTTTTTCATTTTATCTATATTTAATTGATTCAATTTTACTTGTTCCTGTATTTATCATTTTAAATACTTCTTTCCAATTACCTTCATCAGCTGTCCATTCAATATCATCTTTTCTATGTGGTATTTGCCAATTACTATAAGCAAAACCATGTGTGTGAATTCTATAATCTCCTTCATCATTTTGTTTTATAGTCCATCTATATGAATTGTCACACATACAACTAATTAAGTTAATTTTAATTTCTCTTGGTTTACCTTCTAACTTTAATTTAGGAGGATTTATTGATAATTCTCTATATTTACTCATAATTTTTATTTTTTATAACCTTTATTTAACATTTTTTAACTTTCTTACTTTGTAAATATAACATCAATATCTCTGGTAGCCAAATATTCACATACAAAAGTTTTTATTTCACTTCAACTGTTCTCCAGTATTGAGCATCTGGATCTGTTTTTGCTATTTCTTTTTTAATATCACCTACTGTATAAACACCTTGGGCTGTATTATCTAGAGGGAATACAGGTGTATTATCCTCTAATAACCATGCTAAATCATTTGTAAATCTCATTCCATTACTTCGAAATGCTATCTCAACAACTTCATCCATATCCCCATTTTTAATATTTACTCCAAATGTTGTACTCATAATTTATTTTTTATGATCCTAATAATAAGTTGTTATTTTCTAATCCAACTTTCCAAAATCTAGTATGCCATAATCCTTTTCTTACACCTTCAATCATATAATCATCTTCTACATGGCCATCATCAGCATAAGTTGCTATCATTACTATACCCATATCAAAACAATCTCTAGCATCATCTCTTCTGCCTTCTTTAATTGCTCTTAATCCATTTTCCCAAGTTTTAGTAACCGGTTTATTTGTTGTTTTTGACTTTATTTTCATAACTTATTTTATTTATATAACTCCTAATTCTCTTGCTCTTGTATAACCAACTATTCTACCATCATCTAAAGCATATTTTCTTTTTGTTTTAGGTAATGATTCTTGAACTTGTTCCCAATCTAACATCCCTTTAGGATACTTAGTTTCTGTTTTTATTGGTCCATTTTTTGTTTTAGTATAATCATAAAACCAAGTGGTTACTGAACCATCTGAATGTTTGACTACTCTAGTAAATTTTTCTAATACTTCTGTTGGTTGTTCTACTGGTCTTCCTCTTTTCATTTTATTTCCTCCACTCCAAATAATTTTAAAAATTGTCTTAAGCCTAACTGCTTTTTTAAAGCTGCTTTTTTAATTGCTTTTTTTCTATTAAAAGCTCTAATTTTACCAATTGCTTCTTTTGATGAATCTGATAAAAAGTAATATTTGTATTTATTCATAACCCTAATTTTTAATTACCTAAATATAACATCTATTTAGCCAAAAGCCAAACAAATCCAGAAAAAAATAAAAATAGATGTTATTGTATTTGTGGTAAAGTTACACCAGTACTATTTAGTTCTTCTGATGATACATTTATAGTGGAAGGAGCTCCTGTTATAGTAACACTACAATTTCCAGCTCCTCTAATTATTGATTCATTTGAGGGTATTGTTAATCCTGGGGTGTAAACAAGTGATGAATTACCCTCAGGTACAATTATTCCTACTTTATAATCATCATTAACAATCATATCTCTATCTATATTTGTTAAACTTGTAAAGGTTGAACCTGATATATATTTTGGAGTGTTTGATATTTTACCAGTAATAGGGTCAGCAATTATTGATATAACAACATATGATGTGCCTTGTGATTGATTATTAAATGTTAATGTAGCCATAATATTTTATATGTTATAAATATAGAAAAGTTATTATTTATTTAATTTTTATTTTCTTTACTTAACTGGATTTCTAAAGATAACATATAACAGAAATCAAATAAAAAATATGGGTCTGATTGGACTAATAAGCTAAATTCTTTATCAGAAAAATCTTCTAAGATTTCTTTAAGACCTCTAGTTATTATCATCTATTGTTTTTAAATAATTTAAAGCTTCTTTTATTTTAGCACAATCCTCATATCTTTCTTCTTCCTCATACTTAATTAAACTTTCTGATAAAGTATGATAAAAATCTTTTTTATGAATAGTAATATCGTAGATAGCATCTTCATCAAGAGATATTACACTCAAAGCATGGTGATATCTTTTTGTACTTTTTAAATTTTTTAAAACTGTTGATACTAATGCTTCTGAGACTCTTATATCTCCATTCTTAAGCATCATTTCAAACTCCTCAGCATTTTTTACTTCAAATTCTCTAGGCATAATTAAAATAAGTCTAAAAATTTATTATTAATTTCTTTTCCTTTCAACTTTTGGAAAAATTCATCTTTCTTAAGAGTCTTAGTAGCTAATTTTTCTAGGTGGTTTTGTTTAGCATTTTTGAAATCTTTTACAATTTTATCATGCTTTTTTTTCTTAAGAGGTTGTATTTTTCTTTTTTTCCTCATCCCTTATAAATATAAGTAAAGATTAAATAAAAGCCAAATTTGAATCTATTTATAGCTGACAAGGTTATAAGGATCATTATCATCTTTTTTATCACCATCTAAACCTAATTCTTTTAGTCTTTTCATATGATAATCATCTAATTCAAAATTAATAGCCTCTGTTGTTTTATTTAAAGGAACATGATCTTCTAATTGTTCAATATCTTTTTCAGTAAATACATTATCAATATATAGGAAGTAACAATTATAACAAAGAAAATGAATATTATTTTTATTATAGTTCTTTTTATTTTTATCTTTAAAATTTAATATTAAAGGTACTTTATAATCTGTTACTCTTCTTTCTTCAAAACCACATTCACTACAACATTCTTCTAAATAACCCTCAGTTATTAGTCTATATTTTATTTTCTCTGGTGTGAATGATGAAACATCTACTCTACCTTCAATTATATCTAATAAAACAGGCTCTTTACCCTTTGATGATAAAAATTTAGGTATACCTTTACCTTGTTGGTTTTTATGTAATTCAAACAAGGTTTTACCTGTTTCTTCATCTGTGTAAAGCTTCATATAACGCTTTAAATGATGGTAAGAACAATTTAGATATCTAGCTGCTGCTTTTACTGATTTTGTTTTATTCATAGCAGCTAAACACATTTCTTTTGATATGGGTTTAGCTTTTGGCATTTTTAATCTTCAGGATCAATTATATTAAATGGTCCTTTTAAATTATCTTTATTAGTAGAACTGTCAGATTTTGTTCTTTTAGATGGTGGTTTTTTTAATTCTTCATATTGCTCATATTGTTCTTGTGTCATTACTTCTAAATCAACCCAAGTATGATCACCTGTTCCTCTCATAACTGGGACTCCTCTTTTAGCTGATTCTGTAGAACAGTTAACACAAGTCTTAGTTCCTGGAAGGATTTCTAATCTTTTAGGTGGTATTTCAATATTACATTTAATACAATTCATTATTTCATCAATTACTGTATACATATCATTAAGTTTTTTATTGTTTAAATAATTTTAATTTTTTTAATAGGGTGTATAGTTGGTTTTCAGTTTTAACATAATATTTCTTTCCAGTATTTTCTTCCTCAATATAATAATCTTCAGGTTTTGATTCTGTGTTAAAATTATAAACCCACCAAAATATTACCTCAGCAGCTGCTATTCCATATGTTTCTATAAGAAGTTGCTCTATTATTTTATAATGCTCATCTTCAAAATGTACTAGATGTACTCCATATTTAATATCTAAAATTTCACTTCTCATATGAAGGTTTTTTAAATCAAGTACAATTTCTGTAAAAACTTTCTTATGTTTTTTTAAAATAGATTTAGGATTTTCTTTAACTGTTAGGTTTTTTCCTCCTAATTTACGTAACTCAGTTTTTAAACTCTCTCTCATTAATTTGTAACTTTAATTAAATCTTTTTCATATGTTTCTAAACTATTAATAGTAATTTTTAAATTACCTAGCTCAAATGATCCTATTTCACCACTATCTTGTAGTATTTCTGATAATTGAGATATTAACTGCATATCCTGTTGTTTAAATGAAGTTCCATTTATTTCAACAATTATATCATCATAATCATATTTGTCTTCAGCTTCATCAACATATTCAGCACCATGTAATCTTTTATTTAGATCAAATGAAGTGTTAGGTTGTTCTTTTTCTTGATATAAAACAAAATCCTCTAAATCAACATATATTCTATCACACCAAGGTTCTAAATGATATAACAATTCAGGATGACAATTTTTAACTCTAATACCTACATTATATTTAGGAGGTATAATTGGTTTCATCAATTGATCATGTTTACAATAATGACCCCACTTACGAATAAATTCTCTTGTTGATTTTTGATTTTGTATTAGCCATTCATCTGTTTCTCTATTTTTCATAAACACCTCACCATTTGGATTACGTTTAGCTCCATCCGCAAACCTTGATCCTCTACAAGTCATATGGTAGACACATCCTTCCCAGGTTTGAATAAATTTAATACCATTTAATTGAAAACGATTAAATATGTCTGTATCTTCTTTTGATTGAGGGGCAAATATAGCATCATGTCCCCCTATTTCTTGAAAATCTTTTTTATAAAATGCCCAAGGTGCAAATATTCCTTCAGTGGTTTTATCTAGTCTATCTAAACTTGTTGTTTGTAAATGAGCCATTAAAGTTTCTTCACTAAATTCTTCAGGTTCAATTCCACAATCAAATAATATTTTTTCTGGTCCTGGTGGGTGTAATGGCGGTTCAATTCTGGTAAGAGATACTATTGTTTTCTCTTTTAATTGTTTCTCAATTGCATCTAAAGCATAAGGACATAAGTACATATCAGCATGATAAATCATGCAAATATCATTTGTAGCTACTTCATTTACTAAAGTATCATATAATATAGTATGACCTAAACGTGTTGGTCCTTCATTTCTAATTGCCTTAAATAATGGGTCTTTTTCCATCATTTCTTTACACCATTCCCAAGTATTATCCTTATCACTAAAGTCATCTGCTACACAAATTTCTACTTCATGGTCACCTTGGTTTTTACGAATTGAATCATATGACCATTTAAGGTATTTAAGATTATTTCTACTTGGTTGGATAATTGATATTTTCATAGGTTGTTTTAATTTATTTTTTGGTACTTTTTCTTTAGGGTAAGCAACTATATCTTCTCCTGATTTTATATTTTTGAATATATTAATAAAGTCTTGTTCTTCTAAACCTAAGGATAAAGAATTTAAGGAACAATCTCTTCGTTTATTTTGTTGAAAAACTTCATATCCTAATTCTTTTAATATTTTATAAAATTCTATTACTTCTCTAATTGATAAATCTGGGTAAAGTTCAACTTCTAAAATAGGTCTAATTTGGTTGAATAAATTTTTGTTAGATCTTAAAATTTTATAATCATATCCTTCTGTATCAATTTTTATAAAACTTATTTTATTCCATTCTTTTTTAGGTAAATTATCTTCTAACCAATCTGTTAAATTTACACCTTCTACTTCTAATGGTACTATATGGCCTGTTGCTCCTATCCCTTTGTCAATTTCTTCAGCAAAACCCCCATTACAAAATCCATAATCTGAGTAATGGAAAGTATATTTTCCAGGGGTTTCAGTAATTGCTTTATTTATTGGGATAATATTTAAATGGTCATTTAATTTTGAGTTGACCTCTAAAATTTCACAAGCATGAGGATTTGCTTCAAAGGAAATTACTTTTCCTTCTTTACCCACAGCATTAGCATATAGTATGGGTGTGTCTCCTGAGTGGGCTCCTATATCAATTACTATGTCTCCTTTAGATAGGTAAGTTTTTTGGGTGTTAATCATATCTAAAGTAAACTTAAATTTACCCATATAAGGATGAGACCAATGGGCATATTTAAAATTATACTCTTCTAAATTAAAGTTTTCTATAGTATAATTCATTTTTAATTATTTAGGTTGTAAAATGGCTAATGTTTGGGATGAATGAACTATTGAAGCTACTTCATTAAAATATTTTAGAGCTATATTTCTATATCTTTCACGTCCTGGCATCCAAAAATCATGGAAAAATACTAAACCACCTTCTTTAAGATAAGGTAAACAATACTCAGAGCAAAATTGTCTAGCTCTTCCATCTATTAATATTCTATCATATTTCTTTCCAATCTGGGAAGGGTATTCTATATATGTTTTGTATCTATCAGGAGTGCTTGGAAAATCAGACCCACCATCCTCTGTTGGAATATGGTAATTTTGTATATTTTTAATTTTATCTTTTTTAATTTTATCATTAACTTTATCATACCATTCTTTATTATGTTCAATGGAATAATATTTTTTAACATATTTAGAAAAAAGCATAGTACTGCCACCACAGCCCCATTCTAACATACTTTGTTCTTTATTTAGAAATGCAATTATTAAATCAATTTCAGAATCATGCATCCATGGCTTACTTGGTACTTCACTCATATTTTTATAATTTGTTGGTTAGGATATTGAAAATGACATACCCCTTCTATCATGATATTTTTATGACTACAATCATGTATTTGGTTATTTTTAACTGTTTCTAATAATATACGATAATTTTTTGGAGATATCAAATGATGTTTTGTTAAATTATTTCTTAGAACACATTTTCTTAAAAATCTCTCACATGTCCATCCTGGAATGTATTCCCAAATTCTACCATTATAATCAGGTAGAGACTGAATATACTCATAAGTTTCATTTAAGAAATTTTTATCACTTATATAATCACACTTTCCAACATTCATCACATAAAAATTCCCTTGAGGAAAAAAATCATTTTTAATAATATCCTCAAAATTAAAATTATACTTAATCATTCCTCCATAACCTATACTACTTAAATAATAAAAATCGGATTTAGGAACTTCTTTATCTAATAAAGTAGGGGATAAAATAATATCATTAGATATTTTACAAAGCCATTCTTCACCATTATCTTTACACCAATCAAACAATTGATTTTCTAAATCAACATAGCCATGGTTATGCCCTCTATTTACTTTTAAATCTAATAGTATACATTTAGGAAAATATTTTTTCCATAAATTTTTATTTTCTTTTTGGAGAGGAGAACCAAAATTAGTAGAAATTATAATTTGTTTAGATTCCTTTAAAACTTCTAAATTATATAAAATATATCTTTCTAATAAATCCAGATCAGATTGGGAGCCTATAAATCCCATTTGCCCAAAAATAGAATTATTTAAAACTGATTTAAACTTCATTTTTTAACCCCCCAAAACATTAAATCACAGTGATTTTTTTCAATTTCAAACTTAAATTCACTGAATGTTTTTTCTATATCACAAAAAGATCTAATATCTTCTTCAGTAACATTTTTATAATACTCATTATCCCAATCCTCTTTAGCTACATTAGGCATAGTTTTCCATTCTAAAATTTCATTTCCCTGGGATGTTACTCCTTTAGATCTATCAATCTTATCTTGAGAAGCAGTTCCATGAATAGGTCTCCCAGTTGTAGCACAAGTCCAAATAAAATAACCTCCAGATTTTAACATTCTAATTGCATTTAAAATACTTTCTTTATAAAAGGGATTATGTTCCCAACACTCACATGAAATAATAGTATCAAAAGTTTCATCAGGAGCATCATATTCATTTGCAGGACAAGCTACATCTACACCAGGTCCTGGGAGTAAATCTAGTCCTGTAAAGTCACAATCGTCAAACCAAGGAGCTTCATTTCCATTTACATCAAATGAACCAATATCTAGCACTTTACAATCTTTAAATGCTTTTGGATGTTCACTTTTAATTCTATCTAAATAGTTTCTTTGTTCTTTATGAGCCATTATTGTAAAGTATTATAATATTCATTTTGTTTTTCTTGACGTTTAATATCTTTATTATGTATTAAACAATATTCTTCTTCAGGGGGCAATTGTGAAAAATTCTCATAACCTTCTAATACTTCATGTACTTTATTTTTCCATTTTATTTTACCATCATTTCTATAAATCCTCCATTGGTAATCTGGAAAATTGATCCATCCTTTCTTATTAACATTCCATCTCCATTTTTGAATATGTTCTGGGGTGATACCCTCTACAGTATTAATTCTGGGTACTAGAAAAACATCTATTGTACTGTTCATTTCTAATATTGCCCATAAATCTTCAAGTATTGATTTAGTTGGAAGTTCATCAGCATCAATTTGATATATAAAATCCCCAGTACATAAAGATGTTAGTTTATTTTTCCAATCAGCAAAATGTCCTTCAAATGAGCCATACACCCAAGAAAGCCCTTTATTAACAGATTTTGCTCTTAAAAATTGTTCTATTCCTTCATGACCTTTATTCATGTCATATAATACAACAATTTCATCTTCTGGTCTTTTGTTTTTTAATAGAAAATTTACTAATCTTTGAATTTCTATAAACTCATCACAGACTGTTATTGCATAACTTATTTTCATTAATGATAAGCTATATAAATCATTTCTTTACCTTTCTTTTTACCTTCTTTCCATCTAGCTATTTTATACTTAGATTTAATATAAGATAATTTAGATTCCACACTTTTCATTGACCTTAAATTTCTAAGTGTTATAGTGTTCACTATACATTTAGCTTTTTTGGGTTTCATAATAGGTTTATTATTTTCATCCTTTCCCATTGGTTTTTGTTCTTTTGTGATGAAAGAAGGATTAGACACATGCACTGTTAATCTTAGCATAATTATTTATTTTTTATTTGATGTAATATAATAAAAGTATATATGAAAGCCAAACTATGAAGGTAAAACTTCAATATAACTTAAAGCTTCCATAAAATCTTTTTCTTCAAACATTTTCATAGTTCCCATATCCATTCTAAATTCATAATATTCATCTTTTTTACCTGGGATAGGGTATTTTAATTTTTCATCTTCTTTAACAGGGACTGCTTTTACAGCTGACCATTTCCAATTTTTAGTTGTGGCTCCATTAGCGAACACCATACCTTTTTGAGGTAGGTTAATAGTTTGAGGAAGCCATCCTTGACCATTTTTATCTTCAAATAAAAGATCTTTATACAATTCTGGTAGTATTTCTAATTGTTCATTTAGAAATGGTTCATCTTTTTTCATTAATGAATTACTTTGGAAACCGCATCCGAAGCAAGAGTAATTAGTTATTTCATCATTTATTTCACTGGAATAACAAGCATCACTCTCACATCTAGGACATATTATTAAATTATCTGAGTTCATATCTTTTGTAATTTTGGTAATTCTAATTTAGGAAGTTCTTTTTTCTTTGATTTTTTTAACTTTGGTAATTTTAAATCAACTTGTTTTGGGGTTTGAGTGACATTATCCTCTAAGATTATATCTAATTTTTCTTTCATCTTTTCATAGCTAAAATTATCTTTAGCATGTGTTGCTTGACGTCTAGCATTTGGAATATAATCTTTGTATTTTTTATATGTATTTTTTAATGTTTTACCTAAAGCCATATGGTCAACATCAAACCACTGTGAACCTTCAATTAACCATTTATTTTGAGCACTTTTATGTACTGGGCCTAAGTTACCAGGTAATAATATACTCATATCAGGTTTTAAGAAATCTATATGACCTGACCATCCTGATGCTATAATTGGTTTTTTAACTTGAGTAAATTCAAGTAATGGTCTTCCAAATCCTTCACCTTTTGTTAAGCTAATCATAGCTTTTACTTTTTTATGATTATATAATTCATTAATTTCAGAATTTGAAAAATCTCCATGTAGTAAATAAATGTTTGGTAATTTTCCTTTAACAGTCTTTTTTATTTTTTCAATTTTAGATAATATAAAATCTCTATCAACATATGAAACCCCACTATGACTTGTTTTTAATATTAAAGCTGGTTTTTTCTGTTTATTTTTGAATGTTTCTAAAAATGATTTGATTAATAAACCAATATTTTTTCTATCATGCCCAAAATCTCCTTGTATCCAAGTACCAACAAATAGATAACAAAATGATTCTTTAATATCAGATAAGTCTAATGTTGATTCTACAGGTTTATAGGTGTTTAAATTTAAACCTTCAAATAATATATCAGTTTTAGTATTTAATTCTATATTAGCTATAACTTGTTGGGTTTTATTATCTCTTTTTTGGTACTTTGATGTTTTTAGAGCTTGTATTGAATGGTTAGAAGAACCTAAAATTAAATCCATTCTATTACATCCTTCGACCCAATCTGCAGCAGCCACTGTTGATTCAATTCCTGCTGTTATTCCTATATTATAATGTCCTTGAGGCATAAATTCGTTTGGAATTGTTATTTGCACCCAAATATCAGGTTTGGGATATTGTTTATTAGGTTCTGGATTAAAAATATGTTGGTTTAAAAAATTCCATTCTGGATGATCTTCAATAAAACCCCAAGGTGTATTTCCCCATCTTTGAGGGATAATTTTCACATCATATTTATTTAATTCAATAAATGCTTTTACTACATCTCTTCCTCTTGCCCCATAACCTGAGTAGGTATCAATTGGACAACTTATTATAACTGTTGGTTTACTCATCTTAATATACTAAATTATGTGTTTGTGTTTTTTTAAAACTTTTGCTTGTGTTAATTATTTCATATTTTTTTCTTGGCTCCCAAGTATCAAATAATTCATCTATTGCATTGATTACTCTATTACTCATTTTTTCAGCTGTAAAGCCAGCTTCATCACTTAGAGCCCATTCTCTACCTTTCTGTCCTATTTCTTTTCTTTCTTCAGATCCTAAGTCATATACTTCTCTTATTCTATCTGCTGCATCTTCAGGTTTACATCTATCATCCCAAATATAAGGAGTTGGAGGTGAGCCTTGAATTGATCTTGAAGCTGGATATACTGGGAATGCCCATTCACCGCAAAGATTATATTTACCTGTATTATTTGAAGGTATTTGAGGAGAAGGTGTAAACCATTTTCCATTTTCATCAATAAATCTCATTTGGTCTTGCATTCCTCCTGTAACATTAGCTATAATAGGATTACCTGCTAACATTGCTTCAGTTAATGTTAATCCCCATCCTTCATTTGATGTTAAAAGAATTTGACAATCTGTTATATTATACAATAAATTTAAATCTACTGTTGATAATTTTTCTGTTGAGAATTTAATAGCATTAGGATATTCTTTTTCAAATAATAATTCTCTTAAAACTTCTAAATTGGTACCTGCGTCATGAGTAATTTCAGTATGAAGTAAAAATCTACATTTATCTGCTTTTTCTTTAGGTAATCCATCTAAAAACATTTTAAACGCCCACATAGTATCTGGGATTTGTTTTCTTCTAATATTTCTAGAATTGAAAAACAAAGTAAAATCTACTTCGTCATCACCAAAAAATTTCTTTTTCATATTTAAAACATTATCAGAATTTTTATCAATTGGGAAATAATGATTTTCATTCAATCCATGAGGAACATATTTAATTATTTTATTCTCAACCTTATCTCCTAAAACAATTTCATTTATGTTTTTTGTTTGTTTTGATATGGCTAATAAAGCATCACATGATTCATAAAAAGCACTATTATATAAAGGAGCAGGGTAATCATCCCAAATGTTAAGGTATATGATAGGTATTTGTTTTCTAATTTCACCTTCCATTTGGAATAACCAATCAAAATATCTTGGATCTGTTATAATAAAAATAGCATCTGGTTTTTCCATTTTCATTAAACTTCTAACAATATTAGGTTCCCCGTATCCATTAGTTGGATATAAAATAACACTAGTATCATCTAATTTACTTAATTTATTAGTTTCTTCACTTAAATCAATTTTTTTACCTATATCAGGATGTTGAATTGCTCCAGCTATTTGAACCCAATTAAAATGTTGACAGGTATTTGTGACCATTTCTTTAGCTACTGTAGCTACCCCTGAGTGTACCCTCATATCATCACATATTAACAGTATTTTCTTTCTTTTTTCCTTAGGTAGATATTTAAAATCTTTATTCATATTATAGTTCTAAATTGGTGTGGTTATTTATTTTTTTTCTAAATTCTTCATCTGTTAAATAAAGATGAATAGCTCTATCTGATAATTTTTGGAATGAGAATTTTCTCTTAACACATTCTATTTTAAAATTTTCAAATAAATCACTCTTAACTTTAACACTTGTAAGAGTCATATTTTTCTTTTCTGCCATTTTGGTTTATTTGGTTAATAATTATTTTATATAAATATATCAATATTCCTAAAGGTTACCGCCTAGTCCGCATAAGTTTGCGTTTTCTTTAAAAGCACAAAAAGTACAATTCCATTTGCTAGGGTTAGGTAACATTTCTTTTTCATTATGGTTATTTCCGTTAAAACACTCATTTATAAATTCATTTATTGCTTGAGTTGCTCTTCCTATTTTAATTTTTCCTGATGGAGGTGAATACATTTGAAATCTTTTTTGTGGGTAATCTCCACCTTCATATACTTTTCTTCTTGTTATAAAAAACTCAATATCAATATCTTTTTCATCTACACCAAACTGTTCTGCAAAGAATTTTTTGTATAGGATGAGTTGAAATTGTTTGTCCTCATCTTTTTTAACATAATCTAACTTCCAACCATTAGTAGATGTTTTAATATCTATTATTTTAAATTTCTTAACTCGATCATTATACATCACAATATCTAAATAACCTACAAATAAAACATTAGGATTTGATGAAATTGGAGGCATTGTGATAGGGGTTTCGATTCCAACTAAGTGCCAACCTCGTTTTGAAAAATATTTGCCTCTATTCTTTTTTAAATAATTTAATATTTCAACCCCATCTTCATAAAATTCACTTAATTCACCTGGATCTGAGAAATGTTGGTTATTATTTTTCTTGTATTCATCTTGATAATGCTCTCTAATTTTATCTTTTAATATTTCTAATATGTCTTCTCTATCAGCGGCTGCCCCACTTTTATCATACATTACTTGAATATAATGTTGAAATGCCTCATGTAGTGCTTTTCCAAATACAGTATGAACACTTGGAGTATAAATTTTATGACCATCTCTATATTGTAATGCCCACTGTTTAGGACATTTTTTCCACATTGAATATTGTGAATATGAAATATTTTTTTGAAAAGCATAATTAACTTCTCTTTTTGGAAATTGTTGAATCTCCTTAACTATGGTGGGGATTTTAGGCATTTATTTTTTCCATTTGTCACGTCCAACTAATAAGCCAATTATACCATAATTAGCTACATCTAAAAACGTGTCTTCCATTCCTTCACCTTTTACAAAACTTTTTCCATTTACTAATAAATTTCTTAATCTGGATACTTTATCAGTTAACCTAATTGCTAATCCAGTTAATGAAAACTTTTTATCATTTTCTTTAGTTAAATCACCACCTAATGAGATGTTTTGTAAACCATAATCCATATGTTTACGAGCAAATGTTTCATACATTTCATCTTGAATTTTTTTAAATTCTTTAGATAATTCAGGATAGTCTTCTTCAAAAATAGTAATTGTTTGGTTTATTTCATCTTCAATATATCCCTTTATTTTTCTTGACTCTATTAAATCTTCTATAAATTTATCTTCTTCTATAACTTGATCTTTCATTTAACTTTTTTTATTTTTATATGGATATTTTTTGTTTAAAACTGCTTTTCTTTTTTTACATCCACAATCTTTTCCTACTTTTTTTGATATAGCATCTACTACCTTTTTAATTCCAGTAGTTGTTGTAAATTTTTCAATGCTATCTCCTAATCCTTTACTTTCCTCCATTATTAAATTGGTTCACCATCAGTTAATACTAATGAGTGACATTCTTTTAAAAGTTCTTTTTTAGTTTTATAAAGTTCATCATGAAACTCTTGTTGTGCTTCATCATAACCTTCATCTTCCCAATCCATATCATCAGTTGGGTTTTCTATAGTATCTTCTTCTTCCCATATACAAGGAACACCATCTCTATCTTTTTTCACAACCATAGCACCTATTGGGTCATATGATTCATCTTCATATTTTACTTCAATTTCTACATTTTCATCTAATTCAACACATAGTTTATATAAATGAATAAAAAATTCTTTTGGTGGATACCAAGCTGATGTAGTTGAAAATTCTCCTTCATCTTCAATTTCTTCTAAATAAGTCCATTTAGGGCCTATATTATCAATTGCCCAATCATACATTACACCCCCACCATCTCCACAATCAACATCTTTATAAAATGTTTTTGCAAATGCTGTTATGCCATAATCATCATTATTATATTTTTCTGATGAAATTTTATCAACTAAAGAATCAACATATTTTATAGTATCTTCATTTGCTTTAACTTTGATCCAACTTCTTAAGTGATTTGCCATAACTATATTTCTTTAATATTTAATTTTCTAACTAAATCTTCCCTGCCTGGGTATTGGTTTTGGAATTTTCTTAATTTTTTAAAACTCATTTTTTCTATAACTCTAGAAACTCCACTTACAGGATTTCCTTCTTGAGTAAAATTTATTAATTCTACTTTATACTTTTTCATAACTTATTTTGTTTTTTTAGGTTTCCATTTTTTAGATAATCTCCAAATTTGTCTAAAAGCTACTTTTTCATATTCATACATTTCATCCCATGTTTGTGGAAATAACTTTAAATAAATCCAAGTAATAGGTATAATAACCCAACCACTTAAAAATGGAATCCAATAATTAGGACTGTCTTGATGAACTAAAATAGCACTCCAAATAAATGTTGTGAACATAATATAAGCTATAGGATGTTGATTGAATTTACTTTCTGACTTGTCATGAAGGATTGGTCTATATAAATTAACAATTACTCTCCTTATTTTTTTATACCAATTTGGGTATTTTTTATTTAATTTTTTTAATGTTTTTTCAGTCATGATTTTAATAATTTTTTTGATTCTTTTTCTTCAATTCCCATCTCTCTTAAAATTTCTATTACTTTTTCATTTCCCAGGATATTAATATATGAAGGAATTTCTGAAGAGCCAAGCTTAAAGTACTCAGATAATATTTCTATTAATTCCTTATTATAAGTTTTACTTTTTGATTTAATATACTTTAACCAAACCTTACGTTTAGGTATTATTTCCTTATAAAAATTATATATTTCTTTCTTATTATTTGGCATTAAACCCTGCGCATAATCAGCGACTTCAACGTAGTATTGGCTCATACTTATAAACCTATGGATCATATATGAATTGAAACCTTCCCAGTCTTTATCAGAAAATTCTTCAGTTGGTGTTTTCAACCATGTTATATGTTGAAGCCAATCAAATATTGTTTTTGGACTTTTCATATGCTTCTTTCATTGTTAATCCTTCTTCTTCAGGTCTAAAACCAACCAACATTCCATTTTCTAAGTACTGAGTATCCTCTGAGTCTTTAAACCAACAATTAGGGTGATAATGAGCCCACCAACCATTAAATAATAGTTGAGTTTTCATATTTATTTTTCTAATCCCTTTCAATAGCTATATCTTTATATTCTTCTCTTAATTCTTTAGGTAATGAATCAGTTATAATTTTCTTTGTTTCCATATCATAGAATACTGGGATTGGAAGCATTGCATCTTCATCTCCGCCTACTACAAATTTAGATACTTTTCTTAAAACAAAGGCTTGACCAAATAATTTACCGCCATTAAATCCTTCTATTGATGTTGTGTTTTTAAAATCTATATTTAGACCTTGTTGTTGTGGTGCATTCATAATTTTTCGTATTTGAAATTTTTAATTATATATTTTGTTGTTTTGTGATTTTCTTTATCTACATTTTTATCTACATGAGCATTAATTTTAACACACATAGATTTATCATGATATTCTTTTAATAATTTTTTATCAGTTAATTTTCTAACTAATCTACCATTATAGAATATTTCTATTTTATCTGGTGTCCATAGGCATCCATATTTGTTAAAATGTTTTATTGGGTCTTTAAACCCTAACCAATGTGTTTTAGCCCCTAAATTATAATTTTCAGGCTCTTTACCACAATGGAAATTAGTTTCTACTCTCCAGAAACCAAATGGATTTTTCCAATTAAAATGAAAGTAATTATCTTTTTCTTTAGTATAACCTTCAAATACATCTATTTCAGGAGGCCAACTTTCAAAAGGACTCATCCAAAAAGCAGGCCATAAATTTTTACCTTTAGGTAATTTAGCTTCTATTTCAAAATAACCATAATCAAATCCTTTTTTACTAGTTATTAATCCTACTCCTATTGGTATCTTAATAAATTTTTTAGTATGGGGATGTTTTAATCTTTTTGGATTAACATGAGTTTTTAATATTAAATTTTCATCTTCATCACAATCTATAGCTTCAGGGTCATAATGACAATATGGCTTTATGGGGTGAAATTTCCCCCATTTTTCTCTTGGAAGCCATTCATACCCACACCATTTTATATTTTTCATATTACTTGTGGTTTTTTGGTTTCTATTATTTTTGCTAAAGCACTTGCTATATTAATTTCCTTATCAATTCTAAAATTTGAATGATATTGATGTTCATTTAAAATCATAGCTACACTACCCTCTCTACCTTTAGCATACTCTCCTGCTTGGTCAAATAATGATCTATATAATTCTTCAAAATCTTTAACTCCCGAGTCAGCAATTATTTGTCTTAACTTTCGATAATCTGTTTTTGGGTTTTTTAATTCTGTTATAACTTGTTTTATATAATTGGATGATACTATGATTGATTCATCTAGTACTAACTCATTATCTTTAGTAGATAACTGAATTGTGTTTAACATTTTTCGTATATCCGGATGATGTGTGTTAACTATGTTAACGAGAGCTTCAACTTTGAATTTTGTTTGTTCTGTATCTAATATTTCTTTTAAATGTTTTGCTACTTCTTTTTTACTTGGGGGTACTATTTTTAGTACTTGGCATCTTGATTGTAGTGGATCTATTATCCTCTCTATAAAATTACACGTCATAATAAAACGTGTATTCCTAGAAAATGTTTCTATTACATTTCTTAATGATGCTTGCGCTTGAATTGTGAGGAAATCTGCCTCATCGAGTATGACAACTTTGATCTGTCGAAACGAAGCAGTACTTGAGAAGTTGGTGACTTTATCCCT
>TARA_R100001443_G_scaffold987_2_pt1 | contig 20735 bp, 6 predicted proteins | sample TARA_R100001443 | Tara Oceans TARA_R100001443 (sample SAMEA2622142) | marine metagenome | biome: marine biome (ENVO:00000447); feature: deep chlorophyll maximum layer (ENVO:xxxxxxxx); material: "saline water (ENVO:00002010), including plankton (ENVO:xxxxxxxx)" | depth 50 m
AAGTTTCCAAGATTTTCGTATAGATATAAATTTGAAGATGGAGAATATTCTACGTTTGCTCCGTTTTCAGCAGTTGCTTTTTTGACCGGTCCGTACGACTTTATTCCAGAGCAAGGTTACAACCTTGGTATGATCAATCAAACGAAAAGTCTTAGAATAAAAGGCTATCATCCTCAAGAATTTGACATACCTCAGGATGTTGTAGAGATTGATATACTATACAAGGAAACTAATAATCCTACGGTGTATATTGTAAAAACAATAAAGCCAAGCGATGGACATCCTATGTGGCCAGATCAAGGAAACTCTTTTTCAACAACATCAAGAGGAGAAATAGTTTTAGATACCGACACTATTTACAGAACAGTGCCTTCTAATCAACTGCTTCGCCCTTACGACAACGTACCACGCCTTGCGCAAGCACAAGAAATAAGTGCTAACAGACTTATATACGGTAACTATTTACAGAACTATACAGTAGAAAAAGATCCTAACTTAATCATAGGATTTGAATCTACTAACACCAGCTTAGTAGGTGGTGATTATGCACCTCCGTCAGTAAAGTCTGATAGACTATATGAGGTTGGAGTAGTTTTTAGTGACAAATACGGAAGAGAAACGCCTGTTATATCGCCTAAAGATTCTACTATAAAATTGCCACATGCTGTAGCTGATCAAAGAAATAGATTAACTGTAAAATTTGATTCAGAAAGTTTAACTATTCCTACTTGGGCAGAGTACTTTTCGTTTTATGTAAAAGATTCTTCTGATGAGTATTACAACATGACGATGGACAGGTGGTATTATACGTCTGATGAAAACATATGGCTTTCGTTTCCTTCGTCTGAAAGAAATAAAATAACTGAAGATTCTTATATAACATTAAAGAAAAACCACGGATCAAATGCTTATGCTGATAAAAAAGCTAGATACAAAGTTATAGATATATCTAACGAAGTGCCAGACGAGGTTAAAACAAAAAGACAGAATCTTGGTAGCATTGGAGTTTTTGAGGGAGCTGATAACGCGGCAACATCTGCTATTGGTGATAATCTTGAAAGTGGATATCCTTCTGTAGGTGGAACTTTTATAACTGTAACTAAAACAGCTTTCGAAGACGCGTTTGGAGATAACTTTCAAATAAAAACTCCTGAGAATCTTCAACTACGCTTTTACGGTCCTAATGATAACATGGCTTCTGAGTTATATGTTATATCAAACTTAAGTCAAATAGGTGATGCTGCAGTTGATGGAGATTATAGACTAAAGATAGAAAATGTTTTTGGTCCTGATGTAGAGTTTATTTTAGGTGAAAGTCAACAGCCAGCAGACATGCGCGCTGATCTTGTGCTTACTTTATTTGCTGATGATACAAAAATGAAAGCAGAGTATACTGGTAGATTTTTTGTAAAAGTGTTTAAAGACGATTTACTAGAGCAGTATATAATAGATCAAACAGATAGCCTTGACCAGCAGTACGAGATTCTTGCTACATGGGGTCTTAGGTATTTAAACAACAATGGTTATTGGAACGCGGGTGTATACAGTTCATCAGCTTTAGGGGTTGTACCTTATAACGCAAAAGAGTGGGGAGCAGCTACTGGAACTAACTTTGAAGTGCAACATGGATTTGCCGGTGGTAGCGTAACTTCAGGATCTATAGCCCATCCTGGACAACATCCTACAGAACACGTTTGGACAAATTATACCGGCGATGGTTTTAGTAGTCAATCTGCTTATTATTGGGGAGGTGGAGCCGGTACTAATTCTGATGACATAAGCGATAGTTTTGACGCGTTTGGCGTTAAATCAGGAGATTTGTATTATGATATAGGTAGTGACGATTCAATAGGTCCGTTAAGTCCTTTAGTAGGTATTGGAACTGGCTCTAATCAAACCGAAGCTCAAGAATTTTGGTTAGGTATGGCTGGTCTTAAAGATTTCTTTATCGACGCGTGCACCGCATACTCTTGGACTGGCAAGGGTAACCAATCTGATTATGCTCCTGATGACGATACCCCTGGTAATAACTACACAAATCAATATCATAAAGACGGTCAATCGTTTGATAAACCAGACACTGCTGCTCAAGAAGAAGGCTCTGTAGCTCCACACTTTGGTACCCACCAGCATTTAGCAGGTAACACAGGTTATAGAAGAGGTCAACCAAGTAGAGGTATATGGGCTAATGGTAAGTGTATGGATATATCTTGGACTGGCATGGGCGCTGGCCATCAAAGTGGATTTTTAACCAATAATGATTTTCCTATAGCTCATCAACTTAAAGATGTTCAAGACGCTAATATCTACTCAGCAGCTTGGAAATTTATGAGAAAACTATGCACTCCAGGAACTAGGTTTAGGTTTCAACGAGATCCTGACGGTCAAGTTTATACAACAAAATCTTTTCATAACTTTTCAGCTGGATCTAATGAAATAGGCTGGAGCAATCAATCAAATAACCCAGGTCATCAATATAAAGAAGGTAATAATTTTCAGAACAACGGCGGGACTGGTTTTGATGGATCAATATATTTTTCTGGAACTAATAAATACACGGGTGTTTTTGGTATTAGAAACCACTGGACAAGCAACGAGAATGATCAATATTACGGCCACAACTTAAGACAGCGCTGGACAATAGTAGTAGATCCACCTATAGGATCTCAAGGCTCTAAGTATAGTCCTATACACGGTACTGATCCAGATATAGTTACTAGTGCTGACAACCCGAAGTTTAGAAGAGCATTAAGACATGATGCTGGCGTAGGTACACAACCTGCGAGTTCTTCGTATCCTAGCGATAATAGAAAAGATGCAATACAAATCGTTAGACCTTTCGACGATGTTAATAGCGACCACTTTGCTTCTGACGCTGCTGTATGGGAGACTGAGCCAAAAGAGGTTCCTGATCTAGATATATATTATCAAGCTAGTAATTTAAACCCTATTTACTTATCTAATAAAACTAAAGAAAATTTAGTGCCTATAGGTTCTACGTTTAAGATAAACACATGGACAGAAGTTCCTGCTGAACTTGGACTTGAGGGAGGAAGCGCTAGCTCTTCCACATTTACAAGATCGTCAGTAACGCACACTGTAACGCAATGGACAAATGAAGAGACTATAAGCTTTTCTCCTGCGCTAGGTTTATTAACACCAGCGACTTCAACTCCAACTAATCAGTATATTAGTAAAATTAAAATAGAAAGGCCTGATGGATCTAGCGTAGATGTAAATCTTATAAGCAACATTGGCCCAAATAGCACAAGCGCTAGATTACATGGTAAAAAAGGAACTATACAATCAAAGTTGTTAATTTCTTCAGAGTATAAATTACCATGGAGTAACTGTTGGTCATTTGGTAACGGTGTAGAGTCTGATAGAGTTAGAGATGATTTTAACGCAGTTCAAATGGATAGCGGGGTAAAAGCCTCTACTGTATTACCAGGAAGTTTAAAAGAAGAGAGAAGAAAACACGGTATGATTTGGTCTGGTATTTATAACTCTAATTCTGGAGTTAATGACACAAACCAGTTTATACAGGCTGAACCTATAACAAAAGATATTAATCCCGTTTACGGTAGCATACAAAGGCTTTATAACAGAAACACAAGGTTAATTATAATGTGTGAAGATAAAATCCTTAGAGCGGAAACCAATAAGGACATGCTGTTTAATGCTGATGGTAATTCTCAAGTTGTAGCTAGCAACAAAGTTATTGGATCTGCAACAGCGTACCAAGGAAACTACGGTATTGGAAAAAACCCTGAGTCATTTGCAGCAACACCTTACAATATATATTTTACTGATGTATTTAGAGGTCACGTATTAGTTCTAGGTGGAGAAGGTGTAAGATCTATATCTGATAAAGGTATGCGAGATTATTTTGCTGATTTGTTTGCTAAAGACGTAAATAAAGTTGTTGGTAGTTATGATGTTAAAAAAGGCGAGTATAATATAGCTGTATCTAAAAAAGTAAGTCCTTCACAAATATTACCTTCTGAACAAGCTGTAGTTTCTTTTAACGAGATGTCAGATGGGTGGACTAGCTTTAAAACGTTTTATGTAAGTTCTACTGTAGGTGGAGCTACTTTCTTTAGAACGATGGAAGATGGTATTAGCTTAAATAATAAATACTACACTTTTTTAAATGGCCATATATGGGAGCATCATGTAAACGAAACAAGAAATAATTTCTATGGTACTCAATACACTTCAGACGTAACTGTAATATTTAACGATGGCCCAGAAAGTGTTAAGAGCTGGGGCGCTATAGCATATGAAGGTACTGCTGGTAGAATAACTAATTTCGATACAGAAAGCAGCAGCTCTTGGTTAACTGGTGATTATAGCTCTGGATATGGGCTTGAAACAAACAGCTCTATAACAGATGGTGAGTACTATAATATTGAAGCAACAACAGCTGGTTGGTATATTGACAACATATATACTAACCTACAAGAGTGTGGTGAAATTGAGTTTAAAAATAAAGAAGGTAAATACTACGGGTATCCTAGCGGGGTGACTACAGCATTAACTAATTTAGATGAAAGAGAGTTTACAGTTCAAGGTTTAGGTACTGCTTCATTAGCTCATAGTAGCCCTAGTCTTGGAGAAAGTTTAACAATAACAGTCGCAAATAATACTTCTACAAGCTACGTTGGAGCTGATGGTAGCGGTGATATTTGGGACGCAACAGCGGATTAATATGGCAGACTGGTACGTAATATCAAATACATTTGATGCGGTTGGTGGAACCGCTGAAGCCGGGCAAACGGTGGAGCTTGAAATCACAGCGATGAATCCAGATTCATTCACAAATGATTGGAGCGGGGCATATATTAAAAAAGAAAACTTTAAAATCGGTGGAGCTACTGAAAGTCCTACTAATACGTGGACCGGCGGTAATGTAGACGCTCCAGTATCTAAAGTAGTTTTTACAGATAATCCTGTTGATGGATCTTTAGTTGGAACACCTTTTAATAAAGTTAAAGCAACCGTACACTTGAACGCGTACACACCTTCATCTGCGGCACCTATCTATGTAGACATAGACGAGCAAGATCTAGCGCCCACGTTTAACACAACTCACGATTTTGTTTTAGAGACCACTGCAGAGTTAACAGATAGTTCTTTGTCTAGCAAGCACACCGTTACTAATGTTAATTTAACTGATGTTACAGAAACAACTGTAACCGCTGGATCTGTGTTTAGAAACTCTGCATCTTTTTTATACGGTTCAGCAACAAACGTTATACAAGAAATAACTTTCGCAGCTAATACAGGTTATTTCTACGAATACGTTCCAAATAGCTTCGTGTTCACGTTTGGAAATCCTTTAATGGGTAATATTAATGATAGCTTATACGCGGCAAGCGTGGTAGAACAGTCTGTTAATAGTTCTAATCAAATAACGTCTTTTACGGTAAGGGTATTTGCTAACGTGCAACCTTTTCTTATGGGTTTTATTGATGATTTTACTATTAACGACGGTCATAAGTTAAATTTTGAAGTACCTTTAAAAGAAATACAGGTTGCTGAAACTGATGTTGTAACAGAGGTGGAAGTTCCAAGTGAAGTACCTTCTGACGGCGGTAATTTTGAAATAATAATAACTGGGCAACCAGGTTCTGTTGGCACTATTAATCTTTTTAAAACAACAAGTCTAACAGACGGCACGCGTAAAACTGATTCTTTAAGTGGTCACCTTGTTGGTGTAATAAGATTTAGTGATTATGATTTTGAAAATCAAGACTTCACGGTATTTGAGGGTAGTGTGCCATTGGGAGTAGAGGGGCTTAAATTTCCAGATAGATCTGGTAATCAATTTACACTAGATGAAAACGGTAAAGCAACTAAAGAATTTGCGCTAGATCCAATTTATTATGAAAATGCAGATCTTACAGCGCAGAGGTATGATGTAATTGTAGAAGATAGAGGTACACAGAAAAAAGGTAAAATTACTAAAATAAAAGCTAAGCCTAAAAGTATTATACAAAAAGGTTTTCTTACTGGCACAATAACTCTGTCAACACTCAACTCTTCCCTCTATGCTACTCTTCCTTCTGACATAACTTTTGCTAGACCAGAAAAAATAGTTGGTGATGTTCGCGGTCAACAAACAAACCCGTATAGTATATATAGAGGTGGCACTGGCGGGGTTTCTTCTACTAGACTAACGTTAAACACGGCTAATGAAAATATATTGCCAGGCATGCTTATTACAGGTAGCGGCATACCTCACGGAACTACGGTATCAAGCGTAACAAATAATTCTATAATACTAAGCTCAGCTTCTACTGTAGAAGACAACACTAGACTTAGATTTGAGCGCGACGCTGTTGATATAGTTCCTTTTTCTTTTACTGTATCACCAGCCCAAGGTAAAGTTCTAAGCGTACAAGACAGTGGTCATTTAAAGGTTGGTGGGCTTAATTCAGATAACATAGAAAGGCTTCAATCAGGCTTCACGACAAACTCTACTACTGTAAATCTCAACAATTTTCCTGCCTTTACTCATCAAGTTGTGCTAACATCGGTGTATGCAACTCCAGAATTTCACGGAACAAGAGGTATAATACCTGGCATGATTGTAAAAGACTCTAGTGGAGCAACGGTAGGAACTGTAGATTCTATAACTGACCGTAATACTTTTGAATTAGAAACTGCTGGTTCTACTGCTATAGGCAATCTTACGTTTGAACCTACAAATCCACATGTTTCTTTAATAAACTTGCAGTCAAACAAGGTGGGTAACGATATTGTTATATCTGGTAATTTGAAAGTTAGAGAGTTAAGCAAAAGCGCTACGTTTCCAATATACATAGATTCATTAATTACAACACACAACTAACATGCCTTACTCTTTAACTCTAACGTTTTCTGCGCCATTAAACTCTTCGTGTCAAGTTGGAGATACTGCGTACTACGTAGATACTTCAGCTGACGGTGGTTTTACAAAAAACAGTGGATCTGTTGTAGAAATAGGACAGATAAGACAGATAAATGATGCTCAGTCATCTACTCCAGCAGTTATATGCGATACAATATTACCAGGCGCTTTAAACAGCACTACTAAGTTCGTATTGTTTAGCAAAGATAACAAGGCTAATTTAAGCTCTATATTAGGATACTATGCTAGCGTTAAGTTTGTAAACAACTCTACAACTGAAGCAGAGCTGTTCTCTATAGGCATGGATGCTTTTGAAAGTAGTAAATAAACACTAATAAGTGTAACTATATATCAGTATACTTTAATTAAATTTAATGACTGATAACAAGTTACAAAAAAGCTTTAGAAAAGCAGTAACACAACTCGAACAAGATCTGTTTGAATTAGCAGACGGAGAAAATATTATAAAAGGTACTAAGGATAAGCCTATAGTTACTGATAGTCAAGTACTACCGATAGAACACTTTTTTATGGAAGGTGTGTATATACGTAAGATGACAATGCGTAAAGACTCGGCAGTGGTAGGCGCAATACATAAACATTTACACATGTGTTTTCTAACTGAAGGCCACGTATCAGTTGCAGATGAAAAAGGTAGAAAAGATTACGTAGCTCCTTGTCATATAATAGCTACGCCAGGTATTAAACGCGTTCTCTATGCGCACGAAAATTCAGTGTGGTATAATACCCATAAAAATCCTACAAACACAACTAACATAGACGAGATTGAACGAGAGACGGTGTCTGTAGATTATAAACAATACGATGAATACATTAAAAATAAATAGATCATGAGTTTTGCATTAGTAGTAACAGGCGCTGTATCAGCTATTGGCGGTACTATTAAGGCTATTGATGGTGCTAAAAGATCTAAAGCAGCAGCAGAGGCGGCTAAAAAAGCGGCAGCAGATTTAGACGCGCAGAAGGAAATGTTTAAAGGATTAGACACAAGTAATCCTTATCTTAATATAGAAAACGCATACGAGGATCTTACAGTAAATCAGCAAGAGGCTGAGTTTATGAAGCAACAACAGATGCAGCAACAAGCTAATCTAATGCAAGGCATGAGAGGCGCTGCTGGTGGATCTGGTATTGCTGCGTTAGCTCAAACGTTAGCTAATCAAGGTTCATTAGACGCACAGAAAGCATCAGCATCAATTGGCGCACAAGAAGCATCTAACCAGCAGAGAGCAGCTGATGAAACATCTAAACTTGCTAGCCTTGAGCGTGAAGGTGAACTTATATCTAGACAAGCTGAGATGGGTAAGATAGAATCTCTGATGGGTATGTCAGCTGACGAACTCGCTGTGCAAAGAGAAAATCAAAGATTAGCTGAGCAACAGAAGATGCAAGGTATACAGGCAGGTGTAACAGGTTTAGGCACCGCGGCTATGGGTGGTATATCTAAGTTAGCTAAAGACGACGCGGCGAAAAAAGCTTTCCAAGCAGCAGGTGAAGCCATGGCAGGTATTGAAAACAAAGAAGAAGAAGAAAACTAATGTCAAAAGAAGCAGCAAGCAGATCACTAGATTATAGACTACGTGCAGACACGTTAGATCGTATAAAAGGCGCGGCCGAGGCTGGGCAGCGTAAAGAAGGAGACTTTATGGCCGGCGACGCTCTTACAGCAGCAGGTCAGCAAGTAGGAGCCGGGTTGGCAGCGGCAGAAGAAGCTAGACAAGCAGAAGAAGAAAGGCATGAGTTAGCTGTAGAAAGCTTTAACGATGCCATAGACAACCTTGGTTCTAGGCAAAGTGCTTATTCAACTAGCACGTTTGACCAAGCTAAAGCTTTTGAAACAGATCAACGCGAAGCGTTTTTAGCCGCAGATAAAAAAACGCAAGAGACTATGCTTAAGGAAATGGGTGAGCGTAACGCGTCCATACAAGGTATGAAAGAGCAAGTTGCTATACTAGAAGACGTAATGAACCCTGTAGGCGCTGACGGAAACGCTATGCCTACTGGTCTTGATTTAGAAATGCTAGAAAATATACCGGGAGGCACTGAGATGCTCAACAATATGAGGGAGTTAATAAGCCAAAAAAACACTACGTTAATGTACGATGACGATAATGAAGCGTACTTTGAGTATGGCGATCCACCACAGCAGATATATAAAAAAGATGTAACTGAGTTTATTAAAATGGCTACTAAACCAGCTAATGAAGCTAAAGCATTTGGAGACCTTATGAAGCGTACTTCCGCAACAGCTTCGATCATGCCTGAGGCACCAGAAAACGCGGCCGGCGAGGATTACCCTGTTGTTACATACAAGCGTAAAGAGTTAATTAACGAAGCTAGCGACTGGGTCAACACAAACATTAATGATAATAACGCTGATAGAATGATGAATAGCGGAGCTGTGTTTATGAACAACGGCAAAAGCTTTAGACAGATATTGCAGGAGTCAGACGCTTTGTTTACAGATATTTTAATTGGTACAGCTAAAGATCAATTACCTCCGTTTGATGTTAATAACGATGGCAATATCGATGCTGAAGATAAAGCCTTAATTGTGTCCCTTAAAGGTGAGGATAGGAATAAGGTTATTAATATGATTCAAAAAGACGTTGAGCTTTTCAGAAAGATTGTTATGGGCTATGTAACAACTAACGTTAATAGTACTTTTGATGACAATAGATCAACATCGGCTGCGAAAGACAGATTAGGACCTGGATCACTTAACAAGCAAGATTGATGCAAGAATTATATACAAAGTTATTTCAACAAGAGCTTTACACCAACTCGTTTGAGCAGTTTAAAATAGACTATGGTTCACCAGAAGGTGCTAGAGAACTATACAATAAACTTGCTGTACAAAGCAATTTGTATACTAATAGTTTTAGTGATTTCCAAAGAGATTATTCTATTGGTTTACCTGAATCACAACCTACTTCACAACGTAACGCAGGACAGCGTAATATAGGTAGCACTGTGCTTAACGTAGGTGTTACTCGCTCTAGTGCAACTGAAGAAGACGGCGCAACGACAGGGCTTTTTGGAACGCAGGTAAAGAGTACTTTTGATGTTTCACAAAACATACAGATGCCTGAGGTTTCCTACGATATGCCAGACACTACTGGGGTTATTGATTTTGATCAATCATTACTTAACTTAAGCCTAGATGTACCAGAGCCAACAACCCCGCAAACTCCTGAGTATACAAATGAAAACGACCCGTATGGTTTATTCGCTTCGTTTGGTATAGACACATCTAGTCCTGAACATCAAAGAATGGAGGAGCTGGGGAAGCTTTTGCGCGAAGCAGAAGATAAACGTTTAAGTGGCCCTACGCCGGACGCAATATCTGAAGAAGAGCAGAGGATTACGGATTTAATGATGTATGGAGAGGAGCCGGTAGAAGAAGAGCTGTCAGAAGAAGATAAAGAAAAAGAGGCTCTTTTGGCTCAAATGAGACAAGGCCAAGAGCAAGGTTATAGTTCTGAAGAAAATCTTGTTAGAGCTAACAACGCTGAAAAACCTGAAATGCAGGGTATCAACAATTGGTATACTGAAAACCGTGATCGATTAAATAAAATCGAACTTGATACATCTGTAATATCACCCAACGCAACAGCCGAAGAGATTCAAAAGGCGCAAGAGGACATGCAAGAGCAGTGGTCTAATAAGGTAGAGGAGTTGTATAATCAAGAGGTTGTAGAGCCGTATAACGAAGCTCTTAAAGTATATCAAAAAGCTGTAGCTACAAAAGAAAAGACAAAAGCTAGAGAAGTTGTAACTGAAATTATTAACACAAATATTGGTGGTTGGTGGTCTGAAGAGAAGATTGCAAAGGAGCTTACAACGTATCTTCCTAATGATTACATAGTAGAAGAAGGTATTGGAGAAGACTCTGATGGCAGTGGTAGGTATCTTAGTGTTAATAACATAACTATAACTAATTCTCATGGTGTATCGAAGAATTTTAATCTTAGAAGTAGCACAGAATTTACTAAAGAGTTACTTACGTTTTTAGAGGAAGACCCTACTTTAACCGATGAAAAAGGAGAGGAGTGGGTAGAGCAAAAAGAATCTTTTTCAAGAACTTGGCTAGACAATTATTTTGGAGAAGGCGGAAGCGGTTTCCATGCTTTTATGGACGATCCAAAACGCGTTGAAGATATAAGAGCCGGAATTATTACAATAGACGATGCTCTTAAAGAAGTAAAGGGTCGTTTAGGTACTGAAGATGCTTGGACGTTGTTTGGTCAAAAAGTTAGAAAAGCTTACCCTGCTTTAACTGATTCAGATATAGATCACATTATTAAAGAAAGGTATCACGCCGAAATTGAGGGTTACAAGAACAAAGGTTTAGACAATTTAGCGGCTGGCTTTGATGAAAGATTACTACAGGGAGACATAACGCTTACTACGCTTGTTCCTGGCATGGCTGTTGGTGAGTATGATCCAACTTTAGACAGAGGAGTGGGGAATAGGCCAGGTGGAATTGTGCGTGGTTATCAAGCTAAAGAAGGAAAAACCGTAAGCATAAAAGACGCAGAACAATTCTTTAAAACATACACGGCTTCTCAGATTAATACTATTGAAGATCCTTTGATGAGAGAGTTAGCTAGTATTAACTACCAATTAGATAATCAAGAAAACCTGCGTTATGCTGAGATTCAATCTTATATAAGCAGAAGAGACCAGATCATACAGAAAGTTAGAGAAGAAGGTGGGGAATATGAGATGCTATTTGATTTAACTACAGGGCAATTAATTAGACCAGTTGGTAAAGACAACCCGTTTGTTACTGAAAATACTGAAGACGTTAGTGGGGAAATACAGCAGCAAGAAAATGAATTAAGAGCAGAGTTTGCAAGTAATACAAACTTAACGCCAAGAGATATGGCTAGAGAGGCTTATGAAAAAAATGCTAAGGCTCTAGCTGTTTTAAACGCAAAGTTAAACGAAGTTCAAAGTTTTGAGTTTTATCGACCAGATATTTATTTTGAGTCAAACTTTGCGACTGGTGAGTCTACACAAGTTGGTACAACTAATAAAGATATGACTCTGCGCGAGGCGTTGATTTTGTCCAACAAGATGGATAGTGAGGAATCCTTTATGAAAAGCGGTACAAACCCACTTGGAATGGAGACAAGCGGAGGTGTATCAAACTTTCATCACGTTTTTGACGCAGATGGAGTTGCAGAAAGAAATATATTAAGGCAGCAAATGCGAGACCTTAAAATACAACAAGAGGCATTAAAAAGAATATATCTTTTAAATGAAGATGTTATATCTATAGAAAAGAATAACGCTCAAAACTATGCAAAATTAGCTATTATGAGCTTGCCTTTTATAGATAGTATAGGGCAAGCGTTTAATCCTGAAGGCGCGGCTTTTGGTTATGGCAACTATACAGAAAGAGAAGTTATAGACGAGTACACTACTACTTTAAGTAACGCTGGTATTGAAATTAGAGGAGATCAAAAAGCTTACATTGATCGAAGTTTTGGAGAACAATTTGGTGAGGGACTTGCTTCTAGCGCAGGTATACTTGTTGAGTTTGCCATAGCAAACAAGGCTACAGCTTCGTTAAGAACAGCTAAAATTTTTGCTGGTGGTACTAAAAGCTTAGACATGATACTCAAAGCGCATAAAGCTAAGAGATATTGGAACGGAAAACAAGCTTTAACGGTAGCTCAAGCAACAGCAGCGGCAAACAACGCTAAATTACCTTTATCAGTGTATTTAGCTCAGGGTGGTTATGAGGCAACTAAAGGCGCTAGCTTAGCTTCTAAAGTTGGAGTTTTTCTAACTGAGTCTACTATTGAAGGTGCAAAGTTTGCTTCTTTACCTTCTTCTTCAGGCGCAAGACTAGAGTCGTTTGCTACTGGTTTTGGCTTTGGTGGTGCAACACAGATTTTATCACCGATGCTAGGCACTATAAACGCGAGCACGTTTAGTCCAGCCTTTCAAAAAACTAGATTTGGTGCTATGATGGCTAACAACGCTCCAAGGCTAGAAAAAATATATAACTTAGCATTTAAAGGACCTCTAAGCTTCACGGTTGGTAGTGAGGTTGGAGAGCTTGGACTTATGTTAACCGACGACTTAATGGGTTACGAAGAGTTTAGCGGCATGATAGAAGAGCATTATGGCGATGGATCAAGTAACTTACAACGCTGGGCTAACAACTGGGCTATGGGTACCGCTTTTGGTTTTACGCACAAAGCTGCTTATAAAAAAGCCGGTACAATAGAAAGTTTAAGAGAAGCTAAAAAAGAAGCAGAAGACGCTATCTTTGAAACACGAGACAACTACGTTATCTTCAACAAAAAAACTGGTAAAGACTTTGAAGTTGCTAGTAAAAAGAACTACCAAACAAAAGACTTTGTAATAGTCGCAAGGCCTGGAATGAGGGCATACCGTACGAAGACAAAGGACGGAAAGCCTATGACTAAGGAATATTTTGCAGACTACTCGCAGTTGATTCAAAGCCTAGCTAGCCAATTAAGAAGAAGCGAAGACGGTTTAGATTTAATGGATAGAACTATAGGCGCTTCAAGATTAAAGACTAGAACTTTAGAGCAAGTTAAGCACTATAAAGAAAAAGGCGCTAACGTTGAAGTAGAATATGGTAGCCCTGACACGTATGTAATACGAGATAAAAGAACTGGTAAGGTAAGAGAGGTTAATAAAAAGCCTAGTGGATCAGGCGCTGCTAACTACGAGATCTTGATGAAACCCATGGAGAAAAGAAACGCAGAGGTTTACTATAAAGACAAAGACGGTAATGTAATGGACGTCGGCTTAATGGGTAAAAAAGTTAAAGGCTCGACAGTAGTAGTAAGATATAACGTGGCAGAATTTGCAGAAGGGTATGCTCCGCACGAGCTAGGTCACTCAGGTATGGAGATACTATTTGGTACTAATGCTAGATTTAAAAGCGATTTTGTGCAACAACTTATGGGTGTGGCTAAAAAAATTAAACTTGGTGTAGATCCAGATGGAAACGTACCGCTTTTTGAAAATCTTTACGATCAGATAGTAGAGCAGAACCGTCAGTTTGATGTAGAAAAAACACCATGGGAAGCCGCTAGAGCAAAAGACTGGGAGCTATTTAGCCATATAGCTGAGCATTTATCTAAGCCAGAAAACTTAAGAGATTTAAGAAAAGCAAATGCGTTTGGTGAACTTAGAGATTTAGTTAAGAAAACTGTAGGAAAAGAATTAAACCAAGAATATAATTTTACAAAGGAGGCAGACATAGTAGAGTTCTTTGGTAACTATATTGAAAGCATTAACAGAGGTAAGAATAGTTTAAAAGTGCTTGAGCATTTGCAAGATGTTATAGCTGAGCCAAGTAGCCCTGAGGCTAGAGAGATGGAAAGGCTTTACAACGAGCAAGGTATACATTTTACTGAAACAAGTAGATTAGCTTCAGAGTCTAAAAGACGACGTGATCTTATTAAAGATAACGTTGATTTGTTTAAAAACAAGCCAGAAGGTTATGAGGCAAAAATGCAGGAAAATATACAAGCTATTAGATCAATAGATGATCTTTTGGTAATCGATAGACCTGCGCAAAACGAATCAGATAACGCTAGAAAAGAAAGGATAAATAGAATACACGCTGGCCATAAGGACATTATGTTTAGCAAAGACTTAGTAGGTAGAGACGCTCAACGACAAGGAGAGGCTATTGATGCTATAATAAGTTCTTATAGAGGTAAGACCATAGCCGTGGCTAAAAGTCAAGGAAGATTTGAAACGCCTACATTTGAGAACATGTCTAAGTCTGAAAGAGAAGATTTTGCGTGGGATATTACTAGGCCAGAACTATTAAAACACTTAGATGCTTTTAATAGAAAGTTTAGAGAGACAGATGGAAAAGAAGGTATTGAAAATGATGATCTCGATGCTTATTTAAATTCGTACATTGTAAATAAACTAGGTACAGCGTTAAAGAGACCTGGTATTGAAAAGACTGAATTTACAGGGACTACAACAGATTTAAAGCCAGGTCAAGAGCCAGTATACACTCCTTCAGAAATGAAGCTAAATAACAAGACTGATGCTAGACTTAGAATAGATATAAGAGAAAGACTTACTGACAATGCCCCTGAAGGAAGAGAGTCGCAAATAAAAAAGGGTATTAAAGAGCATGGCAAGTTTGTTAAAGATTATATAGAAACAACGTCTGACATACCTACTTCATATCGTGATTTAAAAAATATAAAAACTCCAAAAGAAATAGTTGACAAAGTATTTGGTAAGAATACTGCAGAGCGCATTGAAACTATAGGTAGAACTCTAGATATAGCTAAAAAATCTGCATTACCAGAAGGAACACTATCTACTAGAACTGGTAACGTAGAACTAGAAGGTAAAGCTATTGGTGTAGCCAACACTCTACAAACAATTAATATAGCTAAGAAAGGTCAACCAGCAAACTACAAAGAGGTTTTATATGGAACACCAAAGCGTATTGCGGAATTTACTTCTAAAGAAACCGGTAGACTCACTGCTGAAGCAGATCCTACAGGTCAAGGTAACACCCCTAAGGAGCTACTTAAACTAAGCAAAGCTGAAACACTTAAGAGATTAGGTATAAAAGAGGTTGAACTTGGTGGTGGTGAAGTTAGGTATGACATTGACAATACGCTAGCTAAAGAATACGCTAGTGAACCTGGTTCTAAAAACGAGAAAGCCATTGCGCGAAACATAGAGGGTATTAGAAAGAACTACATGGAAGAAGTAGTTAGAGGTATGACATACCAGGCGGCTATGGAAAACTTGCCTGCTGTGTCTCAAAAGCTAGGTATCGCTACAGAGATTTTAGCTAATCAGATTAGCGCGGGTAAAGCTAGGCTTGCTAGTTCAAGGTTAGAGTTGAAAGATTTTACTGAGCAAATGGAGTTTTTAGATCAAATCGAAAGTAAAGAGTTTAAAGATTTGTACGAAAAAGCTGTTACTGACGGAGAAGAAAAAGCTTTTGAGCACGCTATGATAACTCACTTTGCAAACAACCCTATTGAAAATATAAGCAAGGCAGACATAAAGAAAATTGCAACGCAACTTGAAGCGCAGTTTACGTTTACAACTATGACGCCTAAGAGAGCTATTGAAGCGTCTATGAAAGCTATTGCATACCCAAAAAGCTTGCAATCAATAGAGGCTAAGTATGGATTTGAAGCTCTTGAAACAAAAAATCTATATGACAGTATAGAAGGCATTAGAGAAGGACAAGCCGCCTTTACTATGGAGGGTGGTATTATAGAAACTCTAACTCGAGTTAAGGGTAAAGGAGCGTTTGAAGCTTTAATAAAAGAAGGTATAAGTAAAGGAGCTGGTCTTGGTACTTATAGATCGCACAGAGAGTATGAAGTACGAAATAAAAGAACTGGAAAAGTAACGACGACTAACAAGAAGCCTAGTAAATCAGAAATTGAAAACCCTGAAAACCCATTAGAAATCCTAAGCGTAACCCTCATTAAGACTGCAGAACAGAATATGATCGAGGGAAATACTGAGTTTAGAAGTGATAACAGGTTTGCTTTGTTTGAGACAGCTGCTAAAGCACAAGAGGCTGCCGATGGTGTATACGCTAGACTAGAGTCTGAAGGTGTTAAGCTAAAAGACTACGAAGGATCTTCACGTGCAGATTCAGATGGAGTTGGTAAGAAGAATAAAGTATTAGAAGGAGTTACAGGAAAAGATGGATTATGGGATTTAGAAGCCCGCGACAAGTTTGATAATATCGGCGAAGAAAACAAGAAAGCTCTGTTTGATGGTAAAGGAAAATCATCTGTAATAGAGACAATAAAAGATATGTATACTAATGGTGACATAACATATCGTCAAGTTAGGCAGATCGTTGAAGGGCAAGGAGGTCCTATGGAAGGTTTGATTAAAAAATCAGCCTCGCTAGCCGTGCTACCTGAAATGAGTAGAGCAGATATAGAGGCTAAATACGGAAAGAACTGGGTGCTTGAACACACTACTCCAGCTCAGAACGTGAAAGCTAGAATATATGATTATATATTGTCTAAAGGCGCGGCACCACAAGCTAAAGCGTTAGAGCTTACTCTTCGAGATTATCATACTACTCTTATACCAGAGTCGTTAGACACAATGGTAAATAAAATATTAAAAACTGATTTACCATCGTTCCACGTGCCAGGTATGGATCCTATAGAATCTAGGTATTATATGGCTAACCATAAATCTCCTTTTGATTTATCGCTGGTTAACTATAGAAACGGCAAGGTCTATAGTAAAACAGGTTTGTCCGTTGCTGAAGTGTCTAAAAGAGGTGCTATGCTTAGAGAATCTTACGCAGAGATGATAAGCCCTCGTTTGGCAGAAAAGAATTTAGAGCCTACCCGTATGCTTGAGCAAATGGAAAACATGAAGAAGGCTGTGGCTAATTCTAGAAACCCTCGTGCTAAGAAGAAGGGTATGAGCACGTTTGATTTTGACGAGACTTTAATTGTAGATGGAGAAAACTTTGTTGTAGCAACTAAAGATGGTAAGCGCGTAGAAATTAGTAGCGAACAGTGGCCAATTGAAGGGCCTAAGTATGCCGAGCAAGGGTATGAATTTGACTTTTCTGATTTTGCAAATGTAAGAGGTGGTGCCGATGGACCACTGCTACAGAAGATGAAAAATCAAATAAGCAAGTACGGATCAAACAATGTGTTTGTATTAACAGCTAGACAACAAGCATCGGCTGAACCTATACATAGTTGGCTTAGAAGTAAAGGCATAGACATACCTTTAGAAAATATTACTGGCCTAGGCAAGAGCGAAGGCGCAGCCAAGGCTCAGTGGATGTTGGAAAAGTTTGCTGAAGGTTATAATGATATGTACTTTGTCGACGACGCTTTACCTAACGTAGAAGCTGTTAAAGAAGTGCTAGGTCAACTTGATATTAAGTCTAACGTTCAACAAGCGCGTAGACTAGCCTCGCAAGACATGAACTTGGAGTTCAATAAAATGATTGAGCGTAAAACTGGTATTGGCTACGAGAAGATATTTAGCGGAGCTAAAGGTAAAATGCTAGGTAAGCGTAGGTACACTCAGTCAATTGTAGTGCCTGGCGCTCAAGACTTTATGGGCCTTATGCAAAACTTTATGGGTAAAGGTAAACGAGGTGATGCTGACAGAGCTTTCTTTGAAGAAAACTTAGTTAAGCCTTTTGCTAGAGCCAATAGAGAAATGAATGAGTCTAGACAAAGAGCTTCTGAAGATCTTAAGGCTTTGTATAAAGATATACCTAGTGTTAAAAGAAAATTAAACAAGCGACTACCTGGATCTGCTTTTACGTTTGACCAAGCTATTAGGACTTACTTATGGGAGAAAAATGGATTTGATATTCCTGAGCTATCTATGAGAGATTTAAAGTCTATGACTGATGTTATTAATAAAGACGTTGATTTACGTAACTTTGCTGAGCAACTAAACATGATAGGTAAAGGTACGTGGGTTGAGCCATCGGCTAATTGGATTGGTGAAACTATTGTATCAGACTTGTTTAACTTAAACAACAAAGCTAGACGAGCTGAGTACTTAGAGGAGTGGCAGCAAAACATCGACACTATATTCACGCCAACTAATCTAAATAAAATTGAAGCTACTCAAGGAAGTAAATTTAGAGAAGCTCTTGAAGATAGTCTATATAGAATGAGAACAGGTTCTAATAGACCTACAGGTGCTAATAGATTAACTAATCAGTTTAACAATTGGATTAACGGTTCTGTTGGAGCAACGATGTTTTTAAACATGAGATCTGCAATGCTTCAAACCATATCTGCTACTAACTATATTAACTGGTCGTTTAATAATCCAGTTGCTGCAGCAAAAGCGTTTGGTAACCAAAAGCAATATTGGAAAGATTTTTCTATGTTATGGAACTCTCCAATGCTTAAGCAAAGAAGGGCTGGTTTAGAATACAACGTGCAAGAGGCAGAGCTTGCGGCTGCTATGGCAGGTCAGAAAAACCCAGCTAAAGCAGCTGTTGCCTGGTTAATTAAAAAAGGTTTTACACCTACACAGATTGCCGACAGTTTTGCTATATGCGCAGGAGGTTCTACGTATTACAGAAACAAAATAAGAGAGCTAGTTAAGCAAGGTAAAACCAAGCAACAAGCCGAAGAGCAAGCTTTTTTAGAGTTCCAAGAGTTAACAGAGACTAATCAGCAATCATCAAGGGCAGATCTTATATCTCAACAACAAGCGTCTGGTTTAGGTAGAACTATACTTGCATGGTCTAATACACCAATGCAGTACATGCGTATACAAGAAAAAGCAGCTAGAGATATAGTAAACGGTAGAGGTGATTTAAAAACTAACATGTCTAAGATCGCTTACTACGGAGTTATACAGTCAGCTATATTCTCTGCATTACAAAACGCTTTGTTTAGATTTGGATTAGAAGAAGAAGATGAAAACAACGAAGCTGATAATAAAGATTTAAGCGCATCTATTGATAGAACAGTAAATACAGTTATTGACTCTCAGCTTAGAGGTACCGGTGTTCTTGGTGCCGCACTAAGTGCTATACGTAACACGGTGCTTGAGTTTGAAAAGCAAGAGGCGAAAGCTTATGATGATAGTTTTTTAAGCTCTCCGGATCACAGTAGAACTGTTCTTCAACTAACTAGTTTTTCTCCTGTTATAAGCTCTAAGTTACGTAAGCTGTATTCAGCAGGTAATGAATGGAACTACAATAGAGAGGCTATAAGCGAGATGGGTTTTGATATTGATAATCCAGCCATACACGCTGGTGCAAATGTAATTGAAGCTCTAAGCAACTTACCTGTTGCTAGACTTGTACAAAAAGTAGATAACATACAGGGTATGCTAGACAATAATAACGAAACTTGGCAACGTGTAGCGTTATTAATGGGTTATCCTAAGTGGCAACTTGGTATTGAAGATACGGAGGTTGAAGAAGCTAAACAAAGAGGTAGAGATAAGATTAAAGCTATAAAAGATGCTGAAAGAGAAATAGAAAAACAACAAAAAGAGATAGTAAAAGCAGATGAAGAGCTTGCGGAAGTAGAAGATAATATGCTCGACCAAGACGAAGAGAGAGAACAAGGTGCAGAAGAAGTTCAATGCGCCGCAGTAAGTAGATCCGGTAAGCGATGTTCAAATATGGCTTTACCTGGCGAAAACTTCTGTACAATACATCAGCAAGTTGCTCAACAAGAAGACGAGGTACAGTGCTCGCATATAAAGAAGGACGGCAAACAATGCAAAATGAAAACAAAAAATAAATCAGGAAAATGTTACTACCACGATTAAGTTTATTATTAACCTTACTATTTAGCTGTACTATAGTACAAGCTCAAGAACTAAAGAAAGCGTTTAAGTTTTCCACGTTTTACGCGGCTGTAAATGGAGGTAACTCTGTGTCAGATCAAACTACATACTCTGTTACAGGTGGATTAACTCAAGAGACTATAGCTACGCCGTTTGACTACAGTTTATCTATGGGTGTACGTAAGATCGCTAGGTTTGGTTATGAAAACAGAGCTAATGCTTTTTATGATGGATCAGAGACATCTTGGTCTGCTGACGCTAATATAGGTAAACGTAACGGCATAGAGTTTCTTGGAGAAGTTACATACGAAAGACAGCAAGGTAAAGAGTTTTTTAATCAGCACCACTTTTTTCGTTACATCGGAGACAAAGTTATGGGTAAGGTTGAATACGTTGAAGACGGGTTTGCAGACATCGAATACTTTGAAGCTTCGCAACGATTTCGGCTTAAGCTCGGTAACAAGTTTTCTTTGCACGCAGGTGTCGCGCAGCGTATCTCAGAACC
>TARA_R100001443_G_scaffold39039_1_pt1 | contig 20720 bp, 10 predicted proteins | sample TARA_R100001443 | Tara Oceans TARA_R100001443 (sample SAMEA2622142) | marine metagenome | biome: marine biome (ENVO:00000447); feature: deep chlorophyll maximum layer (ENVO:xxxxxxxx); material: "saline water (ENVO:00002010), including plankton (ENVO:xxxxxxxx)" | depth 50 m
CCTGCTGATAAGTATAATGTATAAGAGATACTTACTCCTTCATAGTGCTTAGTAGCTGTACCAGAACGATTCATCTCGTGACCAAATATTTGATAGGCTTGCTGACCCCCATTCCAACCAATCAATCCATTTACATACAACCCCGGATGAATGTACTGACTTGCTGGGCTTGCGGCTGTAGTCTGCTTTACGTACCAACTTGCCTGAACTAGGTATACACCAGCAACCGGAGCTGTAAACCTTTTATTACTTGTGTTATAAGCACTTCCGCGATTTGATGACATTACAGGAGTACTTCCATGTGGTTGAATATTCCAAGCTCCACTGCTAAAAGACGACCATCCTGTATTTCCTCTACCTTGTGCATAAGTCTGAGTAGGCATAGTTACCGGACCAGAGTCAGCAATGACGATCCGCTTGGTACCTTCATCTGTTTGTAATGAAAGACCTCCGGAGTCTTTGGCGATAACATCAGCAGCTTTGACGGCAACGCTCATAACAAGCCCGTTATGGCTTAGGTTCATCCGCTCTGCGCTGGCAGTGTTAAAATACATAGTGTCGCCGCCGCCGTGGGCATACTGAATAACTCCCCGACCACGACCATCACTATCTGAGAACAGTATCCCGCCCGTGTTTCCATTCGGGGTACGAATGTCTATCATCGCGCTGCCGCTGTTCTCTACAATCAGCTGGTCAGCTGCGTCAGCAGCATAGCTTTTGCCAGATGCGCCTTTATAAACATGAAGTCGCCCTTCAGCGTTGTAGCCAGAGGGCATTCCGATGTTGACGTTACCGGTGTTATTGACGGTTAAGCCCTGTTGAGCAATAGCGCCAGTTGAATCAACTATAGCTAGTTGTGCATATCTAGCAGAGGTTGCGTTGTTACCTTTGAGGAACAAACCGCCGCCGTAAGATCCAGACCAGATAGGCAAATTATTTCCAATCTGGATAAGTCCATTGCTGTCTATGAGCATTCTAGTACTAGCTAGTCCATTTGTAGCAAATCGAAGATCGCTTTGATAAGTTGCTATCGTTAAACCACCATATGAAGCATTACCTGTTCCTCCATCAGTAGAATATATTGCAGCAGTATTTGAGGCACCTTGTTCTTGGAACACTATTGCTCCAGCTCTACCATTAGCTGCCGTACCAAGCATAGTCATAGTAGGAACACCAGTACCAAATCCTTGGTTTAATGTTATTCCTTGTGAAGGTATACCAATTGCTCCGGCTGTAAGTGTATTAACAACATGTGCTGTTCCATTTACATGAAGTTTATACCCGGGATTTGTAGTATCAATACCAACATTGCCATTAGAAGCTAATGTTAATTGATGTGTAGATGATGTTTCATTATAAAAGGATAAATAACTAGATGTATAATCACCAAAAATTCTAAATTTTTCTGTGCCGCTTTGTTTAAAAGAGGCCCAAGAAAATGTACCCGAACCCCCAGTATAATTTAAAAGTAGAGTTCTATTTACTGCACTAGATATATGCAGAGGGCTTGTTGGAGCTGTTCCAATACCAACATTACCTGCAAAAGTTGCATTCTGTGAAGTATCAAGAGTAATAGCAGATGATGCTCCTCCAGATTGAAGTAAAAGAGGTCCACTTGCTCGTACTACTGAGTTATTGTCATCTACTATAAGTTGTAAAGTTCTGCTTGCTGAAGAATCTGTTAAAGTAAATACAGGAGTTTCTTTTGTTATTGCAGAGTCACCAGTTAATGTTCCGCCAGCTAGCGGCAGTTTCGCAGCAATACTATTTGTAACAGTAGTACTAAAACTTGCATCATCATTCAAAGCGGCTGCAAGTTCATCCAAAGTATTCAGTGACGCAGGAGCAGACGCAACCAAGTTTGCAACAGCAGTATCTGCATACGCTGTGGTTGCAATCTTTGTTGAGTTATCGCTTGCAGACTGTGTAGTTGTCGTAGGGCTTCCTGCGAGGGCCACACTAGTCTGTATCTGATCACTTTTTACTGTTGTAAGTGCCATTATTTAGCCTCCTTTAGACCGCTTATACAGCATCTCTTTCTGTACGAGTTTGATAATCGTCCCTGCTAGTCACCAGTGTGATAAAATCCGCTTGGTTGCTGGGGATGGGATCTGTAAAGCTGTCATCGTTCATCAGCTTCGTTGTCCATTCAGTCTGCATACGTTTCCAGCAATTGTTTTCTTTGCCAGTTACTGCGTCTTCTATCCATGTCTTTATGTCTAACAAGTCGTTGTTTAGAACAGCCTGTTGAGTATCGTTTAGTGTTATTGTTACTGTTAAATCTGCCATTGTTAATCTCCTTTAGGATTGGTTATTTCGCCTAAGCAACTAGGTAGCCTGAGAATGAATTAGATCCGTTTCCGCCATCAATGCTTGATTGATTTGCGCCGTTGGTTTGGTAAACCTCTCCCCATGCCTGATCTCCGGAATCCATATCTGCCAACACTGTTACTTGCATCGTGTAGTAGTTAGGGTCCAAATCAAAACAGCCTGAATCAATAATGTGGTAGTAATTTCTGTTACTGGTTCTGATGTACAAGATGTAATAGTCTGTTGACTCATCAATGTCGTTCAGCCTTACAATCAGGTTAAATTGGTACTTCCCAGTAACGGGCGCGGTGAAGTGGTAATTACTGGCGTTGTAATCAGCGTTCTGGTCAAAAATCTCGCTCTGGAAGGGGATCACGGTAGTAGTGTTTGCATTAAAACTCACATCGCTACCGCTTCGTGTAGCACTGAACGCTGGCTGATAGGGCTTTGTGACTGCGCCGTCGGCGTCAATGCGCATGCGCTCTAGGGAATTCGTTAAAAATCTAACGGTTCCAGTTGCTTCCCTATTAATCACATAGAAATCACTGCCAGCGGCAAGAAGGTCAGTACCGTCGCCTTGGCTAGCACCTGTGGTGCCGTTTGTGATTTTTATATGAGTGTTGGTGCCAGCTCCCGCGTCGTGTAAATGTAGAACTGTGTCATAGTAGGTAGCGGGGTCTAGAATACCTATACCAATATTGCCTTCCCCATTAAGCACCAACTGGTTTGCATTCCTGTCACCATCCACTGCCAGTCTTAACTTTGCACCATTATTGGTATAGGTTGGATTAGAAACAATATTGGCAATTGTCGTCGAAGCTTGGCTGTAACTAATTTCTAGACCTAGAGAAGCCCCGCTGCCTCCAACTTTTATTGTTGCATCACTTGATGATCCGTAATCAAGAACATGCAGACTATGCTCCGGTGAAAAAGTGCCTATGCCTGTTTTACCGTCTGCCTTCACAGCCAAACCGGAGTGTGCGCCAGCGTTTGTTCTAACAGACAAGGCGTAATCGGCTGCCGCAGTGCTGCCTACCGAAATAAGTACGCCGTCACCATTTGACGTATTGCTTTGAGTAAATTCGCCCGTCCAAACGGTGCTGTTTGTGACCACATCAATAGGGGCGCTGGGCGTAACACCGATTCCCACGTTGCCGCTGCTGTCGATGCGCATGGCTTCGGAATTTGAGGGTGCAAATATAAACTGCGAACTTCCTGCTGTTGAAATAAACTCAGTCGCGTTTGCCTTGCTTGTACCATCACCCCAATTTTTTATTCTAAAATTATTACCGTCTCCTTGTAGATATAACGCTGCATACGCCGAACTTCCGCCGTTACTATTTTGTATTCTAACTGATACTTCGTCATCAACAGACTTAGAAACATGCAATAGTTCTCCGGGATTATTAGTACCGATACCAACATTGCCGCCATTAAAAAAAGAATTACCCGCCGTATCAATAACAACAGTATTCGTGCTTTCAGACTTCATTCGGAAATAACCTTTATCTAGGTTTGTTCCACTTGCGCCTCTGTTTCCTAAATAAACATTTTCATGATCATTTGAACTTATGATAAGATCATGATTATCACCAGTTATATATATTGTTTCTGATGTGGTAAGTCCTCCCGAAATAGTGACATCATTGCCAAACGCAGCTCCGGCATTGAAAGTGGCCTTGCCCGCATCTGACATATCAAGGGTCAGGGCTGTGGTGCCAGTGCTCCCGTCATCGTTGCCTTGGAAAATAATGTCTTGATTACTAGTGTTGTTTTTTATGTAAAGGTTGGAGCCATCATTGTAGATAACAGAATCATTATCACTGCCCAACCGTAGACCACGGTTATCAGCAACGGCGATGTCATTAGCAAACGTAGCTTTGCCGCCCTCTGACATATCAAGGGTCAATGCTGTGATAGTAGAACCACCATCGTTGCCTTTGAAAAGTATGTCTTTGTCTTGGATAGAGGATTGAAGGATAGCATCGCTACTACTTTGATATATTGAAATATACTCAGTACCGCCATCTTTAAAACGAACGTGTCCGCTATCATCTGCATCAAGAGATATGTTACCTGCAACATCCAACGTTAAATCAGCTGCGTCAGATATAGTAGAACCATTTATTGTAATGTCATCTACAGTAAGCGTGGTTAGCGTACCCAAACTTGTAATGTTTGTTTGTGCAGCAGTTGTAACTGTAGCTGCTGTACCAGATACGTTACCTGTGACATTCCCAGTAAGTGGTCCTACAAAGCCTGCTGATGCTGTAACTGTACCGGGTGCGACAAGATTACCTCCAAGTTTTGCACTTGTAACTGCGTCATCTTTAATGTGTACTGTATCTATAGTATCATTTACAGGAACATTTATCTCAGTCTGCGTAAAGGTTGCAACTTCAATTGTTGTGCCATTTGCAGGAGCTGCTGAGAAAGCTAATGTAGTTCCTGATGTAGAGTACGAACTCTTCTGCTGATATACACCATCAATGTGTACAATCGTATTATTTTCATTGATAGGATTTACATTCATTGTAAAGGAAGTTGCGCTTCCATTTCCGGAGAATGTTTGAGTATTTAGATTATTTCCACTTACGCCAGCTTTTACAGAATATACTACAACCTTTCTGCCACTCGCAGGAGTTGCAGTAAATGTAAGAGTAGTACCACTTACAGTATAAGCATCTGTTGGAGTCTGATAGATACCATCAATATGTACAATACAGTCATTCGGGCTTGATACAGCTTGAGATAAAGTAACGGTTGCTGAACCAGATGTTGTAAGAGTATCTGTAGTAAATGTATTTGTACCACCACCGCCGATTGCACCCCAAGAGGAAGTATATCCTTCAAATTGGCTAAGAGTGCTATTGTAACGAAACTGTCCTGCTGCAGGGCTTCCCGGTCTCTGTGCAGTTGTGCCTGCTGGCATATTTGCCGCACCTGTAGTCGCGGTAAGTCCAACTTTTGTGGCTAAACTGTTTGTAATTGTTGTAGAGAAGTTTGCATCGTCTCCCAACGCGGCGGCCAGCTCATTTAAAGTATTTAAAGTTCCCGGCGCCGAATCCACAAGATTAGAAAGTGCAGTCGTTACGTATGCAGTTGTTGCTAGTTTCGTACTATTATCACTCGCACTTTGTGTGGCACCCGTTGTAGCAGTATTTATGGTTCCAGATAGATCTCCAGAAAAAGTTGTCGCGGTGACAGTACCAGTAATAGTTACACCACCTGTAACCGTTTCTAGCTTCTTGGCATTATCATGATAAAGCTCGACGGCTCCGTCTTCAATAGCCTTTATCATAGTCTCGTTTAGACCAGAATTTTTAACTTCAAGTGTACTTGCAGCAATTTGTAAATCGCCAGTACCAGTATCTTTGATTATGCTATTTGATCCATCATGTAAAATTTGAAGATCGTTACCTGTACCAATTCTGAGTATTGCATTGTCAGCAAAGTCAAGTGTAGAACCTATCTCTGCTTGTGTAAAGCCTATCTCTACTTCAATAGAAGAGTTATTTGGTGGTGCTCCAGAAAAAGTAAGAGTTGTACCACTTACAGCATAAGCAGCCTTTTCTTGATAAACACCGTCTATATGAACACGAGTATTATTTTCATGCACAGGGTCACTAGAAAGAGTAAATGCCGTAGTTGTTCCATCACCTGTGAATGTGCTTAAGCCAACATTTGCAGTTACAATTTTTCGATTGAAAGCTACAATTTGTACATCATCTCCACTTACTGCGGCATCTGTTAAAACTATAGAAGTGCCATTACTTGCAGTATAGTCAGTTGCAGGATCAAGTAATATACCATTTAGAAATACTTGAATCGCTTCTGCTTCATACGCAAGAGTATTTGAGTTTGCATCAGAGCCAGTAATTGTTGTAGTACTAGAGCTTATATCATATTTAAACTCTTTTATGGAAGATGCAGCATTTGCTACATTTACAGTACCAGTATTTGTAATTGTAAGAGAATCTGCACTTGTATCGGTGGTAAGAGCTATTCCTGAACCCGCTACAACTGTGAGAGTATCTGTAGTTGCATCTGCTTGTACCGTACCTTGTCCAGATACAGCAATATTTGAGAATACATTTTGAGAACCTCCACCACCAGACGATGCAAATGTAATAGTATCATTTGAAGCATTTGTGGTAATTGTCATACCACTACCAGCAGCTAAAGTAAGAGTATCGGTTGCACCATCGGCAACTACATTTGATTGTCCAGATACAGCAATTGTTTTAAATGCTTCCGATACTGTTCCAGTGCCTGGAATGGTAATTGTTTTAGTTGCACCCGTACCACTTGCAGTAACGCCAGCACCTACAAAATTAAGGGTTGTTGCTGCTGTGGATAGTGCGGAGCCTTCGTCCTGTACTGTAATTGCAGAAGCTGTTGCTGCAATTGTAATTGTGTCAGTGCCAGCATTAGTTGTAATATTAATGCCAGAACCTGCAGCTAGAGTAAGGGTGTCTGTAGTAGAGTCTGCTACTACACTTGATTGACCGGAGACAGCAAAAGTATTAAATACATTCTGAGTTCCGCCACCGCCAGAGGACGCAAACGTAACTGTATCACCAGAAGCATTTGTAGTGATAGTCATATTACTACCAGCTACAAGAGTGAGTGTATCTGTTGCAGAATCAGCCACTACATTGTTCTGTCCTGAGACAGCAATAGTTTTAAATGCTTCTGTTACAGTTCCGGAAGTGCCGCCAATCTCTACTATAGAATCTGATCCATCGTTTTTCTTGATGAACATCTTACCATCATAGGTATTGATTGCAACCTCACCCAGCTCTAAATCTGAGGTACCTGGAGTATTACCAGAAACGGAAGACCGTTTTAGTTTAATCGTTTGTGCCATGTGGCTCCCCTAAAACTGCGTATATACGCTAGGAAAAAATCTAGAAAGTTCCGCCATCCAGTGTGTTAGACCATTGTGCAGCACCACTTGTATTCATAGAAAGAATGTAATCATGTGCAGTTGCATTACCAGAAGGCTTCACAAGTCGAGTATATCCAGCATTTGAAGCTGCACCTACAAGCAAGTCACCAACTGCTGTTGCTGAGATACCTTTTATTCTTAATGCATCGCTATTGACTTCAAGAGTAATGTTATCATCGTTTGCATTTATCTGATTGCCAGATTTAGTTAAACCGTCTCCCGCAACAATTTGTCCAGCACCTGAGAACTGAGCAAAAGCAAGAGAAGTAGAACCTACAGTTATGCTTCCATCGGTTGTAAGTACAAAGCCTGAATCAGCATTTACAGTACCTTCTTCTACAAAAGTAAACATTCCGGAAGTAACTTCGGTACTTGAATCTGCATCAGTTGCTCTTGTAAGAGCAGAAGCAGCACCATTAAATACATAAATACCGTTTTCAGAAGCAGTTGACTGATTCTTTAATAAGACTCTGTCACCACTCGATAAAGTTATACCATCAATTGCTGCGCCAGGACCAGAAACAGTTACGTTTGCAGTAGTAGCAACTCGTACGGAGTCTTTAAAATCAAGCCCAACTTTTACTGCATCTACATATTCTTTTGAAACAAGTGAAGTTGCACCAAAGCCTGCGCGATTTTTATACCCAGAAGGTACTGTTACTGTACCTGTACCATTTGGTGAAAGTACTAAGTTACCATTCGAGTTAGTAGTTGAAATTGTATTTGTATCTACAGATACGTTATCAACTGCGAGTGAAGTACCAACTATCGCTGTGAATGTACCAGCAGCTGCGGTGTTTCCACCAATTACTGTACCATCTACAGTACCTCCATCAATATCTGGTGTATTAATATCTGGAGATGTAAGAGTCTTATTTGTAAGAGTATCAGTACTATCCGCACCAATAAGTGTTGTAGTATTTGCAGGAAGGGTTACAGTAACATTTCCAGAGAAAGCAGAGTGAGCCGGTGCTTGTAAGCGTACTTTATGAGCATTTGAAGACTCACAATAAAAATCTACATAAGATTGTGTACCACCATTCTTTATTTGTATACCGCCTTGGACAATAGTTACGCCCTGGCTAGATCCACCGGCAAAACTTACATTGCCTGAAAAATTTGCTGCAGCTACTGTGGCCGTACCTGTAAGAGTAGGCGAAGTCAATGACTTGTTTGTCATTGTCTGAGTACCGGTGTTTGATATTAACTCAGTACCTGCTGCAGGTAAAAGAAGAGTATTTGAAGCCGAAGAACTGTGAGGAGCAGCTTGCAAGGTTTGAAAGTGAGCATTTGATGAACTACAGTAGAATCGTATACGAGAGTCATTTCCTCCGCCATTCTTAAGATCAATTGTACCATTTTCAATACTTACACCACCGTTTCCAGTCGTGCCGTCACCATCAACTACAAGAGTTTTTCCTGTTGTAATTTTTTCACCAGAGTTAGTGGTGATAAAGCTCATAAATGTATTTGAGCCTTCGGCAATTGTAAGTGCGGTAGCAGAGTTATCAATTATAGAGAATTGAGTTGCCTGCGTAGAAATATCAATTGTGCCCGCATCAATATCAAGATTTGCAGCAGCGACTATATCTACATCGCCAGACCCAGACGTAATTGAGTTTGCACCTATTGTGAGATTTGCAGTCTTAAGTTGATCAATTTTGCTGCTTGCGTCTACAAGTATTGCGCTTGATGCAGTAAGAGTACCCGCAGTATGGTCAAGCATATCTACATATACTTTACCACCAATAGCAGTTACTGCATTATCAGAGGGTTGTCCGATAAACAGTTTATCACTGGCATCAGAGTATGCTAACTCGCCCGCTACCAGAGAAGTAGGGGCTGAAGTACTGGTACTTCTTTTGATTTTTATTGTCTGAGCCATCTAAAACTCCGGGGTTAGCCTTAAAAGGCTCCTGCGTCTAGCGTATCTGAATCTCCAGAAGCGTCGCCTACTATTATAGGTACGAACTCGAAATTTCCTGTACTAGTTTCGCGATATACTTTGACTTGATTATCATCAGTATCATAAAAGAGATCTCCTTCCTCTAAGTTTGTTGTTCCATCTGCAGGGGGAGTAGTTCCTCTAAATTGTTGATCTGCAAGCTGCTTCAGAGCATCACTTACATTATTTGCGGAAATTGTATTGTGTGGGGTAAAAACCACATTTGCAGCATCCATAAAATTAACTGGAATTGCAAAATTATTTATAGAAATACTTACATCCTCTGTTGTTAGATCCAGAGCAATTGCATTTGTATTTGTAACAGTTAAATCTGTAACTTGTTCTGTAATAGTTACTTGAGTAGCTGCAGTAGACATAATTACCTTGTAACTTCTTGATTTATAGTAACTTTTCCTTCAATAAGTCTCTTTACTATAGCATCATTTGCTGTATGAATTTCTAAATCATAAAAATAAACACCAGATGCCATCGCAGTCGATGTAGTTGCTGGTAATTCCATCTTTAATACCCCATTTGTAGGATTAGCAATGGTGCAAGTAAAAGAAGCTGCCACGGCTGAGGCAGTCTTAGATGAGCGCATCTGTGCCCTGCCCGAAAAGCCAGTCAAGTTTTTCAAGGATCCTGACTCTTTGATTGTTAAGTCAATCACAAAAGTCGATCCTTGGTCAATCACTAGGTCGTGGTTTGCTGCACTCATTTAAATTTCTCCATGATGAAATTATATCAAAGGGGACGTGAGGAGTCAAGAATTATTTTTATGTAGGTTATAATGCCCCTATCTTCACTCTAATTCTTGTGCCATCGTGTATTTCCATTGCCGTAGTGGAGAAATAAATTCCTGCACTACCAGAACTACCATTTGAAATTGCTAATTCTTCTGCTGTAATAGAACCTGTTGCAATTTTTTCTGCTGTAATTGCATTTGCATCAATATTATTCGCTACAATTGTATTTACATTTAATAAGTTTGTAATTAACGAGCCTGTTCCTGCAATACTAAACTCAGTTCCACTTAAAGTCAAACCCGTTCCTGCAGTATAAGTAGTATTTGTATCAGTATTAGTATCAGCTAAAGAAATTGTTGTATTACCGGACTGATTAACAGTAAATGTTTGATCAGATATACCAGTCTGTTGAATCGTAATAGTTCCATTTCCTACACTGGGAACCGTATTATTGTCAGTTAGAGAAATTGTTGTATTGCCGGACTGATTAAGAGTAAATGTTTGATCGGATTGACCGGTCTGACTAATCGTAATAGTTCCGTTTCCTACACTTGGAATTGATGGTGTGTTGGAAAAGTTATTATAATTTAAATAATAAGATCCATGCTGATTATCTAATAAATCTGCATCGAGTCCTGTTCCTGGGCCATCGTTCCCTGCATGCCATACAGTATGATTTGAAGTAGTTGCATATAAATTTCCTTTTGCATATACATTTTTGCTATTATCTACCTGTAATGCCCAAGCTCCGCTTGTATCTAAAAAGCCTTGATTTGCACTAGAATCTGCATAGTACCAACCTCTTTGTGTTCCATTACTGAGTTGAAGAAGTATGCTTGAAGAACTAGTTGAGCTCGATCTTGAGTTCCAGCCATAGCTACTGTTTATATAAAAATGATGACCAGTACTTGCATAAAGTCCTGTATTATTTGCAATTCTTATCCAGTTATCTGCGTTTATATATCCATTACTTTCAAAACGAACAACACTGCTATCTACACCAATACTATCTGCAGCTACCGTTATTCCTCCGCCAGAGGTTGCTCCAACATTAAAAGTAAAACTCGCAGCTCCAGAGTTTGTTGTAGAAGTACCAGTAAGACCTGATCCTGCTGTTGCAGTAACTGCAGTTATATCCCCTGTATTTGTAGTATAACCAAAGCTTTCAATTCTATCATTGACAGCAGCAGCAGTCATTAACTGACTATCATTATCTGCAAAAGTCTCTCCACCAATAAGAATAGAACTAGCATCTATCATGCTTGTAGTTACACCGGAAACAGCTATTCCGCTTCCAGATACGGAGATACCACTGCCTGCATTTGCACTTATTGCTCCACTTGTACTGTTGTAGGAAATACCATTTCCTGCAGAAACTGCACCCCTTGCTCTTGCATTCGTAAAGTAAAGATTATTTGTACCTTCTGCAAGATTATCTGTAGTAAGACCTGCAAGAGAAGAAGGAGTACCAGTTACATCTCCAATAAATGTACCAAAGAAAGTCCCTGCTTGTACTCGCTCACTTCCAAAAGTCCAGCCAGATGCAGTATTTCCTGATTCTCCAACTCCAGACTCTGCATATACAAAAGATTTATTAGTTGAGCTTCCTCTTTCTACTTCTATACCTGCTGTAACAGTTGATGCAGGAGTTCCGGTTTGAGAACTATTTACTACAATTTTATTATCTTCTATTACAAGATTTGTTGTATTTATTGTAGTAGTTGATCCACTTACTGTTAAATCACCACTAATTGACACGTTTGCAAGAGTTGTGGTGCCTGCAATACTTTGTCCGCCCGTAGTACGGATAACTGTAGTATCAGCAATAACATTACCACCACTTATAGCGATACCGCTTCCTGCACTTACAGCAATTGCACCTGTACCTGAAGTATAGGTTATACCATTTCCACCACTAAATTTTCCTCGTATTGTGGCAGCTGTTGGTCCTGCAAACGCATATTGTCCCTGAGTATTATCATAAGTAAGAGAGCCAAGATCACTATCACCAGAAGTTGCAACACTTAAGAGTCCTCGAACATCTGAAGCACTCGGGCCTGTATAACTAGCTACACCTGTTGTTTGATTATATGAAAAGCTTCCCAAGCCTCCGCTATCTACACCAGATATAGAACTGCGAATATAAGGTTGGTTTACAGTCATATTTGCACGAGTACCACTTACTGTGACATCTATTCCCGTACTAAAATTAAATATACCAATATTGTTTGCTTTTTGGACAGTGTTATCTTCTACAACGGCAGAAGGAGTTGCTGTAGCATTTACGTTACTTGTAGAGTCAATGTCAACACCATTTAGTGACATATTTGTTCCATCAAAAGTAATATTTTTTGTGGAATTACCAAAAGTAAACTTACCGCCAGTTAAGTCAAGAAACGCGCCCTGTTCATTTCCAGACGGTGGATTATTTGCATCTGGCGGAGCATTTGCACCTGTACTTCTTAGTGTACCACCAGTAATTGCACCTAAGTTTGCACTCAATGAAGATAAGCTTTGAGTAGTAATATGACACGCAGAAATAGTTGTTGCAGCAAGAAGATTTGCTACAACTGAGTTTGCTTGTACAGATTCTGCTTTGACTGACCCCGCAGCTATCTGTGCCGTAGTAATTTGATTGGCTGCTATCGTATTTGTAGTAACAGAGTTTGCAAGCAGCTCTGAAGTAGTAATTTGATTTGCTGCAATAAGATTTGCTGTAATAGAGTTTGCAGCTATTTGATCTGCGGATATCTGGTTTGCCGCAATCTTATCTGCTGTAATTGCATTTGCAAATATTTTATCTGTAGTAATACTACCTGTTACAATTAAATCACCATCAATTATTTCTGCTTGATTTATCCAAATAGATCCATCATAGCTCCATACTGCGGTGCCGGTAAAGTTTGCTAGCGTACCTTCAAAGAAAGTAGCTTGGTCTCCAATAACAGCATTACCCGGTCTATCTGACCAATTACTATCCCAACCTGCTTGAGCCTGTGCAGTATTTGTAGGCAGTGTAGTTATAGGAATCTGCCAACGACCTGGCCCCCTTCTTCCTCTAGAATTAACATAGAACTCAGCTGCGTATGCCGCCGCGTTACTTTTCTCTACTTTTCCTAAAATTGCATCAAAAGTAAAATCTGGCTTTAAGGACTGCTTATAGACTTTTACTCCAGAATGAGTTTTTGTTAGACTTTGTTTTAGAATAAGAGATGTATTACTTATTACTTCCGCAACTTCTCCATATTCTGCATCAGTTTGTTGTGTACCAGGAGCACTTGCTGAGGTAAGTTTTATTAAGTCTCCTGCAGCAAAATGTGTAAGAAAAGCTGTAGATGTGCCTGCAATTGTAGTACTACCAATAGCGGCTGTAACTGTTCCCGCTGTTGCAGATAGTCCATTATTTGAAGCACCTACTTCTTTATAGTAATTAAAATCAATAGTTTGACCACCAACATCTATAGCTATAGTATCTGTATGTACCTGAACAGCTTTCCAAGGATCTGAAGCCCGTGCACTATGATCGTAGTATAAATAGGCAGTAGTATTATTTGCCATTGCATTAAATGCTTGTTCGGTAAAGTTTGTGTTTCCACTTGTAACAGGAAAATTAAATCCTGCCGGTGTGATATATGTATAAGTATTTTCTTCAAATATTATTTTTTCACTGCCGCTATCAAACTCTACACTTGTAGTTAGAGTTCCTCCTAAGGGAATATTTGTAATACGGTTAAAATTAGGAGGAGGTGCAGTAATAGATCGAGTTGCTGTTTCATATACAGATTTAGCACCGGTATCAGAGATTGTACGAATACGAATTGAAAAAGTTCCTGCTGAAGCATTGGGTATTCGTATATTTTGTGTACCTGCTCCTACTTCTATCTGAGAAAATCCTCCTTCAAGAGGCCCATCAGACAGATCATGAGTTATTTCATATCTATTTATAAACTCATACGGAACAACTCTAGCATTACTATTAGTATCCGTAATTGTTATCTCGGGAGGTGTCCAACCAATAATTGCATCAAAACCCTGCTCAGCACCATCTATTGAGGTACTCGAGGCACTAACAAGTTCTAAACTTAAATTTGTAGGCGGAGGTACTTCTGTCGCTGCCCCAGAAAAAGAGGAATAATCAGGAATATAAACAGGTCTACTAACTTCCAGTTCTTCGTATTTATCGGTTGCAACAAGCCCTGCACTGATTTTATAAGAAGCTGCTTCTTTTTCTTCATCAATTGCTAAAACTCTGAACTGCTTTATGTCAGAGTTCTCAAGCTCTAATTCTGGACCAATTGCCCAAATTACTTCAGAATTAGGAACAGAAGTTAGTCCTAAATAAACTGTTAATGCTGCAGGAAGAGTTACATTTCCCGTACCCGCACTAGTATTTCCAATCTTTACTTTTTCAATGCGAGTATTTGAAGAAAACTGTGCTACTACTGAATTGCCGCTATCATCGACTAAATTAGCTGCAGCTGCTTCAGAAGTAATTGGATTGCCACTAGCATCTCCTAGTATGAGAGAACCTCTCTTGTACGTTACACTATTTATTACTACTTGTTCTGCTTGATTTAAATAAGTGCCAGAATCAGGATAAATTAAATATAGTATATGACTGGCATCTGCTGCTGTGCCTGAACCGTGGTCATACCCCGTTACTGCAACATCTCGATCGAGTACTATTGAAGTAGTATTTGATGCTGATGAAACTCTACCGCTTGCAATAATACTATCTGCATAATGATCTTGTACATTTATATGGTCTCCTGGGCGCAAAAAAGATGCGTTTATTCCGGTAGTAAAACTTACCAACTCAGTTTCCTGAGTATCTGTAAGCATATGCCACTTTCCTAGACGCTTTGCTTGTCCTTCAGAAGTACACCCAAAAGCCACAACATCCTTACTGATAACCTTTTTCTGCTCTAAAATATTTGCAGTATCATCTATAGTTAGGACTGTTTGTTTAAATAATTCTTCGGGATTTGACCAAGTAACATTTACTTGATTAACCCTAGATCTTTGACCTGTAAAAGTATACTCAAATAATCCATCCTTTACATTTCCGTTTGAAAAAGTATAAACAGGCTCTTTAAATACGTCTTGTACTTGTACTATTTGTCCATCTATCCAGTACATCATCGAACGGAAAGTAGAAGATAAATCTTTTAGTACTTTATACGCATCTTCCTGTCGTGCTAAATAAACATTACAGGCAAAGCGAGGCTCTAAGCCTCCCCGCTCATTTGGTACTAGTTCGTCACAATGTCTTGCAATTTGATACAGAGAAAAGTGATCTATGTCAGACTCTTTTATAAAGTTTCCAAGACCTATCTCTTTATCTGTAAGAATATCGTAAAATATCCATGCAGGATTATTTGTATATACCTTTGATCTATTAGCAACATGTGAAGAGCCAACGTCTCCTCTAAAAGTTCCATCCCAGGTGACGTAGGAATTTGTATCTACACCGCTAGTCTTATTTCTAGTATACTTTGCTTGGCTGCTACCTAGTTCTTCTCTTGTAAGATAATTAGAGGGAACTTTTATCTTTTTACCTCTAATATGATAAGCTCTTTTTGGTATGGAAGAAAAATCTTCTGCGGAAAATTGAACAACACTGTAAGCAGACATAGGATAGCTTAGTCTTTCTTCGATAATTGCTTCTACCGTTTTTACTCGGGTAGGAGCAACTACAGTATGTTTTTCAAATGTATAGTCCTTTGAAGAATCGGGACTTAATCTTTTTATACCAATACGCCAGTCTGCCATGGGTTGAAAAGGTTTTAGATCTATATCATACTCTTTTATAAAAGCTACTTTTTGATTCTTCTTGGAAATTACACCATTACTAGATCTAGTGCCAGATCCGCCATATAAAACATCCCTTTGAGTTTCCATGAGCTGATTCCAAGCTGGAACACTTGAAATAAAATCAGTTCCACCATAGTTTCTTCCAATCATTAACTCTTTTGTAAAATCAGAATCGCTCGCATCCGATTTATACTCTAAAGTAATCTGAAACTCTGCATAAGCAGTGTGCTTATTACCAGATTCTGAGGTAAATGAAAGACCTCCAGGAAACTCTAAGTTTATTTTTACTCTATCAGTCTCCTGCTTTGAGTTCTGAGACATAGAAAAACTATCCCCAGTAATAAAGTAGGTTGATTGTCCTCCAGAACTATCTTGAGAAGTATGCCATTTTAGATCGAAGTTCGGCCCAAGAGTGTAAGTTGCTGCAGCAGTTGATCCAGGTGCAGTATGTGCTGGTTGATTTCGAGTTCCTCTATAAAACGATACAGAAGCACTTTCATAGTTTCTCTTGCTTCTTCCAGAGGAAAGACTGCCACTTGAGTGAACAGCACCGCTAACTTTTGCACTAACTGCAGTTGCAGAGCGTGTAGCTGCAGAGGCTATAGTACAAGAATTGGCAGAATTTATTGCTGTTATTTTTGCAACATAATCTATCTCAAAAGTAGTCCCTGCAGAAACAGCTTTACCTATAGGAGGAGAAAGAGTTGCACGATTTCCTGAGCCACTTCCACTATTTCCTACATTTATAAGTATACCTTGATATACTCCTCCCGTAGCGCTGGCTCCTGGTATTCTTACCAAGAAAGCTACTGGAGCATCATACCCGTTGCCGGGGCCGGAAGAATCATCCTCATCAATAGGCTGGATCATACTCGTAGTAAACATACTATTTGCGGATGAAATTAAAACATTTGAGTTTACATTCATATTAGAAGCAAGAGTTGAAGTTTTTCCTGCTCCTTTAATCTGAATATATCTTGGATTAGCAACTAGTTCTGAAGTGCTTAATCCAGCAAATAAATTACCTCCACCTACTGCTGTCGCATTAGTTACGCTAGTGCCACTTACTGTTACTATGCCCTGAAGAGGCTGGAACTCTTGCATAGTACCGCCGTCTACTATTGCAGTGTCATTTAGATATACTCCTCCAAGACCGCCAACTACGCCCTGTATTTCTCCAGCGGCAATTAAATCATATATAATTGCTCTCTGTTTTTCAAAAGTTCCTATTGTCATGCAACTACCTCAAATTCATTCGTATCGGATGCCATTGCTAGTCCAATATCTGTATTCAGAAAAGAACTGTAAGGGTTATAATATCCTCCAAAGCTATATGGACTAATATTTCGTCCTCTGCCTCTGCCGTAGCCGCTTGCAATTTCTGGTCTAAAAGATGTACTCATAGGGGCTCCTCCAACAAGAAGCTCTCCATAACAAACAGGTACTGGCAATCCTTGTTGCATATTATTTTGTGGTCCTTGAAAAAGGTATCCCTCTTCTTGCTTTGAGTCTGTTTCTGGACCGGGAGCCATAAGCTGAGAAAGTCCAGATAAAGCTAAGTTTGTTGCAAGCCCTACTAATAACTGACCAGTAAGGTTTAAACCCGTAACAGTACCCGCAGCTGATCCAGTACCCATAGTAACCGCATATCCTTGTGCTCCAAAACCTCCGGTAGCTGCAACTACAGCAATAATTGCTACTGCTGCAAGTATTTTTCCACCACCGCCTTTTGATCCGGAAGGTACTTCCGTAATAATTATGTCTTCTTTATTTAGAGAAAGTAGTAGTTCTTCTTCATGTTCAAGGTAATCTTTTCCTCTCTTTATCTCATATCCGATACCAGCATCTGCCGCATCTAAAATATGCTTACGAAACCCTTTAGTCTGACAATCAATAAGTTTGAATATATCACGAATGTTACTGCACTCGGTTTCCCAAGTACTACCAAACTTAGATATTTCTCCTACTAACTTAACTTTTTGCATATCTAACATACCTTGAAACTTTCTTTATCCACAAAGGGTATAAACTCTCTCTACAAGAAAGTCTATCAATCGCATGGTGCATAAAAATGTCTTCTTCTAAATAAATTCCACAATGATTTGGTACATGATTAAATACTTTAAAAAACACCAAATCTCCAAACTGAGGCTGATCTACCTCTACAAACCCGAACTCTTCAAATAAATCATCAAAATAATTTAAGCCTTCTTCCCACCAATCGTCCTTAAACTGTATTATAGGCAGAGTAATATTAAAGTTTTCTTTATAAAAGTCTCTTGCCAGAACATAACAGTCATTTTTACCAAACTCATACTTTCTTCCAAGTAGAGATTCTTTTCTAGGAGTATACTCTACCTTCTCCCCTTCGGGTATTGAGTAAACAATATATTTAACGCCTAAATAATCACTTGCCTTTTTATCTGCATCGCTCAACTCTGCTGATGCATCTGGGTGGCTATGAACTACTGCGTATATATCTCCCGTTAAACTTGCTCGTAAATAGTCATCGCTATTTATTACAAAATTTTCCTCTGGGTCTTCTGCCTCATTTGTTGAAGGAACCCAGACTAGTTTTCCTTTTTTATTTTGTAATATTCCACATCCTTCTTCCGGATATTTATCTAGAAAATATTTGAGTATTTCTTTATCGTCTTCGCTGTACGACACCCGGGTATCCTCCAAAAGGCAAAGCCTTTGTATTATCATGTAAGGCATCAAAAGCACCAGTAATCGAAGGATGTACTTTTGCTTGAAACCTAAGTTTACAAGAAGTTATTTGTTTACCACATCTATCGGCTTCTGTCCAAAAGTTATTTTCAGCTACTACAGTACCTGTAGGGCCTGCTCCTACAACTGAAGTTCTTTTTACTCTCCAAAACTCCCCATCTTTCAAAATAATACTATTGAATGCTTTATCTACATAACCATAGTAAGGATCACTCGAACTAAATGCTTTATAATATCTTAGTTTTCTAAAAGAGGTATTTGTAGTTGCAGGGGCACTTGAAGTATTTCTGACACATAACCAATATTGACGAGTATCTGCATTATTAATACTTGGAAGTATAACTCCATCTCCCCCATATCTTTGCTGTGTTGTGGCGGTAAAATAAATAGTATTTTTAGTAAAGCTACTCTGACCGGAAGCATTTGTGGCTCCGCTTAGTGCAGAAAAAGTTACTATTACTTCATCACTTTCATTTACAGCAAGTAAATGGTCAGTACCACTAATATTTATTTTATTATCAAGTCGCCAAGAGCATCCACCTTCTTTATCCGCTTCTGCTAAAGTTGAGGAAGCTCCTTGATATTTCCAGGGACAGGCCCCTCCTATAACAACTCTTCTAGGAAGTTTAATTCCTGCTAAGTCGAAAGGCGCTGCTAGTTCAAAAGTTACTCCAAGTATGGACTTACTTGCAATTCTATCAATGACATAAGTTATGGAAGGAAATTCAACAGGAGGAGTACTATCTCCCGCTTCTCCAGCCAAATATTTTTCCTGGGTTGTTCTTCGTGTAATTCTTCTTCCAATTAAGTCTTCAAAACCAAGACCGCCCAACGCATCTTTAAAAGTGCTCTCTATATTTGCAACTGTCATTTTTGGGCGGCTAATAGCTCCGTCTGAAGATATATCAAACCCCTCTAGCTGTATCGGTATTGGTGTATATGTTTTGATACTTCCAGAAGTATCTCTAAACTGTATAGAAGTTAAATCATTATCTATAGCCGAAGTAAAATACGCAAAAGTATTATCTGCATACTCTAGATCATATAGTACAATTATGGAGGATTCAATTCCCTGCTTCTGTACATTTTCAACAATCGCTGTCATTCATAAACTCGTCTGAATTTTGCGGTTAGACTATAAAAATTTTCATACTGATAATTTTCTGAAAAACTATCGCACACTACACGAATTGATTTTTCATCATCAGTAGTGTTATCAAGAATACCAGTAACTTCTTCAGTAGAAGCATGGTCTGGAACTGTAAAAACAAAAGAAGTTACTCCTTTTAAGCTTTTAAGAAACCCAGCTATATTTTCTATTTCTCCTCGAGTACGATTTTTAAAAGCAACGTTATACTCTTCTTTTACGCTATTTATACCAAAAGTAGTACGCTGCTCGTACCCATCTCCAAAGTTTACTCGTCGAACTTGAGGAGTTGCTTGTCGAGTCATACCTTTATCAGGAAGAACAGTTAGACTTCCGAAAGCGCTTGATGTTGTAAAGCCGAGTGCCATTAAATTCCTCCAGCCGCTCCGTATGGACTTAATATACCGCCCGGACGTCTTTGTCTATGTAGCTCTTCTTGAACTGCTGATGAAATGGCGCGTCCAAGAGCTTCACCTTGTCCTGGATCTCCAGATACATTACTGGTTGCACCTTCTCCAGAAACATTTACAGTTACACCAACATTATTTGTAGTAGCTGGTCCACCTGATTTCATTTCTACAGGTATCTTTCCACCGCTTGGAAGAGGTACTACTGCTTCATTTCCATGCAACATTGCAGGATATCCAGCTTGGGGGCCTCTTGCAATACCGCCAGTAGCATAACCCATAGGCTTCATACCATATCGCGCTGTACCACCCCCTCCAAAAAGACCACTTATAAACCCAAAGAGACCTGTACCCGCATTTCCACCTGTACCAATACTTCCGATAAGATCTGAAAATAGACTACCAAAGCCGCTTGCTCCGCTCATAAAAGCTTTTCCTAATTTACCTAGGAAGCCCCCTTCACCACTATTCTTATCAAAAATTGCTGCGAAGTCATTTAAAAATGGACCAAATGTTCCGCCCACTCTTTTTGTTCCGGGGTCTTTTACTACAGGAGTACCCTTATTAGTAACACTAACTACACCTATATTTGGGTTCGGCTCTATGTCTACTTTTTTACCAAGAAGTCTTTCAAGAAATGGTATTTTTTCTTTACTGGATAATGGCGCCG
>TARA_R100001443_G_scaffold13007_1_pt1 | contig 20701 bp, 33 predicted proteins | sample TARA_R100001443 | Tara Oceans TARA_R100001443 (sample SAMEA2622142) | marine metagenome | biome: marine biome (ENVO:00000447); feature: deep chlorophyll maximum layer (ENVO:xxxxxxxx); material: "saline water (ENVO:00002010), including plankton (ENVO:xxxxxxxx)" | depth 50 m
CAAAAGAAAGCGAGTAGATCGGCTTAACAAAAAAGTAAGATCCGTCATTCGGAAAGCCATTTGTCAGTAGGTTTGCGTAAGTAATATAATTCATGAACTGGCCCAATCCAGCGTTTCCCTCATTGTGCCACAGCTCTACTCTTACATAGTGATCCTCTTGCAAAGGGATCGAAAAGTTCCCTCCTCCAGTTGATTGGATCGTTTGCTGGCCTACCCACATATTAGTTGCTGGAGAGGAGTATATTACTGAGGTATTACCAGCTGCAAAATTTGCGTCAGGACATGAAACCATACGCATATAAACATCGTGATTCCACATCATTCCAAGGCTCGGCATATTAGCGAGAACTACCTTGTAGTAAAATATATAGAAACTTGAGTATGGAACTTTATAAGCTTGAAAAGTATATCCCTCAGCGTCAGTTAATGTTACAAGATTTCCAGCTATATCTCTACCTCCGTCAGCTGAGTTGGTAGTCCAGCCTCCTGATACTGGAGCTCTTTGCTGATAGCCTGAACTAAAAGCTGGGTTTGTTCCTTGTGGAACAACGCATATAAATTCGTGATCGTCCTCGTTCTGAGCTCCCTCCTCAAACACCGAACTTGCTCGGCCAGGAAAAGGTATGATCAATTTTCCGTAGGTTGGATCATTATCAAAGAAGTCGCTACTATAAGTATAACCCTCCTCCTCAAAGATCCCTTGTAAAAGATCTTTAACCCTTAAGGCTGGCTTAAAACAATTAAGTGGAACTGGAGCTCCGTAATCGTCCATAGGAGTTGTTCCTGGAACTATAACTCCATTCCAATACTGAAGCTGTTGGCCATAATCGATTAGTGGATACACCACTTTCCCTCCAAAGAGATTACCACTCCAACTATCTACTATCTCGTCATGCTTAAACTCGTGATTAAGGCTTGAAAGATAAGTGCAATAATCTTGTAGCTTTTTATCTCCGATCGAAGTAGCAAGGTTAGAAACATCTCCAAAAATACAAACATCATATTCAGCGAACTGGCCTTTTTGAACTATTACATTTTTCAGCTGGAGGTATCCTTTTAGGATCGGTATTGTTTCATATTCAAGCCAGGCCTGGACTTTTAATTTTGGATTGAAGTTATTTGTATCAATCGTTACATTTATATCATAAGCCTGGCCAAAAAAGTTATTGTTTTTAGTGGATCCTGGTAGCCTGAAGCTTTGAGAAAAAGAGCTGTGAGTTTTGGCCCAATCTTGTATGTTAGAAAATTGAAAAGTGGTAGCGATCGATATGTTCTCAAATATATCAAGCGTGATCGGCTCGTCAGTAACCTGATCCCAAACTCGTAATAGTATCTCTCCTTTTTTAGCCATTATCTTGGGTAGTATCTGTTTTGGCTTTGAGCCAAGTTAATAGTAAGAGTAGCTGGTTTCTTTCCAGCCATTTGAATAAGTCCGAAATTAGTGTCCGTTATATTTACTGGTATTGCTTTTCGGCCTAAGTTTGTGATTGATCCACCATTTACTCCAGTATCGAGATAAGTAAGGATCCACACTTTTTGGCTTGTAAATAAACTTTGTATGCTCATATAATCAAGCTCAGTAAGATAGTCAGTAGAAAGCCTCCAGGATCTTGTTGTATATACTTGGCTCGGCTGGAGAGCATGATCATACGCCTCGTAATCAAAAGCTCCAGTAAGGCCTGATCCTGATCCGTCAGTTTGGTAATAGTTTCCAAGAACTTTACGATAGTTTTTTCTTTTCATAGTATCAGTAATTGTTCTTCTCATATTGAAGTCAAAATAGTCAAAGCCTCCTCTTGTATTTTCCCACATGATCGTAGCTTGATTGAACTTTGATCGGTTGATCCCTCCACAGCTATTAGCGTCCCAAACAAAATAGTAATACCATGATCTGATCCCTGGACTTATAGAGCTTGAAGCATAAAAGCGATACCATTCCATATCCTCGCCAATCGTGTTAGGTTGATCAGTTACTGGTATATGATTATCTACCATTGATAAGTTTGCTGGGCCAGCTGGGATCCTACAAAAATGATCTCCAGGAGTAAGTGTTCCTGAAGCTTGAGGCACAGCAAAAGTATGAGTTATTATTGTTCCGTCTTTCTTTTTAATTTGATAAGTGATTTGATTCCAAGCATTACCTGAAAGCAAAGCCGAGCTCGGTAGCTCAAGCGATCTCCAGCTTTTAGAATTTACTCTCTCTACTGATACACCAAAAGTTCCTGAAGCACTTGGAGGCTCATCACAATACGGAGCGAAAACAGAGTGATCAGGATTGAGTGATGTCCGATCTGACAACATTCGAGATAAGCCTGAAGTCATGTTGTAATCTACTCCTCCATTATTTACAAAACCAAAGTATGGCCTCAAAGATCCAAGGAAAATCAACCCTACTTTATTTGCTAAGTTTGGATACACTATCGGAGAATCAGCTGGAGAGGCTGCGTAGCTTTCTCCGATCTCAATTTCATACGCTACTATTGATTTTCCGTTATAGTATTGGTAAAAGTCAGTAGGGTTTGGCTGATAAGGAGTGAAGCCTACAAAGCCATTTGTTCCTCCATTATTTGTTAAGAGCTCGCTGGAGAGTTGATCCTGGAGTAATTCTCGATAATTAAATACCCCAGCATTTGAAGCGTTAGGAGCGATCAGAACTCGTGCTATCAAGTTCCCAGCTCCGTCCTTAACATCGAATACAAAGTTAAACTTATCGTTTGATACATTAGTGCTTGTTGCTACCATGATCAGCTCTCGGCCGATCGGCTCAAAATTTCCAGGTTGTTGTTGAACTACTATCGCCATTTATCCAATTTTTAAGTTATCAAGAGAGCTCAAAGCTGCGTCTATTGTAAGTTCAACATCAGCTGCGAAAACATCTTGTATATTTTTATCTAATTTTTTATACTCCTCAATGAAAGCGTCAGTATAAAAGTTTGTTGCTTCAGTTCCGTATCTACCAATTTTTCGAGCGATCAAATAAGCCATACTCTCCAAAGTGGCTGGTGTTTTCTTTATGAATTTACCTGAAGTAAGATCTCTCGGCCTGAGTGGCTTGATCTTGATCCAATTAAGGATTGATCTAAGTGGAGGTTGCTTTCCTGGGCCTCTACCATGCTCAACATACTGAGCATATTTTCCAGCCTTTCCTGAAGCTCCAAAGTTGAAGCTCGGAGCTGTTCTATCAAACCCCCAAAATAAAGAGCGAGAGAGCCTCCCTGAAGCGTTAGTGGATCTCTTTGTTGCATATCCTCTACGAGTTTTCTTTGATCTTTTCTTTTCGAGATTTTGCTGAGCCTTAGCCACAACCTTATCTCCGAAATCGGAAAGCAATTCAAAAGTATGTTCAAGATCTCTTTTCATATTCTCGGAACTCTTGGGTATCTTGGCTTCATATTATCAGCCTCAACAAATTGTTTATCGATCTTTTCATCAGTTGGTTGTATGCAAGCCTTAGATTGATACGGAGTATTGATCACATAGCTTGCGTTATATCCAACAAGAACATTTTTATACTCCTCCATGAAAGGTGTCATACTAACTGGTAGATCCACTTCGATCTCTTGCTCTCTTTTGAATATAGTAAAACCATGCCTTATCTCAGCGTCAAGATCCTGGAGGTTTCTCAGCGTATCGCTTAAGATCTCAACCATACGCTCCTCCTTGTTTTCCTTTTGGTGTAAAAGATCGGCACACATGATCTCCATGTTCATAGTTTGAACGCCTTTCTCTATTGATACCGATCCTGGGATCACATGCACTAAAGGAAAGATTGTTTGTTTATCAAGATCCATAAGATCCACCTGGCCAAAAGAAAAGGTTTTTACAAAGTAATGTTGATCGTAATAAGCTTTCAGCTGATCGTATATTACATTCCAGGTTATCGGATTGGCTTGATATGAATTTTGTATTACTGGGCTCATGTTTTATAAGTATTAGTATTTGCATTATTGAAGCGTCTAACCTCCTCCTCGTTCTTATCCTTAAGCCATGAAAGCCACATCAAGCTTTCGTATATAGGCTTTTTAGTAACCTCCTCTAAGGCCAGGAAATTCTCTCCACTCATGATAGCCAGCGAGTTATACCAGCCGTATTTTTCTGCGACTGAGTTATGGTATCCGTCAGATTCGCTCTCGCTTTCTCCAGCTTCCGTTTGGTTGTAGAGGTTAGCGAAATCATTGACAAGTCGGTCCCTAAACGCAAAAAAAAAGCTTGTGCTCCGATCACTTTATCCATTCCTAAGTCGAGAAAAGCCTCGCTGTGATCGCTCACATGGGTATCTGAATAAGCCTCGATTGAATACTTTTCCTTGTATTGATCTTTGATCGGCCTCCAAAGTATAGCCATGATCTTGTGAACATTTTTCCAGTATCCTCCTTGCTTCATAAACTCCTCAAAATCGGCCCACTCTCCAGTAGAGATCTTGCTCAAATTTGGTATAAAGCCAAACTCCTTGTCATTAAATTTGAAAGTTTGCTCAAACTTGAACTGAGCTTGATCAGAACTTAAGATCTTAGTTAGATCCTCGTAGAGCTTATTGAGATCCTTAATGTTTAGAGATCTCACTTCCTGAGCTGTTAGATCACAAAATAATTCAAGCGTGATCATTTTCTCCTCCAAGTTTGAGAGCTTTCTTTTTGCCTCTTTCATAAGCTGATACGCTCGAAAGGTTTTGAGCTTGATCTCTTTCCAATTAGTTGGTATCGTAACTTCTTTTGCTTTCATATTAGTATAGTATTAAATATAGTGTTTTTATTCCTTTTTATAAAATCGCATACTCGCCACTAAAGGGCCTTTGTAGCTTCATTATTAGTCCGTATCTAATAGCGTCAATACCATGATTAAAAGTATCGATTGGCTCGTTAAGGATCTTTCCGTTGCGATCCTCTTTGTATTTATAATTGCGAAACTCTTTGATAAGATCCAGGCTTGAGCTCAATACATTCAGCTTATAAGTTCGCATAAGATCCAGGCCTACCCTGATACTATCCTTTCCCTTTTTAGTTGCTTTTATATTGAAGCCTCCTCGGTAGATCTCCTCGATCGATTTAGGCTCAGCACTATCAGCAAAAATGTCGGCTGTCCTGGAGATCTCTAAGGATCTAAATTCTCGAACAATATCTTGATTAGTTAAGCCAGTAGTGTAGATCAGCTGTTCGAAGTAAAGATCTTGATCATGTTTTCGGATCCTGATCAAAGCTGTCGGATCCTGAGAGTATCCAAAGTCAAGGCCGAGCACGAGCTCCTTTGCATTTTCAGGGATCTGATCCACTATCCCAACGCTCTCAAAAACTAAGCTCCTGGCCTTTCCACGCTCTCCTAAGCCATAAACTTTCCAGTAATTAGTATCTGTTTGTTTCAGCCTTTCGATCTCCAGGATCGTGCTTTCAGGTAAGAAAGGATTATCAAGATAAGTAGATTTGAAAAAGGTAGCGTCATCTCTTGGGATCACTTTTTCGTATATCCAATGAAACTCGTCCGAGGGATTGTAATCAATTATGATCCGATCGGTTGTTCTAAGGCTCAGCTGCGTCCAGCTTTCAAAGTCGATCTCGTTGCACTCATTTATAAAAAGTATGTTTCTCTTTCTACCTCTCACTTTTTGAGGCTGATCCAAACTTATAAACTCGATAGTGTTCCCAAAGAGCTGGTATGTTTGATCGCTTTTGTTATGATCTAACTCCGTATAGTATCCCTCATTTTGGAGGATCTCAAAGAAATCTCTCATGGCTGAAGCTTTGAGAGCTGGTAGCGTTCTCCTACATATAGTTATAAAAGATCCAGCGTTTTTGTTTTCCCAGCAATAGTCAACCAAAACTTTGAGGATCGAGTATGTCTTTCCTGATCTTGTTCCTCCTTGATTAACTGAGATCCTGGATCCACAATTCGATACATCGTAATATGTTTTGGGTTGCTTGATCATGGCTGAAGCTTAAAGTAAAAGTCGATTATCTCTCTCGCTTGATCAAAGCCAGTAGCTACCTCGGCCCAGTATCCTCTCTCTTTTAGATCCTGGATCACTTTCTTTTGCTCAGCTGAGGGGTAGTTTCCTTTGACTTTGAGCTCGATCGCTAAACCATGAAACTCTCCTCTTGGCTCCATGATCAGGAGATCAGGCCAGCCTTTACGATAGCCTGAAGCTTTCATCTTTTTGGCCTGGCTCATACTTGTTCTGATCCCTCCAGCTGATCCGTTGAAAAGTATCTCTCCTGGCTGCATTTGTAGGTATCTAACTACTGCAATCTGAAGCTGGAGCTCGCTTTCCTTTCTCGGTGATCTTGCTTTTATTTTGTATTTTCTTATCATTTATTTTGTTTACTCAAAACTTCTCCTCAGCTCATATAACGAGTTCTAAGAGGTTTACTCTTTTGGCTAATATCAATACATCAACTTTCGGAGAACTTGTTTACCCCTGAACATCAATGTCTTACAAGAGCCTTTTTCACTCAGGCTTTTCCTTTGGTATAACCCAGCTCGGAGCTTTGATCTCTTTTCCAGCTGAGGTTATGTCGATCTTTTGATCATTACCATACCCTCGTTCTCGGCCTCGATTATTCAGCTCATACATAAGTAAAGTGTTAGATCCCTGGCTGTTATTTTGGATCCTCCTCAACATTTCGTTTTCCAAAAAGTCCAGCCTTAAACCTATGATCTTACCTACCTCCTCGCTGAATTTAGGATCCTCCTCTTTCCATTTATAAAAGGTAGATCTACTTATACCGACAGCTTTACATGCTGGAGTAACAACTCCGAGAGTTTGCTCAAGGGCCTCCAGGATCTTGGCCTTTTGGATCCTTGTTCGCTCTTGCTCTTTTTTATAGTGTTCGATTTCGTCCATTTTTTAGTATTTATTAGTATAGTATAAATTCATTACAGCACATTCCAAAATAGTATGTTATTGTTGATCCCTCCTTTCTTTGTTTCCATTAAAACCTCCCACGCTTTTGCGTCATAATTTTCTGAGCTTACAAATGGTGGTTTACTTTTACAATCTTGATCAAATCGATACTTGCAATCTATTAACTCAACATTATCAGGGAACGATTGCTTTTGGTTTCGAGAATTAAGTCCAACCACAACAGCTTTGATCTTTGCTTCAGGAAAGCCATAAGCTAAACAGCGAGCTAACATACCTGATCCACAAGCTACCCACACTTCATCAAAAGGGCCTTTCATTTTGTTGATCTCTTTCATGTCATTGATAAAAGGATCCGAGGCTTGAGGAACATCAAAACCTAAGGGTAGAAATAGTGCTCCATGATCTTGAGCGTATCTCCTGGCTTTGCTTTGAACATTAGTCATATATCCGTAAGGAACTTGGTATATAGTAGCTCCATGTTCCAGGGCCACTCTTTGATTTCGATGTAATACTTTTCGCTTTGCATAAAAGAGCGTGATCTTGATCCCTAAGCTTTTACCTAAAACAGCAAGGCACAAAGGAGCTCCTCCACAAAAAGGCCCACCGAAAACAACTTCTTTTGCTCCTTTTATTAAATAGGGTAAAAATCGGCTTTTAGATCCTCCAGGTAGTAGATCATCTCTTAATACAGTTACTCCGTTATATCGCTCGAAAATAGGCTCTAACATTCTATTATATGTTTAGTAAGTTCCTCGCTTGCGTATAGATCTATTACTAAGTGGATCCGATCTTGATCTCCAGTATTTGTAGCTGTATGTGGTTTCCTAACATCAAGATAAGTAAGAGATCCCTCTTTCATATTGTAAGCCTTTTTATCTCCTCGGTGGCTCCAGCTGTGAAAAATTACCTTATCGTTTGTAATTATTGGTATATGTAATCTTACTACTGATCCTGGCTGAACTCCAGCCTCTCGATCCGTTATGTCTGCGTGCCTTGAGAGCTCTCCTTTTCCTGACTTTAATCTCATGAATCTAACTCGATCAAGCTTTGATCCTTTGAGAGGGAACTTTTCGAGCAAGCTTTTTGTATATGGGAACTTGTCAATAATATCCGTCCAATCAGATTTTGCTACTAATTTCTCAGGGTTTTCTCTTTTCCATTTTTGCGACATTTCGCCTGGCTTAATTATGAAGTTAGGATCTTTGTCATAACCTCTCAAACCAAAGGCACTCCAGCTTTGCCTTTTGTTATATCCTGAGTAATGATCGGCCCAGCTTGAAAAGCTTTCCAGCTCCTCTCTTACTTGCTTCAGCTGAGAGTTAGTTAAAAATTTAGGAACGAGGCTTTTGATATGGATCTCCTCTCCTTTTGCGAGCTTATAAGGGTGGTTTTCTTTTGTTGCATATATACCGATTAGATCACTTGAAGCTGCGATCTTAGTTGAAATAAAATTCAGCTTGTGATCTTTGATCAATTTCATGTGCTCCTCATGCTCCTCAAATACTTGAACTAATACTCGGTATCCTTTTAGTTGATCCATTATGTAGTTAAACACTTTTTGTTTTTGCTTTCCAGCTATATGTTTGATAACCACATCTCCTCTTTCTACTAAGATCCTGGATCCAGTAAAATCTTTGATACTACTTTTTGCATTGTATTGTTTGAATATCAAAAGAGTATCCTTTTCAGCTGTCATTACTACCTGATCGTCTTTAAGCCAGGTAGCAAGATCTCGCTCGTTAGGGATCCCAAAGGCTCCGAAACAATAGGGTTTGTATTCAGTTTTGAAAATTGATCTTAATTGTTTTAAGTATGGTAGCTCGTATCCATTTTGCCACTCTTTCATTGTATTAGTCATAGTTATAATTGTTTAGTTATTTTAATTAGAAAATTGTAATCTACTTCTCCGATCTTGATCTCCTCCTCTCCGATCTTTATTTTTTTAGATCCGTCAGTTTGAGATCTAAATCTTTTTACTATTTGGCCTTGCTCATACATTAAGTGAGGCTGTGTGATCATATCAACATGTTTAGTATTTTTTAATACCATGTAGAGCTGAGCTGAGGTTAAGTCGATCCACTCTCCTGATCCACTTTCGATCCAATAGTGGAGGTTTCTTTTTCCTGGCTTGAAAGCTTTGATCTTTAGATCCTCGTTATTAAGATCCTTTTTACCCATTAAATAATAGTAGCAAAGTGATGTGGTTAGGCACATTCCGTATCCTTTCAGGCCTAACAAATGATTTATTACTGACTTATTTATATTTGGTAGATTTCTCAGCTGAGAGTAATTGTAATGATCTAAGCTCGGAGCAAAATTGTCGAGCTTATTTTGATCCCAAAGTTTGAGGATCTCTTTCTTGTATTTGATCCTTTCTCCACCTAAGCAATCAAGCGATAAGTTATCCAGGATCAAGATCCTACCGAGCTTTTCAGTTTCAAGATCTCGGAACTTTTTAATGTATGGATCAAGCGTGATCATATTATTTTGTCAAGTTTGATTTTCTCTCCATAAATAGTAGCGTCCACTTTTTTATTTTCAGGATCCTCGTTCATCTCCATAACCTCAACCTCCTCTCCGTAGATCTCTTTGATCTTTCCAGGATCTCCTTTGTAAAATACTAATATGTTTTGGTGGGTTTTACATACCTTTCGGCCTCCTTTGAAAATTCTACTCGCTCTCATGGCTGCTGTTCCAGCTGGCTCAAGTAATATCATTTCGTTATACAAGCGAGCTCCTCCTTTCTCAAACGCTTCAATAGTTAGTCGAATCAGATCTCGATAGTATCCACTTTTCGGCTCCCTTATATCTCCAACGATAAAACAAGCGAAACGATCATTTTTAAGGGTTTTAAGGCCTTTACTTATTATCTCTTTGTATTGATCCGTAAACTCCTCCCACTTTAAGTTAGAGAGATCCTCAGGATCCTCCGAGTATTGCTCAAGATCAAAGTAAGGAGGACAAGAAAACATCAGATCAAACTTTTTCTTACCTATATGCTTGTCAGTATCAAGAGCGTTCCCAAGGATCCACTCAACTTTTGGATCTCCTTTTTCTAAGATCTCAGCTCCTTGTTTTACATTCTCCTCAATTTGCTCAGGCCTTAGATCTATACCAGTGTATTCATGGCCCAGCTTTGAAGCTACAATACCTCTTACTGATCCTCCAGCGAAAGGATCAAAGATCGATCCTCCTTTTACATTAAACCATTTGTAAATAACCTCACAAAGAACTGGATCAAAGATCGAAGTTCCTGAGTTTTTGATCTCAACATCTACGATCTTAAACCCTCCGTTTCTTATACTATCGGAGTAATTCAAAAGGTTATCCTCTCGGCCGAGGCCACTATCTAAACCAAGAGCTTTCCAGGCTCTTTTACGAGATCTCCAATAACCTTGTCGAGTATCAAAAATAGTAAAGGGTGGTATGATAAATTGATCCGTAAGCTTAACATCAGGATCGTAAAGCTCAGCTTGTTCCTCGCTTGCTCCAAGATCCAAAGGCTCAAGGCTATCTGTATCGTTAAGATCCAGGCTGAACTCATAAGGCTGAAAACCCCAATCGATCAAATCGTTGATCTCGAAAAGATTAGCCAGGCGATCCATGTCAAACTCTCCAGTATTTTTGTTTAATCTGATATTGAGCTCTCTTTCTTTTTCAAGAGGTAGATCAACAAAAGTGCAAGGAGCCTCTTTGATACCGAGAGCTTTTGCTACTTTGATCCTTTGGTGGCCTCCTACAATTATATTTTTGCGATCAGCATTTGTATTTACTATGATCGGCAATCTGAAGCCAAACTCAAGTAAGCTTTTCTTTATATCCTCAAACTTTTTCTCAGTTATAAAACGAGGGTTATAATCAGCCTCTTTCAGATCAGCGATCGGAACAAGCTTAATGTCTTTTACGAAGTCAATTTTTTTAGTCATTTTTTGTTTCTTTTATTTTGATTAGTATTTTTTTAAGATCCTCCTTAATACATGGAGGACAATTTGATTTTTTAGAATCGCCTACTACTTCTTTATATATTGAGTAAATTCGATCAAGATCTTTCTGAGTTACTCGTTGTGCTCGGCTCATGCTTTTTACAAAGTTTTCTTTTTCAGCGAGATCCTCGATTTCTTTTTCAGTAGGGCCCCACATTCCAAGAGGACAAGATCCAAACTTGAGCTGGCTTTTTGCGTCCATAAAACAACCACAAAGCTTTTTCCTTTCTTTGAAAGCTGTTTCGATCCACTCTCCGATTACTGGCTTTCCACAAGTTCTCGTTTTGGATCTAAAGTGAGGGCAAGCTTCACAAATACTGATCCTGGCTTTTTGTAGATCTCTACTTACTATCAAGCTCATGTTTGTAGTTTTCTTTTATATATTTTTTTACTTTTTGGATCGTATTGTATAAGGTTTTCCTGGAGATCCCACTCTCCTCAGAAAATTTCGTGAAAGAGATCCCACCCTCGTAATAAACTCGAAAAACTTCCCTCTCAAAATAGGGTAGCCTTTTAATAAGTAGATCAACTTTTTCAGCGTTGATCATATCCAGGAAATCGCTTTCCGATCTCCGAACATCAGGCTGATCTTTTACGCTCTCCGTTGATCGGTTTTTTTTCCAGCTGATCTCTCTCTTGTAAAATTTAGTATTCTTACTAAAGAGCTGCGTTTTCATTATTCTAATACAATACGCTTCAGCTTTCTGATCCTTAAGTAGTCGATCCAGGAGATCCTGATCCTTTTTGATCAAGATTAAGAAAAGCTCTTGAACAAGCTCCTCTCCTATTTCTATACTCTTACACAATTTAATCGCAACGGATCGATAAAAGTCATACCTTTTTGTATAACCTTTTAGATCCATGCAGCAAAAGTATAAAAATTTGTTTACATTTGCACTTAGTTTGTTTCATTTATTTGAAACGAGAGGCCCCACAGCTGAGATTTGAAGATCAAAGCGTTGGGCCTCTTTATTTATTTATAAGTATAAATCTAAGTATTGTCTTTCCAAACATTCCACAACTCTTTCCTGGCTCCTGATCCTTTGCTTTTGGCTTTCGATACACTCCTCCAGCTCTCGCTTATTGCTTGCTACATAGTATCCTTTACCTGAGCTGCAAAGGCCAGCGATTAGAGCGTTAGATCTAATGTGGTTGATCAACTTCCTGAGCCTAACTCCTGAGAGCTTGAGAGTGATCCCTCGATCAGCTAAAAAAGAGTTTACTCCTCTCACTATTTGAGATCCAGGAACAGCGTTTGATTTTCCGATCTTAGATCTTAAGCCTCCGAGGACTATTGGTAAAAAAGTTTGGAGCTCTTGCTCCGTTAATTCGTTAGTTAATTTTTCAAAATTTTTCAGCATAGTAGTTTGTTTTATTTATTTATATTTTATTTTTACAAATCGAGCACTTTCCGTTTCGGATCCACACCATTTGAGCACATTTTTTACAAAACTTAAACATTAGAGCTTTCCTTTTTGGATCCATTGTTTCAAAGTTCCGTCACTTGATCTTGCAGCTCCACCCCACGCTGCCTTTTGCTGTATATGCTCGCTCTCTCTCCGATCTATAATCATGTTCATTCTTTTTTGATCCCACTCCCTGATCCAGCCAAGTAAAACCCCTCCGTCTATTCTCTCGTAAACTTTTCCATAAGCTCCGATTTTTCCTTGTTTGAAACAAAAAGCAAGATCCAGCATAGTGAGGTTAGTATATTCGCCTACAATTATCTCAGCAAGATCCAGGATCTGATCCTCCGAAAGTTTCTCCTTTGTATTATAAAATTTTTGTAGATCAATAATAAGTAAGCAAATTTCGTCAATAAGGAGAGCGTGATCCTCTCTTGATCTTTTGATCAAGCTGGGGTATGATCTTTCCGTTTTCATTATTTCGTTAACCATTTTAACCTCATTTAAGCCATTAACTTGTTGCTTGAAAGCTCTCAGCTCATTACTTACGCTTAAGGCTGGTAAAACCTCTTGTTTGATCTCAGCTGGTAGGTTATCCTTGCCTCCTTGCTCGGATCTTTGCTTCAAGGCCTTGAGAGCTTTGTTGATTGGTATTTTTTCCATTTTTAATCTGATTTAATATGTTTAGTAAATTTGAATTTATTTGAACGAGCTTGATCTGTTTTTGTAGAAAAGGCTCGATCCTATCAAAGTGCTGTAAAATAAATTTCCAGGCCACGATTGGATCCTCCGTAATTTTAGATAAGTAGTCCAGTATTTGCTTTGCAGCGTTTCCCTCGGCTCCGTTGATCTTTGGAGGAGCTCCTACCTTTTCTAATATCCAGTTATGATACTCAGCGATCAGCTGAGTAAAAAGAGGATTTGTTGTTTTATTATTTGTGTTTGTATTTGGTATAGGTTGCACGATTTCAGCCTTTCCATTTTCCGATTTAGCGTTTTCCTTTTTCTCTTTTAATGTTTTCCACTTTTCAGTATCTAACATTTGAATATCCGAAAAGCTATACCAGCGTGTCCGATCATATTTTGACTTGTTAAAATTCCCAACGATAAGAACTTCTTTTTCGACTAATGATTTCAGGATCCTGGCTATTTGAGATTTACTCCAAAAAGGAAAAACTCTCTCAAAAGAAACAACCGAGTTATAAGTCCAGGTTTTACCCTCGTGCTCATGCTTTTTGTTTGCTTTATTTTTCAAGATCCAAAACTGAAAGTTCTTGATCATGATCGCCTCCTCTACTCCAAACTCTTGAGCTATATGTATGTTGAAACTATATTCCATGATTTAGTATTTTTATTTTAGGAACATGATCACGAAGCTGCTCGAACTCCCACAAGCTGATCTCATGGATCTGAAGCTCGTAGAAAATTCGATTTAACAGCTTTACTGATACGAAAGATCCCAGCTCTAAGGCACACTTGTTTTTGAATAAAAGATTTACCTCTCCATTGAAATAGTAAATCGTAATAATTCCTTGTGGGATCTTAGTGCTGAGCTTTCGATCAATTCTCATAATCTGTTGTCTAAAAGGTTAAACAATTTTTCAGGCTTGGTTTTCATTTTACGAGCCAATATCGGCAAGTATGGTAAAAACCTCCTCTCCTCTCGCATGAAGCTGTCAAGCGTAGGCCGAGAGATCTCCAGGAGATCCATAAGCTCGGCCTTAGTTTCAAACTTCGATTTGAGTTGATCCTGAAATTTTGAAGTTGGTATCCACGCTCTCATTATTTCAATAATTTAACAGCGATCACTTCGCCTCCATGATAGTAACCAGCTGGCTTGATCAGCTCTCCATGTTCCGATACCATTTGATCTCCTCGCTCGCTCATTTTATAAGCTTGTTTGTGCCTCTCTTTTAAGGCTTTGAGATCCTCCTCAGCTTTAACCACTTCAGGTATGGCCTTAAAATTCCAGCGTCCAGCTCCGTTCTTAACTTGGATCTGAGCTCCATGTAATTGTAGATCTCGGCTTTCAGGCCCATGCTTTGAGGCCTCCTCGATCGCTTGCTCTTTCAAGGCTTTGTTTGCGAGCTTACATACCTCCTCCATGTGCTTAATCGCTACATAAGCTTCAAGGGGGTTTGTTTCTCCATTATTTACAGCCTCAACGAGATCAGCTGCAAGCTGAGAAACTGATCCCTTATCCAATAGTAATAGTTTGTTATTTTTCATTTTATTTGATTTTAGAAAGGACAATCCTCGTCCTCTTGATTAGTATTAACTGGCTGATCTTGATCGATCTTTTGAGCCAGCTCTTGATCCATGTTAAGCTCCTGGAGCTTTGTTTTCCATTCAGGAGTAGATTTGATCTGATCGCTTATCCAATCAGGCTGTTGATCAACAAACTCAGTATTGAAATTCTCATTGTAGTCGAAAATTTTAGTAGCGTTCATTTGATCAGGACATTTTACTCCTTTCGGCAATCCTGAGATCCCTGAAATACGAGCGTAAGTGTTTCCAGCTTTCGTATCCTTATGGATCACTCCAAGGCTGCAAGGAACTCCGATCAACTTAAGTATATCGAAATCTCTCGCCTCAGCTTCAGTAAATGTTTTCCCTCTCCAGCTTTCAAGATCTTTCCTAAGATTAGCCTTTTCGTGCATAGACAAGGTATATTCCTTATCGATAACCATAGGCTCAGGACAACCCTCCTGGAACTCTCTCAGCTCCTCAGGGATCTCAAAAGATATTCTTACTTTGTCGGTTTCTTTAGTTTCTCCTAAATACTCCCAGGTAGTAGTTCCGATATGGATCATACTATAACAGCGAGCGATATGTGTTCCAGCTGGAACTTTCTCTCTCGTGCTTTCCTTTTGTTTTGCTTTAATACTCATAACTTAAAATTTAATTGTTTAGTAATTAGATCCACTTGTTTATCGGCTGGATCTTTCTCCGTTTCTTTTTGATCTTTGTTTGATCGCATACGATCGCTGTTCCAAAGATTATAGTAATAAGCCTCGTCAAGGTATCGATCTTGATCTTGATCCTCCTCCATTTGCTTGATATATAGCTCGCTCATTTTACCCATTTTTAAGAGTTTTAAGGGCGTTACTATTTATGAACAAGCAATTACCCCCCACAACCTTATTAAGCGTTAAAAAGAGCTTAACATTGAGTTTAGTTGGTAATTTATCATGCTCGGTTGATCTTACGATCTTGCCTCCCTTGCTCATGATCAAAAGATCATACTCTTGATACATGGCTGGTAAAGCTTTGAGATCTTTCTCTTTGAGCTTGTATTCAATAGGATCAGGACAAAGATCCTCGATTTGAGATCTTGATCTGATAGTGAGGGTTTTCACACCCCCACTTGGCCTCCAGTAAGTTGCTTGAGCTCTCATATTAGATACAAGTTTTTCTTTTGCTCGTAATTTGGGATCTGATCAGGGTGTTCAGAAAACTGATTCGATCCCTTATCAAGAGTAACAACATTGATTATCTCTCCGTTGATCTTGAGCTCATATCGAAAGTGATCCTCTCTTTCATCACAAGTAACATATATATTTGCAGCTCGGTGTTTATTATTTTTAGATCGGCCAACAAAGAGCTCGATCTTTGCGTATTCGTTGCAGCCAAACGATTGGTTGCTTTTTCGATCGCTTTGCGTTTTGAAATAAATTTTTGAATGGTAACTCATGATCTTATATATTTAATGGTTTCACTTAGGTTATTTATTAGCTCCTCAATACGAAGCTCTTGGCTTTCGGCCAGCTGGAGATCTTTGCAGTATGTGTGGATCTCGCTGATCGCTTCAGCCTGGGCCTTGATTATCTCCTCTTTGTTTTTGATCTCAGTATAACTGATCTCCTCCTCAACCGAAAAACTATGATCAGCCAGCCTCTCGATTTGCTCGATCGATTTGAGCTCGATTGCATAATCTGAGATTTGCCTTGAGTAAAATTTAATATCAAAAAGAGTTTGTTCGTCATCATTTGGGATCCTGGAGCTCGCCTTTCCTAAGCTGCGTGAATAGCTTATGATTTGGCTCTCGCACATTTCTTTTCTTGTTTTGATCCAGGCTTTGAGATCTTTCAGATCTTTGTCGCATAAATTGGTGTAAATAAAATTAGTTTGTTTCATTTTCTTAAAAATTAGTAGTTAATATATCCGTTTTGTTTATAGTTGATCACTCGCACATAGATCTCAGGATCCGATCCTTTCCAATGTTCGCAAAGGATCCCAGTTTCAAGAGCGATTATCTTGATCATTTTTTTTCCGATAGTTTTCGGATCTCTTTTTTTAGGCTTTAAGAAATTAAAAAGCTTAGTAAATAAATTCATGATTTTGTTCTGTTTTTAGTAATAAATAAATTAAGATAAGTTGATCCGATCGAGCTTTGAAAAGCCATAATATACTCGTTCAATAAGCTCCGAGCCTCTCTCAGATTTGAAGCTGTGTCGATCAGCTCCGATTCGTTAGGATCCGATTTCAATGTTGCTCGGATCTCAAAAAGATTAGTTTGTTCCATTTTCTGAAAATTTAGAGTTAATAAAATTTTTATATGTGATCGCTTGATCTTTTGCGATCTTTTCCAGCTCCAGCTGAGCCTGATCCAGCTGAGCCTCTCGATTTCTGATCTTATCCATTTGATAGGATCCAGGCTTTAAGATATTAGTTAAGATCCAGCTGTCCTCAATATCCTGGAGCTTTTTTCGCTCTCGGTTGATCTTGGATTGGATCTTGTTATAATTTTTGATTTGAGAATTTTTGAAGCCTAAGCAATAGCGATAGTCGGCCTCCGAAATTGATTTGTTGATCCTTGAATTTTTGAAAGGATCTCCAGCCTTTAAGCTGTCAAAAGGAGAGGAGTGTATCTCTCCATTTTTCAATAAGTAATAAAATTTCATAATAAATAGTTTGTTTCAATTATGAAGCAAATATAAGAAAAATTTTATATTTAAGTGCAAAAAGAAACCCTCAAAGTTATTAAGTGCTCAAACTTAATACCCTCAAGAGCTTCAAAAATATCGGATACCTGATCTTATAAACGCCAGTCTAAAGCCGATCAATTTTTTTCAAAAGTAGTAAAAATTATTGGAACAACAGCAAGAGCTGCAAGGATCAAGTTCAAATATGTAATACCATTGATAGCCATATCCTGAACAGCAGCTGTGGCCAAGATACCAGTAATTGTTCGCTTGCTTGAGAGCTTTCCTTTTCGATCCTTAAAAAGGCCCAGGAGAGTGTTTCCGAGCTTCAAAGCGTTATCCACGATTGGAGCTTCAGCTTTTATAGTTATACCCTTAGAACTCTCCTTTTTGCCCTGGAGTAGCGACTTAAAAAAATTACCGATTTTCTTTTTCTTAGTGCTTTCCACCTTTCGCTTTTTTGTTTGGTATAATAGTATCCAGGATCCTCTTGATCATATTGTAAATACTATTATCTTTTTCACTTGGAGTTAGCCTTACGATCAATTCAAACACGATCATAGCAACACCGATTATTTCCCAAAGATTAGCTGTAATAATTTCCATAACATAGATTTTAGATTTGACTTATTGAGATCAGGATCCTCAGGTTGATCTACTTGATTTTTTTTTTTAGGATCCTCAGGATCTCCAGCTCTTTCGTAAAGGCCAGGAGCCTGATATATATTTTTCTCTTGTATTCCTATTGATCGACACCACTCGGCAACATTGAAGCTCGGACAAGCTTTTGAGCTGAACTGATTATGGCCAGCGATTAAGATTTTCGGATCTCTCAAGATCTCGTGCCTTACATAAATTTCGAGTGATAAATTTTGTGAGCTCGTTCTTGTATCTTTAGCTTGATATTTTCCGTCTCGCTTTTCAGCCTCAACGCCTCCAACATATACTATATGTTTACTATGTGAATTTTGGCCCTTAACACCCCATGTCATCTCCTTAGCTGAAGTATATCCGTCAAAAGGATTAGATCCCTCAGCGAAGTGTAAAAGCTCTAAGGATCCGTTTAAGTGGATCATATCACTATACCCTACTCGGCTCCAGCCATTTTTACCCATGTGCAGCTTTTTGATCCATGCTGAAGTTATCTCTCGGCCCTCTTGCGTGGCTGTGCAGTGGATCACTAAATACTTAGTCTTTTTTCTCGCCATGTTTTTTACACATTTGGTATATCTTGATCGCTGTATAAACAGCTGATAGGAACAATACTAAAATTTTCAACATACTCTCTATATCTGCAAAACTGAAACCTATTGCTCCAGCATTTAGTAAGAGTATGTGATCACTAACGCACTCGTTTCCGATCTTTGACAATAGTTCCTTGTTTATCATTTTTTTTATTTTTATTAGTTAAGTAAACTTTTAACTTTTTCTCATTTTTTTCTCGTTCAAGTGCTCGCTTCATACTATCCGATTTCCATACCACCCTCGTAATAGATCGTGCCTTTTATTGGGCACATTTGATCTGAGGTTGATCTTGTGTTATATTCAGGAAAAGAGCTTGAGTTTGCACATAGGTAATCTTTCATTCTCTCGCTGTAAAATTGAGCGTTTGATCTTTGCTCCTCTACTAAGCGATCGAGCTCTCCTCTCGTTATTGCTGTGCTATCGTCAGAACTATAAGTGCTTAAAGATCCGTTATTTACTTTGTATAATAAGCTCGGCAAAATTTCAACCAAGCTCCAATGTAAAGTGGCTCTCATTAAGTAGTCCTCCATAAGCGTTTTGTAAGCTCCAGCTATTGATCCAGCTGCAACATCAGTTTGGAGTTTTTTATATAAATTAGTTCCAAGGATCGGCTGGATCCACTTATCCTGGGCCAAGATAATACGAGGCTCTAAAAAAGTAGCGTCAACTGATCCATTGATAGTTGAATATCTTTTTACATAATTCTCATTTACGAATAGTATTTGAACTGGTAAAGGCATTAGCTTAAAACTTTAGGGTTACGATTAGTTGCTGTTGGGTTTTCAGGAGGTAAAACTGGCTTTCCAAAAGGCCCAACAAAATTGTTATTTACTACCTTAAAATGTTTCATCTCATTAGCTGGTAAAAACTGGCCACCTTTGTAAGCTTTTCCATTTATAGTAATTGTTTTCCCTCTCGGCACTCTCCTTAGAAAATAAGTAAGCCTTTTCCACTTATGTCTGCAGTTGTAAGATCCTTTCCATAAAAAGATACTATACCTACCAAACTCTTTATTAGTAACGGTATTAGTCATTTTAGTAATATCCTCTTTACGATATATTCTCAACCTATTAGTTGTGATCATTTCGATACAAAACTTTCGGCTTGTAGCGATAGGCTGAGGCCCTACATACTTATATCTAATACGATAAAAGCCACTATCCATATAAGAGCGAGCGTCAGGATCTGATTCGATCGCAAACGCATAGTTTCGAGTATAAGCTTGATCAGGTTTCGGCTCCTCTTTTATATCCTCCTCGTCTATCAAAACCCAATCCTCCTCAAACTTATCCTGATCCTCTCCGAGCTCTTTGATATATTCAAGAGCTTTCTCCTCCTCCTCTTTATTAGGTATGTATTTATGATCTTTGTGATCTACCTCTTTTTTATCTTTTGAAAATTTAGATCCACAGCAAGATCCTCCAGTAAGTTCTTTGGCTCCACAACAATTTTCGTGAGAGCTAAGATTTTCCTGGCTTGTGATCTCCTCCTCCTCGTATTCAGGTTGCTCAGCTGAGATTATAGAAATCGGCTTCATGCTTTCAAAATAAAGATCAAGATTGATCCCTACCTCAGCCAAGATCTTGTTCATGGCTTTTAATACGATCAGCTGAAAAGGCTGTATAACAGTTGCCTCAAAAAGCTCAAAGGCTGTTCTCAGCTCGTCAGCATTATTACCTAACCCAGTATTATCTTTGATACCAAAGAGCATAGGTGAGGTAACTCTGTGTCCGATCATGATCTTTTGAGTGACTTCAGTTGATAAAAATTGGTATTGTTTATCAGCGTCAGAAAGAGGGAACGGTTGCATATCAGGAGAGCGATCTTTTCCGTCTGAAAAAGTAAGAACAAACTTTCCAGCGTTAGTGGATCCTGATAGTTCTTTCTTTATTGTATTTTTAATATCTTGTCTTTTTTCGATCCCTGGAACTCCATTGTTAAAGTTGATCAGGAAACTCGGAGCAAGTCCGTTCTTGATATTGTTGAGGTGGTAGATCGCTATCTCTTTGTCAAGCTCAATGTAATTTACAGCTCCTAAGTAATCAGGCTTAGGGTAATACTGATCTCCTACTGAATATCCTTTTACGCACAATAATTGAGTAGGGTATAACATTTTATTTTCAGGATCAAAGGCTGGAACTTCGATTGGAGCGTTTTCCTTTTTTCGATAGTTGGCCCAATCTTTAGAATAAAAATAAGTTTCTACTTTTCCCTCCTCGTCTTTTTCTCCACATCTAACATCTTGAAAAGGAACATGGTAGATCTCAGTAAAAGTAGATCGATCAA
>TARA_R100001443_G_scaffold60626_1_pt1 | contig 20672 bp, 27 predicted proteins | sample TARA_R100001443 | Tara Oceans TARA_R100001443 (sample SAMEA2622142) | marine metagenome | biome: marine biome (ENVO:00000447); feature: deep chlorophyll maximum layer (ENVO:xxxxxxxx); material: "saline water (ENVO:00002010), including plankton (ENVO:xxxxxxxx)" | depth 50 m
ATTAACTTGTTAATGTTAGAGTGGCAGAACAGGGGGTTGAATCTCTGGACTGTCCAGTCAAAGAGTCAGGCACTTACGGGCGGTACTTCAGCCTATACGTTAGATTCAGACGTATTGGATATAGTTGAGGCGTTTGTCAGAACTAACAGCGGCAATGTGACCAGTCAGTTTGATCAGTCTCTTACCCGCATATCGGTATCTCAATACGCACAGCTTTCTAATAAGCTGACTCAAAGTAAGCCAACAGAGTTTTATGTTGAAAGAACAGCAACGGGCATTGTGATAAACCTATGGCCTGTTCCTGATTCTCAGGAAACATACACCTTTGAGTATTATTATATGAGGCGCATTGAAGATGCTGGAAAACCAGCATCTAACACCATGAGCGTCCCATCTAGATTCTTGCCTTGTCTTGTTGCAGGTCTGGCATATCAGGTCTCTTTGAAATATGCAGAGGCCAATGTAAGGTCAACCATGCTAAAAACAGAATACGAAGAACAGTTTAAGCTGGCTTCTGATTCGGATAGAGATAAGGCTTCTCTCTTTGTATCTCCGGGAGGCTACAGCAATTGAGCAGAACAAAAGGCAAATACGCTTTTGGGTTTTGTGACAGAACAGGGTTTCGTTATAAACTAACTGATCTAGTCCCACAGATACTAAACCAGAGACCTACAGGTATGTTGGTTGGTAGAGACGTTGTTGATCAAGATCAGCCTCAGTTACAGCTAGGCAAGTTGCATCTGACAGACAACCAGTCTTTGAGAAACCCAAGACCAGATAGATCCCTTGTTGAAAGCAGGGAGTTTTTTGCGTTTAATCCAGTTGGTGGCGGTGTTACGCAACTTGGAAGCAGAACAGTTGGACTTGATATTACTGGTGAAGTTGGAAGGGTTACAATAACAATCAGCTAAGGTATTGATTATGGCAAAGCTAGAAGTGTTTCAAAACGGTAATTTTGCTTCAGGAGAGCCTGTCTATCAGATTGGCACTAAATACCCAAACGGTGAAATCGGTGAATACGGTGAGTACGACATTGTCGTTTTTGCCCCGATGACCAAATCAGAAGCGGATGCAAAACTTGCTGAAATGCAACCCGTTAAAAAGACTGCTGCAAAAGCAAAGCCAAAGAAAAAACCAGCAAAAAAAGCTGCCGTAAAGAGTAAGTGATATGGCGTGGACATTCACCACATTAAAAGCGTCTATTCAGGATTATCTGGAAACGACTGAAGAAACATTCGTTGCAGAGCTTCCTTTGATTATCGTCCGTGCTGAGGAAAGGATACTGAAGTCAGTTCAGCTTCCTAACTTTAGAAGAAATGTCACAGGTTCGATAACGGCTAATCAGGAGTATCTCAATACGCCAGATGACTTTCTTGCAAGTTATTCTTTAGCACTTGACAACAGTGGTTACGAGTATCTTTTAAACAAAGATGTTAACTTTATCAGACAGGCGTATCCAGTGAGTACGACAACGGGTGTGCCAAAGTATTATGCGTTATTTGATGACACCACGTTTATACTTGGCCCAACGCCTAACGCAGATTTTACAACCGAGTTACATTATTTTTATAAACCTCTGTCAATAACAGTAACATCAGATGGAACGAGTTGGTTAGGAACAAATGCGGCAAATGCTCTTCTTTATGGGTGTCTTGTTGAGGGTTATATATTTCTCAAAGGCGATCCTGATTTGATGCAGTTGTATCAGGCTAAGTATGATGAATCGCTAGAAAGACTGGAGTCGCTGGGTGAGGGTTACAACACAACAGACAGTTATAGGTCAGGCACTGTCAGGAAGTCTAGATCCTGATGTTTGAAGTTAGCATGAGTATGCCCGATACGCCTATTGTTGATGTTTCTACTACAGAGCATAAGGGGCATGATGTAGAGTTCTGGGCAGAAAAGGCAACAAATAGAATTGTTTCTGTAGGCAGTAACTCCCATCCTGCAATTCAGGAACAGGCACAGGCTTTTAAAGATCAGGTTTATACAGCGGTGTTGTTTTATATGGTAGAGGCTATAAAAAGCGACAGAACCACGTTAACAGCAATACTGGAAAAGAATCAACAGAAAGAAATGGCAGACATAATTAGGAGATTGTAATGGCTATATCTCAGGCTATGTGTACTAGCTTTAAGAAAGAGTTGCTTGAAGCAAAACACAATTTTTTGGCAAGTGGCGGCAACAGCTTTAAATTGGCTTTGTACACAAGTTCTGCAAGTCTGGGGGCGGGTACGACAGCCTATACGACTTCCAATGAGGCAAGCGGAACTAACTATACTGCCGCTGGTGCAGCTTTAACAAACATCAACCCAGACTCTAGCGGCACGACAGGCTTTACCGATTTTGCGAACCTGACGTTCTCTACGGTAACGATTACAGCTAGGGGCGCACTTATCTATAATGACACCAATTCAGATCGAGCGGTATGTGTGTTGGATTTTGGTGGAGACAAGACTGCAACGGCAGGTGACTTCACGATTACCTTTCCTACCGCAGACGCGAGTAACGCAATTATTAGGATTGCCTGATGTCCTCGATTACGGGATGGGGACGCGCTGGTTGGGGAACAGATGGCTGGGGAACGCCTGATGATATAAATGTTACTGGTGTTGCAGGTACAAGTGGTTTAGGTAGCGTTACAGTAAGCGGGGCTGCAAATGTAACTTTAACAGGTGTTTCAGCGACTGGTGCAATTGGCACTGAAGTTGTAGGCATATCAGTAACAATTAGCCTTACAGGCGTATCAGCCAGCGGGTCAATCAGACCCGTCAATGTCTGGGGGCCAATAGATACATCGCAAACGCCAGCTTGGCAAGATATAGTAACACCAACGGGCATAGCCGCATGAGGTTTATAACATGGCAACTTATGTAAATGATTTAAGATTAAAAGAGATCGCCACAGGAGATTCTTCTGGTACATGGGGGTCAGAAACGAATACCAATCTGGAGCTAATTGCAGAGGCATTGAGTTACGGAACACAGGATTGTTTTGGCAGTGACGCAAATGCAACGACTACTGTTGCTGACGGAGCGACAGATCCAGCCCGTTCTATTTATTTTAAAGTGACATCGTCTGCTACGCTTTCTACAACCAGAGAGCTAACTATCGCGCCAAACACAGTTTCCAGATTGATGTTTATTGAGAACGCAACAACAGGTTCTCAGATTATTACAATCAAACAAGGCTCTGGTGCAACGGTTAATATTGGTAACGGAGCAGTCAAGGCAGTGTACCTTGACGGGGCAGGTTCTGGAGCAGCGGTAGTTGATGCGCTTGTTGACTTAGATTTGACAGGCACTACCACCGCAGCAACCTTGACGGCTTCTGGTGTTATTACAGGAGCAACGCTTGAGGCGACTGCTGACACATCATCTGGTGACAACGCAGCCATAGGATTTACTTCTGCCGAAGGGATTATAATTACAGGACAGGGCAGCACCAATGACGTAACCATCAAAAATGACGCTGATGCTGACGTACTAACAATCGCAACAGGTGGAACTAGCGTTGATATAGTAGGGGATGTTACAGCCTCCACCCTAAATGCAGATGGCGACACTGCTGCTGGCGACAATGCCTCGATGGGCTACACTGCCGCTGAAGGATTGATTCTTACAGGTCAGGGGTCAACTAATGACGTAACCATTAAGAATGATGCAGATGCTGATGTATTAACTATTGCAACAGGCGGTACAAATGTAGACGTAGTTGGCGATCTTACCGCAGCGTGTTTTATACCTGATGGGGATACGTCCTCTGGTGATGCCGCAGCAATAGGCTACACAGCCGCTGAAGGTTTAATTCTTACAGGACAAGGCTCGACCAACGATGTAACAATCAAGAACGATGCAGATGCAGATGTATTGACGATAGCAACAGGTGGTACTAGCGTTGATATTGTTGGAGACTTGACGGCTGGAACATTAAATGCTGATGGTGATACTAGTGCTGGTGATAATGCTGCAATGGGATATACCGCTGCGGAAGGTTTAATCCTCACTGGACAAGGTTCAACAAATGACGTAACGATTAAGAATGACGCTGATGCTGATGTTATTGAGATTCCAACTGGAACAACTAATGTCACAATAGCCGGTACGCTTGATGTGGGGGGAGCAAAAGCAAAAGTTGCAGGGAAAGAAACAATTTACGTTCCAGCAGCAGCGATGTACCCTAACTCAACGGCTGGCTGTGCTGATTTAACACAGGTTGAATTATCAAATGGGCCAGAAATAAAATGCCTTGACTTTGATGCTTCGTCTGATGAAAACGCTCAATTTACGGTTTGTTTTCCTAAATCATGGAACGAAGGCACAGTAACCTTCCAAGCGTTTTGGACAGTCACTGGAACAAACACAGGCACAGTTGCATGGGGATTATCTGGCGGTTCTATGGCTGACGATGCTTCAATCAACACAGCGTTTGGAACAAACGTAGTTGCGACTGCAAAAGCGTTTTCTGGTACATCAAATGATATGACAGTCTCCGCAGAATCAGGTGCTGTCACTATTGCAAACGCAGCGGTTGATACAATGACGTATTTCCAAATTATGAGAGATGTTTCAGCAGATAGTCAGTCAGGTGACGCAAGACTATTAGGTATTAAGTTGTTCTTTACTACAGATGCGGCTAACGATGCGTGAGGTTAGATAATGTCTAGTTTTGGCTACAACGTATTAGGTTTTGGTGCTCACCCAAGCAGAACAAAGACAATGGATATTGAATGCCTTGTCGTTGCTGGAGGAGGATCTGGTGGATTTGGATCTGGAGGTGGCGGTGGTGCTGGAGGATTTCGTGAAGTTTCAACCACAGGGACAGTATCCGATGGGACTGAATGGACAGTGACTATAGGTGCAGGAGGAGCAAGAGCAACTAGCTCTGCAAATGGTGCAGGAGGATCTGACTCCTCAATTACTGGCACAGGCATTACCAACACCACCTCTACTGGTGGGGGGCGAGGAGGAAGAGCTGGTTCACATGGAGGTGGGGCTGGCCCCCAGACAGGAGGTTCTGGTGGGGGCGGTGGATTTGGAAACAATCCATCTACAAGCACAGGAAGTCCCGGCACCTCTGGTCAAGGTAATGCTGGAGGTGATGGTAAAGTTTCCTCAAGTAACAATGCTGCCACAGGTGGTGGTGGTGGAGCCTCTGCGGATGGAGCCGATGGCGTTGTAAATTCGTCTACGCCTGTTGGGGGAGCAGGAGGAGCAGGGACAGATTGGAAGTCTCTTGGAACTTCATACGCTGGCGGTGGAGGCGGTAGCGCACAACAAATTACTACAGCCTCTGCTCAAGCTACAATTGGTAGTGGTGGTGCTGGAGGCGGTGGAAATGGTGGACGTTACGGGGGTGGAAGCTCACCTCAACAAATACAGGCTACTGCTGGAAGTGCTAACACAGGCGGGGGCGGTGGCGGTGGAGGATCGGCTGCTTTTGAGCTACTGGGTGGAAACGGAGGTTCTGGCGTTGTAATTCTTAGATATGCTGGTGGTCAAGTTGCGACAGGAGGAACGGTGACTTCTTCGGGCGGCTTCACTTTTCACACTTTTACAAGCTCTGGGACATTTACCACATGAGTCATTTTGCTAAAGTCAGGAACAATATTGTAGAAGCGGTGATTGTTGCAGATCAAAATTTTATTGACTCTTTGCCATCTGAGTCTGGCGTAACGTGGGTGCAAACATCGTACAACACATATGGTGGTGTACATCATGCGCCTAATTCAAATACACCTGATGGCGGTGTAGCGTTACGAAAAAATTATGCTGGAGTTGGTCATACTTATGACTCTGTGAGAGATGCTTTTTATGCACCACAACCTTACCCAAGTTGGAGTTTGAATGAAACATCTTGCATTTGGGAACCTCCAGTGGCTCACCCGAATGACGGAAAATCTTATGTATGGGATGAGACAAACAGACAATGGGTTGAAATGACCTAATGCATTTAATAAAAGAAAATATTAATAACGGCCCCACACCTGTTTTGCTTACAAAAAATACACATCCGTCTTTTATTGGGAGTTGGATTCTAGATGATTTATCTATTTGTGATCGTTTAATTGATTACGTTGAAGATAAAGAGGCAAAAAAACAAGGCGAAATAAATCGAGGAGTTGTTGGTCATCAAGATACAGGGAGAATAGCTGTTGAGGAAGAAACAAAAGTTTCTTTTGAAAGAAGATTGTCTTTTCAACATAAAGTTTGTTGTGACTATTCGATTGAATTACAAAAGTGTTTGAATCTTTACTTAAAAGATTACCCTTTTGCAGATAAGGTTGCAGCGTTCAATGACGGTGTAGATCAAGGTAACGTGCAAAAGTACCCGAAAGGTGGTGGTTTTTTTAAGTATCACACCGAAAGGTCATCGCTGCTGTATGCCCACAGGCATCTTGTATATATGACATATCTTAACGATGTAACGGAAGGTGGTGAAACAGAATTTGCACATCAGAAAGTAAAAGTTAAACCGCAAAAAGGTCTCACATTAATATGGCCTTGTGATTGGACTCATTATCACAGAGGCATTCCTTCACAGACACAAGTCAAATACATTGCAACAGGTTGGTATTGTTATTCTTAATTAGTTAATGGCAGGGGTTTGTTATGGAAATCAAGTTATCTAGTCTCATGAATCTTGCTCCTGCTTTGCTAGTCGGGGCTGGTTTGATTGCGAGCTACACCACGCTTGAGGCACAGTCACAGGAAAACGCAGAGGACATCAGTGAGTTAAGTGAACAGGTCGATGAGATCGAGGATGAGGTAAATCAGCTTCAAAACCAAATGACACGTTCTGAAATCATTCAACAAAACACCGCAGAAGACTTGAGCGATGTTAAAGCAGATACAAAGGTTATTCTCAACTTGTTGCAAAACCAACGCAGACCAACAGAAGATTAATGTGGCTACTGTTAAGGAGTCAATGACAAGGATCGACAATCATGAACGTGAATGTTCGATCCGTTACCAGAATATTGAAGATCGCCTTGGAGAAGGCTCTAAGCGGTTCGACAAATTAGAGCTAATGTTATGGGGAGTTTATCCGTTTATTATAACTGTATTGGCAGCATTCAAATGGATGGGATAAATGGAAATCATAGTTTTTGCGCTTATTGTTCAGTTAAGCCCTGCCGATCCAGAAAAGGTTGCGGGTTATTACATGAATCAAAAGCATTGCGTCAACATTGCAAAAATCCTCACGAAGAGAGAGGAGAACTATAAGCCTGCTTTAGCTTTCTGCAAACCTGCTTTTGTCGATCCCAACAAGGAGGAAATAGATGGCTACGCAAAAAAAATTACAGCGAACCAGTAAGTACGCCAAGTATGACCTTGACGGAGATGGCGAGGTAACTGACGAGGAACTGGAGCGTCATCAGCAGCTTGTCGAATTAGAACTTCGTGAAGAAAAAGCAGACTCTCAAAGAAATATGGCGTGGGTAGCCATGATTTCTATGGTTCTGTTTTCTGTTTTCCTCATGTTACCCATGATGCCCGACAGCAGGGTCAAGGCACTTTCTGATTTGCTTGGGCTGTTTTACATAGCTCAAGCGTCCATTGTGGCGGCTTATTTTGGAGCTACTGCTTTCATGAGTAGAAAGTAGTGTGCTTGAGGAAATTGCAGCAGCAAACAAAGCGATTGATGTTATGCTTCAAAGCGTTAAGCATGGCAAAGACCTTTCTGCTTGCGCGGATTCATGTGCAAACTACTTCAACAACAAATCAATTTTGGCAAGACGCTCTAATAAAAAGGGGCGTGGTAGTGCGCTCCAGAACTTTATGGAGTTGGAAAAACTTAGAGAAAAAGAAGCAGAACTAAGAACAACAATGAAACTGGCTGGAAGACCGGGCTTGTGGGAAGACTTTTTAGAATTTCAAAAGCAATGTAAAAGAGAAAGAATACGCCAAGAAAAACAACGGAAACAAGCTGAAAACGCAACGATGGCTCAAGTTATGCGATGGTTCAAATACATGATGGGAGCCACTGCTTCGCTTTTTAGTATGTTGATGGCGGTGATGGAATTCTTGAACGCAGCAAAAGGAGAATAGCATGTTACAAGCGTTGATAGGGCCAGTAGCAGGGTTACTTGACAAGTTTATTGAGGACAAAGACACCAAAAATGCCTTGGCCCATGAAATTGGCACAATGGCACAAAAACATGCTCAGGAATTAGCAAAAGGCCAATTGGAAGTTAACAAGGTAGAGGCTGCAAGTAAAAGCATGTTTGTCGCTGGCTGGAGGCCAGCAGTTGGATGGGTCTCGGTATTAGGTATGGCCTCAAACTACATTTTAATTCCATTTTCTAACTTTGGTTTAGCGTTGGCTAAATCTGATGTTGTCATACCTTTAATTGATACAACTACTATGATGCCTGTGTTAATGGGTATGTTGGGACTTGGTGCAATGAGAAGCGTTGAAAAAGTACAAGGGGTTTCAAGAGAAAAATGATTGGCTGGTTATATGAGAAACATCTGAAGTTATTTTTCGGGCGTGAGTTCAAGCGTGTTCGTGCCAGAGATAAGAAAGGTCGCTATCTTGCTGATGACAAATCAACACCAGACAAGAATGAGGCGTATATTAATGTGTCTGCGGCTTTAAATGCAGGCAAAACAGACTGATGCAGCCTTATGTTTATACCTGCGACTTGTTGAGAGTAGTAGATGGTGACACAATCGATGTAACCATCAGGCTGGGATTTGATGTTGAATTGCGTAAACAGCGTCTCAGGTTATATGGTATAAATGCTTGGGAGTCCAGAACGAGGGACAAAGAGCATAAACGCAAAGGCTTGCTTGCAAAGAAAAGGCTCATAGAATTGTGTCCCGACAGACTGGTGATGCTTAGTCATGGCAGAGGCAAGTACGGTAGAATCCTTGCTACAATCTACACAGAAGACAACAAAGACATTTGTCAGATTCTGGTTGACGAAGGTCATGCTTGGGAATATTTTGGTAAATGAACGCTACACGCTTTGTAAAATTAAAGATTATGCTTAGAAAGCACGAGGGTGTTAGAAAGCATGTGTACAAGTGCTCTGCTGGTTATGAAACAATAGGCGTAGGCAGAAACATTTCGGAATCAGGTCTGGGGCTAACAGAAGCAGAAATAGATCAAATGCTTTTAAATGACATTTACAGGGTGATTGGTGAGCTTTCTGAAGAGTATGACTGGTTTAATGATCTGGACGCTGTAAGGCGAGACGCAATGATCGACATAAGTTTTAACCTTGGACAAACAGTGCTTAGAAAGTTTGAGAAGGCGTTAGGTGCAATGGCAAACAAACGATACAACGAAGCCGCAGATAATTTTTTAGATAGCCGCTGGGCGCAACAAGTTGGGAACAGGGCTAAAGAACTTGCGTACATGATTCGTACAGGAGAATATCAATGAGTAAAGGTGGCTCAAGAAGAATGCCTCAGATGCCTGATGGTGGTATGCCACCACCTATGCCCCAGATTCCTATGCCGCCTCCCTCGCAGATGCCGCCAAGGAGAAGTCCACCGTTTAATCCTAAAGGAGGGATGCCTCCGATTATTGATGGCCCGATGCCACCCGTAACACCACCCCCTGCTCCAAATCGTGGGCCTGTCCCTTTATACAATGACCCTCAACCCGTGGGGCCAACAACGGGGGCAACTGGAGGCTCGCCTGTTCCTTTATACAATCAAGAACCTGTTAATGTGGATACACTGCCCATAAATGAAATAGCGGTTCCGCTTCCTATACTGGATGTTAATCCAGAGCCTCCCAGTCGGTTACCAATAAGACCCCCTGTTTTTAGAAATCCTCCTAGAGATGGTGGTTTTTTGCCTCGTCCCAGCCCACCCTTTATGAGACCGCCTCGCCAAACACCACCTTCGTTGCCTTTTGCAAGAGATATGGCAAGGTTCAGGTATGCTCCTCAAATGCGTAGAGAGGAACAAAGTTTATTTCCTAACCAGTCAGGAATAGCAAGTTTGATGGGACAGTCATACGGCAGGTCAATGAGTCGCCCTAATTATCAACCGATGCGGCAACCGCCCATGAGAAGACCAATAATGCCAAGACCACCAAGTCGAGGAAAGGGAGGCGGTTATCGGCCTATGCCCAGACCGCCAAGTCGAGGCAAAGGCGGTGGCTTTCCACCAATTAGACCAATGAGATAGATTATGGCTTTACGCAAAGTCAAATTTGCTCCGGGTGTCAACAAGGAAGGCACTGACTACACAGCCGATCAGGGTTGGGTTGACTCTGATAAAATCAGATTCAGGCAGGGTAACCCAGAAAAGATCGGTGGTTGGCAAAAATACCTGTTAGATTCCTTTGAAGGCGTTTGCAGATCCCTTCATGCGTGGTCAACTTTGTCGAGTGTAAAACATATCGGGGTTGGCACTAACCTAAAGTTTTATATCACAGAGGGTAACGCTTACAAAGACGTTACCCCTTTAAGGGTAACTACAAGCGCAGGTGATGTAACTTTTTCTGCAAGTAACGGGTCATCGACTCTTACCGTTACCGATTCAGGTCATGGTGCGGTTGTAAACGATTTTGTTACCTTCTCAGGTGCTGCAAGTTTAGGCGGGTTGATTATTGCCTCTGCTTTAAATCAGGAGTATCAGATTGCATCTGTTGCTGACGCAAACACTTATACCGTAACAGCAAAGGACACCAGTGGTAATACTCTTACCGCTAACGCCAGTGATTCTGGTAATGGTGGCGGTAGTGTTGTTGGTGCATATCAGATCAATACAGGACTTAATGCTTACGTTGCATCTCAAGGCTGGGGTGCAGGTGGCTGGGGGTTTGGTGCTTTTGGCTCTTCAACAGCAATTAGCTCTGGAAATCAATTAAGACTGTTTAGTCAGGATAACTTTGGGGAAGACCTCATCTTTAATGTCCGAGGTGGAGGTATTTTTTATTCCGATGTTTCGGCAGGGTTGACCAATCGTGCAGTAAACATTACCGCTTTGAGCGGTGCATCCGATGCACCAACTGTTGCACTTCAGATAATGGTGTCTGATACAGATCAGCATGTAATTGCTTTTGGTTGTAACGCCATAGGTTCAAGCACTATAGACCCCTTGTTTGTTCGTTTTTCTACACAGGAAAGTGCAAGAGACTGGACACCAACAGCGACCAATACTGCTGGCGGTATCAGGATTAACTCTGGTTCTTTGATTGTCGGGGCGGTTCAGTCACGACAGGAAATAATTGTATTTACTGATCGCAGTGTTCATTCGATGCGTTTTGTCGGGGGTGCTTTTGTTTTTGAGCTTTCCCTTATTTCAACCGATGTATCGATGATATCACCCAACGCGGGAATAGATGTTGGTGGTCAGGTGTATTTTATGGATGAAGGGGGCTTTTATGTTTATAACGGCTCTGTTCAAACGCTTCCATGCTCTGTTAAAAACCATGTGTTTTCTAACTTAAATAAGAGTCAGGCGTATAAGGTGTTTGCCGCTGAGAACTCAGCGTACTCTGAAGTTACTTGGTTTTATCCAGTAGGCACTGGTAATACAGAAATAACAAACTATGTGACGTATGATTACGCAGAAAACCTCTGGTCTATAGGCACTCTAGAAAGAGGTGCATGGAACGATTATGGGTCAGGCACAGCACCACTTGCGGCTAGTGTTATTACCAGTTCAAACGAAAACTATTTATACGAGCATGAAACAGGTCATGATGATGACGGTTCTGCCATGACTGCTTTCATAGAGTCGGGTGATCTTGAGATAAATGACGGTGAAAGTTTCATGTTTGTTAACAGGATAATACCAGACTTTACGTTCTCTGGTGCTGACCCAGAAGTTAATTTAACCCTCAAAGGAAGAAATTATCCCTTGGAAACCACTACGACCCTGTCGTCTGCTACTGTCAACCAGTCAACAACAGAGTCACATGTGCGAGCAAGGGCCAGACATCCTGTGCTAAGAATCGAAAGTTCAGGCACTGGGTACGGCTGGCGGTTGGGTACGTTACGATTTCAGATCAGACAAGACGGTAGACGATAATGACGTTTAAGAAACATCCTTTACCAATACCAACGCAAGAATACAATGTAAGAGAAGAGGCTTTGACCCGTAGAACAGTGACAGACGTTCTTAATACTCATGAGATTGATATCGATATTGCAAAAACCCAAGCTGACAAAACGGGTTCTCTTGCAATGCGTAGATTCCAGTTCCTGTTAATGGGTGCTTCATGACAGATGTAATCAAAGTTCTTGGTCAGCTAGATGTTTCGGCAACGACAACAACTGTTTTGTACACGGTTCCTAACCTTACCCAGACAACAGTAAGCTCTCTGGTTATTTGTAACAGGAGTGGCTCAGGTATTACCTTTCGGGTTAGCATCCATGTAGCGGGTGCTGGCGCAGATGACAAGCAGTTCATATTTTATGATCAAGCCCTTGCGGCAAACACCACCCAGACGGTGGTTATTGGTATCTGCCTTGGACAGGCAGATGTAGTAAAAGTATATGCGAGTGCGGCAAATGTAAGTTTTAACCTATTCGGTGTGGAGACGAGTTAAATGAATTACTCAAACAACCAGATGATGTATCAAAGACCCATGCAGGGAATGGCTAACCAGTTAGCTAATCAGGGTCGATATGGCGATAGCATGATGGTGCATATGAACCCCGTAGAGGTCGCTGGGCTGGCTTCTTTGTCGCCTACAGGGTCTTTAACCAGAAATCCCATGACAGGGCAACCAGAGGCGTTTCTGCCCTTTCTAGCACCTCTTCTTGGTAGTGCAGCAGGCACAGCTTTGTTACCAGCTTTAAGCCCGGCTTTAGCTGGAGCGATTGGTTCAGGCGTTGCAACCACTCTACAATCGGGTGACCTTAAACAAGGCATTATGTCTGGACTGACTGGTTATGGTCTTGGATCGGCTATTGGGAAAGGGGCTGAGGCAGTTGCTGGTGTTCCAGATGCACAGGCAGCAGTTGATGTTGCCAAACAAGGCGTAGAGGCAGCAACCCTTGATCAATTAAGAATAAACCCGCAGTTAGATTTGGAAGCAGCAAAAACGGCATTAGGTACGTCTACTCCGTTGCCTTTAGGTCAGCCGACTGGTGTATTACCGCCAACAACGCCTTTTGATGCAAACACTGGTCAAATTCTTGGGACAGGCGCGGAAGGTCAGCTTATAAAAGCTCAACAAATAGCTGAAGGAAAAAATATATTCTCAGAGGGTGTTCTGCCTGAAGCAGCCAAAGCTGCTATCCAGCCTGCCAACCTTGCCATGATTGGTGTGGGTGAGGGCAGTCGGGCGCAAGAACAAATGCTGCAAGACTTTGAAGACCAACAAAATCAGATGATGCAAGCAAATGAAGAAAAGCGATTGCAGGCATACTCTGATATGAATCGTGCAAAGAAGTTAGCAGCAGAACGGTATGACAGGCCATTTATTCCTCTTAATCCAAATGACAATCCGTATGCAGGCACTTATTACGGGGGCGGTATTACTTCCGTTGATCCAAGCGGTTACATGAGAAGCAGAAGAAACTTGGAAAATATGGGTGTAGAGCCTTTACGGATGTTTGCGGGAGGGCCATTTCCCGTTGATTATTTTAATAGATTGAGCGGTGGTGCTTCTGACACGCCATCCAACGTACAAGACAGGATAAGGCCATCAAGGGTTGTTACAGAAGAAGAGCTTGCAACAGAAGCGGCAGATTTAGTTGCTCAAGGCAAAGATCCAAGAGCAGGGTTCCGTAGTGAAATACAGTATTTTAGAGAGCCTTTACCAGATCCAGAAGATCCAGAAAATCCAACCCCAGATCCAGAACCCGATCCTCCTTTTGACCCCGCGCCTTTTGTTGGGTACAACCCTAAAGGTGGAATGATTCCTCAAGGTGGCAGAAAAGGCACTAACTTTTATCAAGAACAACAACAGAACAAGACTATGCCAGCAGGTGTGACAAGCGGTGCCATGTCAAGCATGGCTGGGCTGCCTCAGCTTATGGGCTTACAGGGAGCGCAAAACCTGCCTATGTCTACGGCTTCTCCAGTCGAATCACAAACACAAGATTACTCTAATCTTGTGATGGGAGATGATTCTGTAACTAATCTGGAGGAGATTAGAAAGCGCATTGCCGCCATGAATCTTCCGTTTGCAGACGGGGGTAAAACCGACTTTCCTGACTACAACAAAGACGGAGAAATTACTCAAGCTGACATCTTGATGGGAAGAGGTGTTATTGAGAAACAGGAAGGTGGTCGGACAGAAGACGGTGTCATGACAACCATTATTGACGAAAAAGGTAACGAGCTTATGGAAGTCATAGACAAAGATGGCAATGTTACCTATCGCAAAAAAACAGAGGAAGAAATAAGAAGAGGCAGTGACGATAAAAGACCTGCATCTCCGCTAAGTATGGAGTTCCAAGAAGGCGGTATAACCAGTCAAGACCCTCTCATAACAGCCACTATGCAAGCCTTGATGGGTAGAACCTCTCCTGAAGAAATGGACGGGATAATAGAAGCGTTTGTTGCAAAGTACGGCACTGAAGCATTCCAAGAGCTTAGGACGCAAGTGTTACAATCAATTGTTCCCAACGCACAAACAGAAGGACAGATCAAAGGCCAAGGTGGTGGAATGGAAGATAACATCGATGGCATGATCGGTGCAGAGCAGCCCGTTGCGGTGTCGCCTAATGAATATATTGTGGCCGCTGATGTTGTTTCTGGTCTGGGTGACGGCAATTCAGATGCAGGTGCAGCCGCTCTTGATGATATGATGGACAGGGTCAGAATGACCAGAACAGGCACTGCACAACAACCCCAACCTCTTGATAAGCGTCAGGTAATGCCAGCATGAATGAGCCTGCTAGAAACATCATAAGGGATATCTCAAGAGAACCAAGGGTTAAGAAAAAGAACGCACCTAGAAAGGTTACCCACACTATAACGATAGCACCAACAACTTATATAAGGGCTTTGTGGCCTGACGTAAGCGAGCAATTACAAAGAGCGGTAGCAAGATCAAATGGCAGATGGACTCTTGAAGACCTTTATCGTGCAATAGAATCAGGTTATCAGCAGTTGTGGCTGGCATTTGATGACGATAAGATGATTGATGGTGTTGGCACTACGGAGATACTTGATTACCCACAAGGGAAGATGCTTGCAATACAGTTTCTTGGTGGAGACAAGTTCAATGACTGGGTTTGGGAAATGCTTGAAAAGTTTAACAGCTTTGCCAAGGATTCTGGGTGTGTAGGCATTGAGGCTACAGCAAGACAGGGATTCTGGAAATGGCTGTCACAGGATGATTTTAAACAGTCGTACATTGTTTACGAAAAGAGGTTTGATTAATGGGTAAAAGTTCAGGGCCATCGGGGCCGCAGCAAGTACAGCAGACTACCACTAATTTACCAGCCTATGCAGAGCCGTTTTATAGGAATCTTTTAGAGCGAGCCACGTTTGAAAGCGAAAGACCCCTTGAAACATATCCGGGTCAAAGGCTGGCAGATTTTGATCCTTATGAACAACAGGCCATGTCAGGCATTGCCGATATGGCTTATGCTGGTGACCCCATACAGATGCAACAAGCATCGGAACTGGCTGCGGCAGTCGGTTATCAAGACCCAAATCAAGCTATGCAGATAGCAAATGCCTATCGACCTTCTGCTCAGTATTCTGGCTATTTTGCTGGCGATATTGATTCTGGTTACGATGCAGGTGCTTTAGATAATCAGTTTCGTGCTGATCAAGCTGGGCAGGGTTATCAGGCGGGTCAGAGAGGGGTTGGTTATGACCCGATTCAGTTTGACCAGTTCTATGACCCAAGGGACAGACAGTCAGGTTACGATCCAATAGAGTATCAAAGCGGTTTTGATGCAAGGACATTCGATCCGGGCTATTTTGCCGAGCAACTGGGTCAGGACTACACCGCAAAGGAACTTCAAAGTCAATTTGACGCTGGATCGGTTGCAACAGACCCTGATGTTTTAGCGCAGTACATGAGTCCTTATGCTCAACTTGTCACAGATATTGAAAGACGAGAGGCAATCGAAGCAGGCGAAAAAGCCAAAACAGATATAGGTCTTCAAGCGGCTGGTGCTGGAGGTCTTGGCGGCTACAGGGAAGCAATCATGCTTTCTGAAGCAGATAAAAATATCCAACAACAACTTGCAGATATCCAAGCAACAGGCGGTCAGAGGGCTTATGAGCAGGCTCTGGCAGCATATGAAGCGGATCGTGGTGCAAGAGTTCAGGAGGAGCAGTTAAGACAGCAGGCGTTTGTTACTAGCGAGGAAGCTAGAAGGGCGCAACAACAGCTTGCTGTGGATACCTTCCGTGCAGGCGAGGATGCCAAGCAACAAGCTGCAAGACTGGGCATGTCTGCTCAAGAACAGGAAGATGCCTCAAGAAGGGCAGAAGAACAATTTGCTCAGTCAGCGTTTGAAATGACTGACAGAGGCAGACAGCAAGCAGAACAGTTTGATCAACGTGCTTTTGAGTTTAGCGAGCAGGCTCGACAACAAGCAGCCCAAATGGGCATGACGGTTCAACAGCAGCAGGATGCGGCTAACCGTGCTTTAGAGCAGTTCCAACAAGACACATTTGCACAAAATGAACAGCTTAGACAAGCTCAAGACCAGCTTGGCCTTAGTCGGTTCCAAGCAAATGAACAAGCAAGGCTTGCACAACAACAAGAAGACAGGGCAGTTTTCCAAGCTAGTGAATCAGCGAGGCAACAAGCGGCTTCTCTTGGCCTTAATGCTCAAGAGATACAGGAACGTGTCAATCAGGCAGAAAACGCAGCTAGAATGGAAGCAAGGGCGTTAAACAACCAGTACATGTTAAACCAAGCTAATCTTGCTATGGGAGCCTTGGGAGAAGACAGGGCGGCTAGGGATCAGATTCTTTCTGCTTCCCAGCAGTTAGGCAACCTTGGCGGTCAAGACCAGAGGATGGATTTTGAGAGACTGCGTAACCTGCAAGCCGCTGGTCAGAATTATCGAGGACTTGATCAAAGGTCTCTTGATATGGGTTACGAAGACTTCCTGAGACAACAAGCGTTTGGTCAGGAACAGCTTGCTTTCTTTAGTAACATTTTGCAGGGTTTACCTGTTCAGCCCGGTTCCACCCAAGCCAGTTTTGGGCCTAGACCGTCTACAGCCCAACAATTACTTGGTGCTGGAATTGGTGGCGTGGGATTGTATAACGCACTGACCTAATTATTAAGAGGTTAACATGAACATAATTGAGCAAGAAGATATCATCAAGGGTTTGCCAGACGATGCTTTGCAAAGAGAAGCAAGAATGCCTAGTGGTCAGGTTCCCCAGTTTCTTGTTGTTTCCGAAATACAAAGACGCACCGATATGCGAAAGCGGTTTGAGGCTAACCAGCCTCAACAAAACATGTCTGTTGCAGAACAGGTTGTACAGGAAGGTATTGGTGCTGTTCAACCAACGATGATGGCTTCAAGCGGAGGCAGAACACCTTTCACTGCAAAGTATGCTAACGGTGGGATTTCTGGGAGTGGATTGCCTCAAATAGGTAGCAATTTTGTAAGAAATCTTACATTAGATCCATATGGTAATCCAGTGAATATTGATCCTTCAACAGAAGCAGAATTTATTCTGAGAAATCGTGGTTATGATGTCGGCCCATTAGGTATTCCTATTTATGAGTCAACTAGGGACAATGAGCGGTCAGCAAATATAAGAGATTTAATATCAAGGGATCAAACCACTCGCTTTGACTTACCCTTAGATGCCTACGCCACAGGAAGAGCAGAGACACCCATAGATCGGGGGATCGACACCCTACAAAATATTGATATTGACTTATCTAATCCTTTATCAAGAGCAATGACGGATGCAAACAAAAATGCTCCAACCAGTTTTGATGAGTCTGTTCTTGGTAGAGGGACTTCAAGAGCTTTAGATTTTTTGGGAAATCTTAGCCTCCCTGAAACTGATTACAGTAAATTCCCATATACCCGCGCCCGACAAGAAGGAGACCTTTTGTTTTCTAACATAGTGGGTGCTGGATCTCTTCAGGGTTTGTTTGACGGTAGTGATGTTTTGAACCCTCCGGATGAAATAACTTTCGCAGCAACCTCTGACACGCCTAGAGGCGATGATACCCCTACTGCATTAACGAGCGCACAAATTCTTTCAAATGCTAGGGAAAATATTGAAAATGCAAGAAATCCTCAAAATGTATCAAGTGCGGAACTTTTAGCTCAGATCCAGCCCAATCAAACTGACAAAACTGCTACAGACTTTGAAGCTCCAACAGTCGTTGACGATCCAGTCACAAACGCAGAAAAACTGCTTGATGAAATTAATCCAAATATTGACACCACAGTTATTACTGGCCCAACTGTTGCGGATGCTGCAAAAACAGATCCTGTTTCTATAGCCGCCAAACAGTACGCTGATCTGCTTGGTGGAGAAAAGAACGACAAGATGCGTAACGCCTTAATGTTAGCAAGTCTGGGAGCAGGTATTGCTAAGGGTGATACCGCTGGTGGTTTACAGCAAGCAGCTAACGTAGCTGCGTCTTACCAACAGAAAGAAATCGATAGAGCAGAGAAAGGTCTGGATCGTGCTATCAAGAGAGCAGACACTGAAGCTATGCAGGATCTTAAAAGGCAAGAAGTCGAAGGTAGAATTGGATATTATGACGTTTTGAAACTTAATGCACAAAATGAGCAGACTAGATTGGCTCAAGCCGCAGACCTCAAAGCCGAAGAAAGAGATGCCAGTTATAGACAAACAGCAACTCGTATTTTAAATCAAGGATTAGAACAAGCACTGAAAAATGTCCCTAAATATAAAACTATGACTGCCGCACAACAAGCAGCCGTTAGAAGAAATATTCTTAACCAAACAGCCGATATCACTTTGAGATATGAAGGCTCTGCTTATGCTCCATTTTTAGATCAATTAATCAATAGTATGGCTAGTGCTACAGGCGGTAAGTCTCGCTCAAGTTCATACACAGTAATAGAAAAGAGATAATAAATGCCTACTTTTGAGGTAACAGATGAGCTAGGTAGAACTCTGGTTCTGGAGGGTGATACCCCTCCAACCGATGCGGATCTAGATTTGTTGTTTGCTGATTATGATACATATCCTCAAGAGCTAGGTCAGCAACAAACGGCAATACCAGAGCCAGAACCCGATCTCTTTGCCGATCAAAGAACTGCCACAGGTCAAGCCTTTGAAACAATCAAAGGGGTGGGTCGTGGCTTTGGCGGTTCTTTTCTGACAGCAGCGGAAGGTCTCGCAGAGTTAGCAGATGCTGGCACAAACGCACTGGGTTATGAAGACCTTATAGACAGTGGCGATGAGAATGCCCTTGTCAAGGCTGCAAGGTCTGGACAGGAGTCCATACAGGACGCTATAGGCGCAGATAGAGCTTATCAGGACACATGGCTTACAAAGTTCGGAGAAGGGCTAGGATCGTTTGCTTCGTTCTTTACACCCGCTGGGGTGGCGAAAGGTGTTGGTCTCACAGGAAAGGCTTATACAGCCGCCACAAGAGGGGCTGCGGTTCCGTTAGCGGTAGGTGTAGGTTCTGGTGAGCAAGCTCAAAGAATAGCATTAGCTAGGGAGCAAGGCATTGATGTCACCGAAGGTCAAGAAGATTTGTCAATTCTTGGTGGCGGTTTTGTCGGGTTGTCCGAATTAGCATCTGTTTCTAGTTTGCTAGGCAGAATAGACCGATCAAAAGCAGGTGATGGATTTATACAGGAAATTAAAAGGCGAATTGGATCGGCTTTACAGTCAGGTCTTGAAGAAGGTTTTCAGGAAGTTCTTGCTAATATTGCTCAAGATGCAATTGAGCGTGGTGTTTATAACGAAAACCTTCCATCAGACATGTCGGTTAAAGGTATACTCACATCGGATGAATTTACGATTGGCGGGGCCAGTGGTTTTGCAGTTGACCTTCTCCTTAACAGCATAGGAAATAAGAGGAACAGGTTTGCCAATGACGCAGAGCGTGATTTTGAGGCAGGTTTGCGTGATAAAGAAGCACAAGAAATAGCCGAAATCGAACAAAATGTAGCAGAGTTTGAAACAGCAGAACAGGAAGGACTAGCGGCAGCAGAGTCGGTACAGAACCTTGCCAGATCATTGCAGTTAAACGAACCCACCATTATACCCTCCCAGCTTCAGTTAGAGGACTGGAACGATCTAGCTGTAGCCAGCAGTGCTGGCACAACGGTTGGCCCAAGAAACATTGCTAACGAAGCAGAAGCTCTTACCGATTATGGTAATCAAATCCAAGCCAATCTCAACAGTCAGAGAAAGTTCCCTAAATCTGGTCGATTTACTCGCGGTGTAGGTCAGGGAACCCAAGTGTTTTATGACCCACAGGATGGGTCAGACATGATTCCCGTATCACAAGAACTGGCAACGCCTAATCAGGCTGGTCAGCTTGTTGGTATTCTGGAGGAGAAAAGACAAGACAGGGCTATTAACAGTCAGATCAGTCGCATTATAAGAAACAACGAGACAGAGCTAGACCAGCCAAGGGTGAACACCTTAGCTGCATGGGGCAGGTCTGCAATGAACCCCAAGGTCGGCCTTATACCCAGAACAAGGGTTGACTCAGTATTCAATACAACCGATATATCGAAAGGTTATCAGGAAAACTTAACGTCTCAGGAAGCGATTGATGCTGGAGCGACACTGACTGCCTCGCAACAGATAAAC
>TARA_R100001443_G_scaffold51299_2_pt1 | contig 20625 bp, 35 predicted proteins | sample TARA_R100001443 | Tara Oceans TARA_R100001443 (sample SAMEA2622142) | marine metagenome | biome: marine biome (ENVO:00000447); feature: deep chlorophyll maximum layer (ENVO:xxxxxxxx); material: "saline water (ENVO:00002010), including plankton (ENVO:xxxxxxxx)" | depth 50 m
ATGTATTATCTTCCCAGTTTTGTTCTCTATTGTTTTCATATGAAAGAAAAGGTGTAGCAGTATCAGTTTGTGTATCACCTTCATCATCATCTTGTTTTAAAATTTGGTCTGCAAACTCAGGATATATCTGTGCAAGTTTATATCTAGGTATTCTTCTAATAACAGCCATTTCTCTTGGTTGTTGGTCAGGACCAAAGTTACCTGGGAAAGTATCATAAGGGTCACGTAGTTCAGCACTAGGATAAAAATAACCGTTCTTATCTCTTTTAGTAGTTATTACAAATGCACAAAAACCATAGCCAGGTAACCACCTAGCTGCTTGTGCTAATTGTAAAGAAAGGTTTTGTTTGTCATCTAAGTTAGTAACAATACGTTCTAGTTTTTCTGCACGTACTTTACTTCTATTTGAATCATTATCGTTAGGTACATCTACTCTAACTTGAGGTATTCCAGATATTTTTTGTGCAAGTCTATCTATACCAGATTGCAACATGTTAGGAGCTGGTAATAAATCAGCATCACTAGTTTCCATTGTGTTACCTAGTAAAGCTTTAATACCATCTGACCCACCATTAAGAATTGCTTTTATTCTAGCTTTCTGTACTTGTCGTTCTTGTACTAATTTACCAGATGTAAGTTCAGCAGCATTCTTTACTATCTCTTGATAGGTTTTAACATCTAAATTTTCTATGCCCATGGTGCTTCGTTCATATCTGTCATTTTATAATCTCCATAACTAGGATTATAATCTAATCCTAAATCAGCAGCATGCTCTTTTTGCATACGCCTAAAAACTTTCATTGGAAACCAACTAGCCATAACTATGTCAGTCTTCTCTTTGTTTCTTTTAGAAACAGGTTTTCCATCAAAGTATAACAGTTGTTGCCTATATTTCTGTACTTTAGCGTTAGATTCTCCATCACCAGTAGGTAGATGTATTCTTCTATCTTCAAACAAATCAGCCATAGCTCCAACACCATACAATGGGTCATGTTTGTTTTTACCTGTCATATGACCTTGTACAGTTATACCAGTACGTAATGTAAATTCTTTTATTTGTGAATCTTGTCGTATAGCAGTTTGAAATCCGTTTTCTTCTACTATCCAATGTCTACAATCGTAATCGTGTAACCATACGGCCATTTGGTCTAATGCTGCTCTAATACCTCCACCTCGCTTATTTTCAAGGTCTACAAGGTACAACTCACCTCTGTACTGGTCTATACCCCACAATACACTTGCTTGGTAGCCACTTGATGCAGGGTCTAGTCCAGCAACTAAATACAAATTTTTATATACTTGACCTAGTACTAAGTCTGGTCTAAAACATTGGTCAATAATATTCATAGTAAATATTTGTGTACCTTCTACATATGCTTGATTGTAATAAACCATTTCGAAAGTTTGTCTACCACCTGTTGACTCAGCAGAGTGCAACCTAGACATTAACCATTTGTAAGTTCTTTTACCTGGCCATAACATACAATCAATATGTTCATCTTCTAAATGTTCTGGTATTTGACACTCCATAGCATGTGCTGTTTCTACTATGCTTGTAAAGTTATCTGATTCAAGTAAATGATTATATAAATCATCAGGGTGCTGTCTTGACCCAATTACTACTACAGCAGTATGTTCCTCTTTACGACTTGATAATGTTGTAGTCCACCATTGTCTTGTACTTTCTCTTGCACCAGGTTGCATAGTAGTTTGATGGTCTTCAATGTCGTCAGCAATAATAATATCGCAGTCACGAGATAATATCTTTCCACCTTTACCTACAGCAACCATAGTAGGTGACTTAATACCTGCAACAGTTCTAGTACCTACAGTAAATTGATTTTGTGACCAGTTCTTACCTGACCTGTTATCTGGTTTAAAACTTGTACCAGGCATACAAAAGTCATCTCTCAATTCTTCATTAGTATCTAATACATCAAGTACAGCAGATAATGCATTCTTAGCAATGTCTTCATTACCACCCACCCACATAATTCTTACGTTAGGGTTTTTGCATATTTGATATACAGCAAAGTGTATTAACAGTTCAGTCTTTCCATGTCGTGGGGGTGACAGTATTAATAACTCTTTACCATTTTCTATACTGTCAATAATGTTATTAATCCAGTTCTTATGAAAATCCGCGGTGTCATATACTTCTCCTAGTTCAGTTCTAAAATAGCGTTGTCGGAAGCTCGAAAAATTTTCTAATGAGTCTTTTGCATCTTGTGATAGTTCCCAATCTTCTGCAGCTACTTCGTTTCTAGTATCTATTTTGTAGGCAGCAAGCATGCGACTGACAGTAGCTGAAGTGCAACCAAGGAGGGAAGCTGCGTCAACTACTGTCATATCGCCAGTGGCCACTTGTTCAGCTATTCCTTCGCTTACGAAAGCTCGGTAATACTGTCCGCGCCTAACGGAAGCGTAGTCGCCCTCGTCAGACTTACGTTCTATATTAATAGGTTTTATGTCATCTTGCTTGTTATATATATTATCACGTGCAAATTGTCGTTTCTGACACTTAGGAGAACAGAATTTACGTTGTTTACCTTTTAATTTTTTCCTGCAACCCTCTGCTATACAGATTACATTTACGGGTGTATCTACCATTAATTAACTATCTTTCATTAGATGTTTGTATAGTGAGAATTATATGCTATAGTCAACTTAATTACAAACACTAAACACAAGTAATTTGTTACAGGTGAAGATGGCATCGGGAGTCGAAAAGCTGCTGACACGTGAGAGTGTAAACTAGAAAGACAAAGGCAGTACCCAAGGACACAAGAAAAGGTTTAGTCAGCATACTGACATAATATGCCCGCTAATGCTCAAAAAGGCTGTGTTTACTGACAATACGGTCTACAGAATTACCAACATATTTTCTAGACCTTACGTATAATAAAGTGACAGGCTAGATTAAAACCTGTTAGTCAAACATCTTGTATATGAATTTCTGTATATCCGACTACTTAGATACTTTAAATTTATAGACAATATAGATATACAGAAATACATATTTATATGGTTGACTTACATACCCTAGTTAATTAAATATACCCCTATATAGTTTAAATTGATACCTATATGAACTTAAGTAATATATATATTTAGATGTTAATATTTTCTTCGTCTTCCTTTGGGAATCCGAACTAAATCTATAGTTTTGATTTCTTTTAGTTATATATAGTGAAAGGATAGTAATGGCTATATTAAATAAAAAGTCTACAGAAGAAACTGTAGATAAAGTTGAAGTAACCGAAGAAGTAGTTGAAGAAACTAAGTCTAGTATCTATGAATGTAAAGGTTGTAATAAAACTTTTAAGAAAGGTAATAACTTTAGATGGATTCGACCTAAGTCCAAATTTGATAATGGTACTTATGTAGATAATATATTTATAGTTTGGAACTGGTGTAAACCTTGCGGTGAATCCAAAGCTAAAGAAGCATTCGGTTATATTAACAACTAAATATCCAATTTACTTGGTTAACTAGGGTAATTAATTTTATCTTAGTTAGCCAGGTATTTTTTTTAGTCGCTTTATCTGTAGTCTAAATGTCAAACGATAGTATTTTTTTCTTCCGCCTGCATTCGCATTCGTAATAAAAAAAAAGGATTTTATATGAAAATAAATTGGTTTGAGTATTGGATATGGATACCTATATATGTAGCTATTAAGAATAGAGGTAATTTGTATAGTATATATAGCGAATTATTTGTGATTAATGGCATAAGATTAGGTAAATATAAACATTTAATTGAAAGGTAAATATGAGTAAAACAATTATCTGCGGACACTGCGGTAATGATGTTGAACCAAATAATAGGTATTGGCATAGACAAAAAGCTAAATGGTATCCGCTATATATACATAACCATTGCGGTGTTAAGTTACACGAAATAGGTGAAAGTAACCAAATCTGGAACGTACATCGCAGAGGTAAACTAAATACAAAAGCTATAGAAGATAAGTTAGCTAAAGAAGCAACAACTAAAGCCGAACAGCTTAAGTTATCTCTATAAACTAGTTGACTAGGTAGTTTCCCTTATCTACCTAGTTAGCTTTTAAAGTCACTAACTATGAAAGGAATAATAAACGTGAGTGAATTAAAATCATTAAGATACGCAATACATCATACTGGTATTCCAGTTAATAATCCAGAAGATTATGACCCAGCTAAATATTATAATCGTTCTGGTTGTGCATACGTAGATACATTATGCAGTTGTAGTCTAGGTAAAGGAATTACTTATTACTTTGACTGGTATAACGATACCGATGATTCTGTATATCGTGAACATATAGAAGAAGAAATCAAAGCTAGATTCAATAATAAGTTTCGATTCTGCGATAGTTGTGAATCGGAAATAATGGATAAGATAAAAGAACAATACTAATGTATTTTTTTTCTATCTTGCCTTCGCAATCTATAAAAAAAAAGGAGTGTTTTATTTATGAAAGTAAATGAAGAACTAAAAAATGCAATTAATCTTGTAGTTAATTTTGTTGAAGAAGTTAACGAAGATAATGCAAATACTGTAAAAGAAATTGTAGCTACTAGTGTAAAAGCACATAGCTTAAACAAATATGAAGCTAGATTAAAAGACGATTTAGATTATCTAGAAGTTGGATAATCGGAAAGGATATTATTATGGAAAATGATAATACTACTTCTGTTGACTCTACAGAAACAAAACAATATGAGTTACCTATCTGCGGTATTACAGGTAAACCCTTAGAATGGGGACAACGTACTTGGATATCAACATATGTAAAAGGTAAAAAGGAAGTTATTCCTTTGTATTTGGATATTGAAGCAGTTCGTGCTTTACATAGACAAAGTCCTACTTATATAGCTAAAAAAGGTAATCAAGATACCCAACAGGTAGATAATAATCAAGTAAATATGGATGATTTAGTTGATGAAGAAGTTAGCATATAGCCTTCTCTGTTAATTGTAGATACTGCGTAGTTAGTAATAGCTACGTAGTTATCTATTTTTTTTATTAAGTCACGGATTTTTACAAAAATGTCAAACGAAAGGCAACTATGCAAAACCTAATAGAAAAAATACATAGTTTATCTGTACGTAGTTTAATTACAGTATTACTATGGATTATAAATGACTTGAACAATGCAGCTAATTCATCTAATTATGCAAACTTAGACGAAAAAGTTAAGGGATGGTGTGCAATGTTACTTGAAGCTGTTGAATATCAAGTCGATAAGGAAATTAAAAGAAATAATACTATAGAGGAGGAATAATGGACGAAATGTTAGATATGATGAAGAAAACATCTGCAATGCTAGCAAATCTAGATAATAGAATAAAGTTATTAGCAGATATTACTAGTGTAATGACAGAATATCTAGGTGAACGTGATAGTGAATTTAGAAATATGTTTATTATGGGAACATTACATAATGATGATTTACGTAATCAATTTACAGAATTTCTTAATCAAAATCACAAAGATATAGAACACGGTGATGACCTTATTACAACAATGATGGAAATCAACGAACAATTTGCTAATAAAGAGGAGGAATAATGCCTAATTGGACAGCTAATTACTTAGAAATTACTGGTAAACCAGAAGATGTTGATAGATTTATTAATGATGTAACAGTATTAGAAGCAGAACCAAATGATGTTTCTATTAGTTATGATTTAACTAAAATAAATCCACTACCAGATATATTTGATTCAATGCACACTGGTGCAAGAAATATAGATGGTGTTAAATATACACAATGGTTTGAAGATAGTGAAGGTGTTAGACCATTACTTGAAATTAATGCATTAGAAATTACAGATAAATATGGTACTTGTGACCCAGTTGACTGGCAATATCGTAACTGGGGGACTAAATGGGGTGATTGCGATACAGTAATTGTATCTAAAAACACTACAAATGATAGTATCAAAGAACTTGAAATGCGTTTTGATTCTGCTTGGGGTGAACCTTTTATGTTATTAAATGATATATCACGAAAGTATAATTTAAGTATTACAAATACTTGGGATATAGAATTAGGTAACGGTGATGGTGTAACTAAATATCCTTGGACGGATGAACATACGCAAGAAACATATGAACATTTTGTTGAACAACACGAAGAAATGAAACTAAGTGTCAAAAAGATGTTTATGGATAGAGATTCAACTGCATAAGCAATTGAAACGCAAAATAAGATGAAGGACCTAGTTAGTACGGTACTAATTCCCTGTTGTATACGGATGGCTAGGTTCTTCTCTTGTGTTCTACTCTCACAGACCACAAGAGAAAGTTTTTTTTTGGTCACGGATTTATGTAAAAATAATAAACGATAAAGGAAGGTAATAATGAAAATAGAAATAGGTGATTGGCATAATATATATTCACAAGAACCAGACAATAAGCTATACATATGCCAAGTAGCTTATATTCCACAAGACTCACACAAAGATAAAAAAAGTTGGGGTAATGATGGTACTGTATTTAAAATTAGAGTACACGCACCTACAATAGAAACTGCTTTAGCACAAGCTATGCGTATTGTGAATATAGAACGTGCTATTGATATGTGTATGATACCAGATGAACATCCAGATTATATAGGTAAAGAATCATTAACACATGATGATATCAAAGCAATTGTTGATGACACTAGAGAAAGAGGTGTATATCAAGCTTGGATGTTAATAGAACCTACTTCGATACAAATTCATTTAGAAGATGACGAAGAAGCTTTGATGGGTATGACTGCAAATAATATAGAACAAATTATTGAACGTACTAGTGATGAAGCAGAAGAATATTTAAAGGAAATAACAGATGATGAATAGCACAGACATTGTTCAACAAGAACCACCAAGAGTTAATAACTCTAATAAAGGTCGTAAACCAGTATTGTTGAATGACAACGTAGTTAAAGTTTTACTAGCAAATCCTAATGTATGGTTTCGCATTGGCGTAACAGACAACTGGATAAGCGGAGTAAAAAAGAATATAGAAAGTATGCAACAAAATAATATAAAACATCTTATAGATGTTGGCAGATTTTCTATTGTACAAAGAAAGAATGATGATACTAATAAAATTGATATTTATTGTCAATTTGTTACATCATCACAAGAAGAAGAATAGTAAGGAAGGAATACTATGGAAAAACAATTAGACTGTTGGAAGCTAGCCAACGCTGTATTAGGTAAGTCACGTAGAATTTTATTATACGGACCACCAGGTACAGGTAAAACATATAGTGCAGTTAAAACAAATGCACCACTAGATATGGACGGAAAACCAAATGTATACCAAGTAACAATGACAGAAGATACAGCTTCTGCAAACTTGGAAGGCTTTTATATGCCTAGTGCAGATGGTTCATTTAAATGGAATGACGGTATTGCTATACAATCTTGGCGTAATGGCGGTAGATTAGTTATTAACGAAATCGACCACGCTTCACCAGATGCAATGACATTCCTACACGCTATATTGGATGACCAAGATATTGCAATGTTGACGTTAAACAATGATAATAAGGAAACTGTTAGACCAGCAGAAGGCTTTCAAGTTATTGCTACAACTAATAGTCCGCCAGAATCATTGCCACTTGCATTAAAGGATAGATTTCCTGTAAAAATTAATATCGATAAAATACATCCAAAAGCAATGGACAAATTCCCAGCAGAATGGCATACAACAATCCAGGATACTACATTGATAGATGACCCGGAAGAACGTATATCTGTTCGTGCTTGGAACGAATTCTTTGAATTACAAAACAAAGGCTTTTCTATAGATGTAGCAGGTAAGCTAATATTTGCAGATAAAGCAACAGATTTGTTGGACGCTATACACTTAAGTCAGGTCGATTAATGCACGGTAATAAAAGATATCCATATCCACAGATAGTTACTGGGGATGACTGGACTGTTTACAATACTACATCATTAGATGAAACACCTAAGACAGACAATTTAAATAAACAAATGTATGTTCCTATGGATGCAGAATGTAATAGATGCGGTATTGACCACAGTAGAATGATTCGTAGACACGAATTAGGTCACGCAAAATGGTCACCAGCTACCATTGGTAAACTTAAAGGCATACGTAAGGATGCTATTGAAGCAATGGAAGAAGTACGTATTAACTATTTATTAGGTAAATACAAACTTCCAGTTGATGAACCAGTTATGTGTTTGGATGACATAAAAATACGCTATATGGATTTGATTTATAATCAAAGTATTGCAGATTTAATGTTGTATACAATTGCTAGTTATTCACATAATCGTGATTACGAACTAAATAAAAACTCAACTTTTGAGGCTTTATTAGAATTGTTAAATACAGCACAAGAATATAATGATTTATCACCTATGCGTAAAGCAGAACTTGCTTTTACTCACAATGTTGTAAGGGATTTAACAGGTGAAATACGCTATTCACGTTCTGGTAGCAATCCAAGTTATCGTAAGGTACAAAAACTAGCTAAACGCTTGACAGATATACTAAATATGTTTCAAGACAAACCAGAACCATATCAACCGGAAGCAGATAGTAATTCTATCGAAGGTGAAACCGAAGAAGGTGAAGGTGATGGTAGTGATGAAGCAGAACAAATTGCTTATGGCGTTTCCGATTTAGAAAAACGTATGCGTAAAGAATTAATGCAAGAAATGCAATATCGTACAACATCTGGTATAGGTTACTGGGGTTCAATGGAAATATTGCAACCAGCATTAACAGTAAACTTACAAGGTAGACTCAAAGCTAGTAGAGGATACCAAGCTAAAGATTATGGCTACAATCCTAAATACATTAATAGGTTTTGTGTTGACAGAAAAATATTCAAACAAAAGTTGAATGTTAAAGGCGGTACAATACTTATAGACGCATCTGGTTCAATGATGTTTAATGGCCAAGATATATTGGAAATTATGGAATTATTGCCAGCTGTAACTATTGCTATGTATAACGGTCACTATAATAAAGGTCACTTACGTGTAATTGCACGTAATGGCAAACGTGTATCGGAACAATATTTAAATACACATTCTGGAGGAGGTAACGTTGTTGACGGTCCAGCATTAGAATGGTTGGCTACTATGCCAGCTAGACGTATTTGGGTATCCGATATGAAAGTAGTAGGTTCATATCAATCTAGAAATGCAACAGGTTTTAACCTGCTTAAGGAATGCTACGATTTATGTACTAAACATCGCATTATTAATTTAAAAGATGTTGAAGAAGTAAAGGAACACGCACTTAAATTAAATAGTGTGTTAAAGTAGTAGGGAATATAGTAACACGCAAGTGTACCTATGTTTCCTTTCCATAGGTTAAGCTGTATTTAGTAGCAGAATAGAGTGCAGGGAGAACCTGCAACGGGTTACCTTCATTAACAGTCAACAGACCTATAGTGAACACTGCTACGACTACTTAGACGAAACTAATGGCATAGCCAGGACGAAGGCTAAGCAACGAAGCACCATCGCTGGTGCTAGGAAGCGTGCGTGAGGGATGGCAGATGCCATTAGCTAGAGTTAACAAAAAGGATATAATGTAAATTAATTAAGAAATAATTATACTGTTACATCGTATAGAGTAATAGTTTAGTACTAGTACGCAGGCAAACCCATATACTGTAAAGCAGTTGAACTTCCCTGTACGCGGTAAAACTAACTGCCTAACTATATGAGTTAGATGTTGGACTAAACAAGTTTTATGTAACTAAAACATAACTTTGTAACAGATTAATTATTTTTTTTTGGTTAAACAAAATACCTAAGAATGTCAAACGATAGATAATTTTTTTTAGATACTTGCATTGATGACAATATCAAACTAGAGTGAATACTATGAATATAGATGAATTGCTGCTTGAAGCAGAACAAGGAAAACGTAGTCCAATATTAGCAAGAATAACAAAAGAAGCATTGCCTTTTTGGGAAGGATGTGAAGCTAAAGTACTTAATGGAACATCAATAAAACCATACGTAGTTATGCGTTTACTAAAGGAACATTTTAATGTGAAGATTAGTGAATCTGCTATACGTAATCACTTTGAAAATTTGGCTGCATCTAATGGCAAATAAAAAAAATATAGAAAAGCTTTTACTAGAAGCTGAATCACAAGAAATACGTGATTTAAAAGCAGACAACCTTCGTTTATTAAAACAACTAGAAAAAGCTAAACGTAAAAAAGAAGATTTAATTGACGCTATATATCAAGCAGTATCTACTAATCTACGTACTTGGAATAAACCTAAAATACCTAAACCTCGCATTCATAAAAGAACAAAAGACGCAGAAGTTGCGGTAGCTGTTTTATCAGATATACAACTAGCTAAAGTTACACCAGATTACAATACATTAGTAGCGGAAGAACGTGTAATAGAATACGCGAACAAAATTGTTGAATTAACAAACGTACAACGTTCTGCACATCCAGTTAATAAATGCGTTGTATTAGCTGCAGGTGATATTGTTGAAGGTGAGCTTATATTCCCGGGTCAAACACATCTTATAGATGCTTCGTTATATAACCAAGTTACAATAGATGGACCAAGAATATTGACAAAGTTTTTTGACATATTACTTGCTAATTTTAATGAAGTAGAAGTACATTGGGTGATAGGTAACCACGGCAGCCTTGGCGGTAGAGCAAGGAAAGACTACCATCCAGACTCTAATGCAGACAGAATGCTTGGAAAGATTATGTCAATGGTATATGAGAAAGAAAACAGAATATCATGGACAATACCAGACAGTACAGGTGACAACCACTGGTTCGACATCGCAGATGTAGGTGAAGGATGTAAATTCTTCGTATGGCATGGTGATAACGTAAGGGGACACAGCGGATTTCCTTGGTATGGTTTTGGTAAAAAGTTACTAGGGTGGAAAGCATTAGCGTCAAGAGGACTCATGCCCGATTTCGATTACGCTATTGCTGGCCACTTTCATACACCTACAACCATGTACGTTAATGACGTAAGGTTATGGGTTAATGGAAGCACAGAAAGTTACAACACTTACGCTTTAGAGCAGCTTGCAAGCATGGGAAGACCATGTCAATGGCTGTTATTTGCAAAGCCAGGAGCTGGAGTGACTGCTGAATACCTTGTAAATCTTAATAATGTATAGCTATAATGTATAATATGAATGACTTAATTGTCAAGTCTAAATGGAAATTAAGTAGTATAGAGTACAGTGGTCTAGGTGACACACCATACTTTATATTAACTAATGACCAAGGTGAAACTAAGTTAGTACCTATTGAACGTGGTGTACATAACTTACGAAGCCTATTAGACTTAGAAGAAGAATAAATATTTTTTTCTATCTGTTCCTTTTGGACCAGATATAAAAAAAAGAAAGGATGTTATGACTAATAACGTTGATTTACTATCCCCTTTTCCACAGGAGTTAGTAAGAAAAGCACCCGCAGGTAAGTTCGGTGATTATGTGCCACATGCACATTATGTAGAACGCCTAAGGGACAGTGGAATAAATTACAAATGGGAATGCGAACCAGTGTATAGCACACACAATGGAGAACAACGTATTGTAGGTGCTAAAGGTACTATTACTTTAGACGGTATGGGTAGCTATACAGGCTTTGGTGATGTAGATACATTTAAGTTAAACAACGACAAGTTTAATGATGGTAGCAACCTTAAAGACGCAGAGTCTGATGCATTTAAACGTGCATGTATGAGGTTTGGCCTTGGCGTAGAGCTATGGTCAGGCAGTAAACAGTCAGAAGAAGAAGCTACTGCAGCTACTGAACCAGAAGATAAGGTTGAAGTAACTAAAATAGACATGCGTAAGAAAGAAAATAAGCCTACAGCAGAAGATATGAAACGTATGAATGACATTATGGATAGTATCGTAGGTGAAGGTACAGAAGATGATACAGATATTAAACCATATCCTAAAGACGAAGCACCTTTCTAATGCCTGACTTAGAGTTTATAGCCAGGACTATACACACAATGACTGAAGGTGTACAGAATAAAGAAACATTACATAAGATTATGGGTACAGCTAATGAGTACGCTAAGACTATGAAGTTTCCTAAATCTAAGACTGAGTGGTCAGATGAACAGTTAGACAAGTATTTTAACATGATTGAAAGACTTGTAGAACTACCTGTACAATACTCTCAAGCAGACTTTGATGAGTTAACATTAGAGGAAAGACTAGAAGCTGCTGGTTTAGCAGCGACAGACAAGACGGAGGGTCTACAACAACCCGGAGGTCTTGTCGGAGAGGTATTGAAAGATATGGAACAACAGAACAAGTATCGTGACGATTTGAAATGTCCCTATTGTCAAGCAATGGTATATGATAATCGTAACAGCAAAAAGTCAGATAAAAGTCCAGACTTTACTTGCAGCACTAACGACCCTGTTGTATGTGGTGGTCATACAGGCAAATGGCGTAAGTCATGGTGGTTAGACAACACAGATATACCAGAGGAGTGGGGTATATAATGAATAGATTACAGCGTAGAGCTGCTAAATCTAAAAAGAAAACCAGATACAGAGGTTTAAGTAAACGACAAGTACTTACACCTGATAGCTGGAGATAAGGAGGTCTAATGATACCTGAATCATTTAGAGGTGAAGAAATACCAGCATATATTAAAAGTAAGACACAACTGGTAGCGTATGTTCTTACAAGATATATGGGAGAAAGTCCTATAAGTAACTGGGAATTTGTAGCAGAATTATATTGTCATAGATTTGGTGGTATTATACACAATCTAAGACAAGAAGGTTACAAGATAACTACTTTACCTTCAAAGAAGCGTGGTTTAGTACATTACTATTGTACTGAATTACCTACGAAAGCTACCATTAGCTAATGATAGAACTAGTAGTTGGTTGTTTGTTTCCGCTTTCACTAACAACTAACAACTTACCTGAATACCGTGACTGTCAAGTGGTGGAATATAACATTAATCATGTTATAGACTATACAGACATGGTATCCAGGTACTTTAAAGAGGAAGACATCTTGCAATCGCTTAACATCATCTATTGTGAAAGCAGCGGCAAAGTAAATGCCGTAGGTAACAATAAAGATGGTACGCAAGATGTTGGACTCTGGCAATTTAATGATGATACTTGGGCTTGGTTAAAACCTAAATTAAGTATAATAAGTCCAAGGACTAATCCAGAAGTATCTACAGCAGTTGCTTCATGGTTAGTATACAATGACGGTTGGCATCATTGGAATAGTAGTAAACACTGTTGGAAAGGAATAGATAATGAATTGTTGTGGTATAAAGTTATCCCAAGTATGCGTGGTAACTGACCAAGTATATTGTGATTACTGTGAAAAAGTATGGGGTCACGTAGATGAGTTTTTAGAATGAACATAGACGATAATTTATATAGTTACAAAGTAAACAAAAAGTTTATGGAACAAGTAGACAGTATGTACAATTATCAATGTGAAGATTGTAATGATGTATATATGACAAACGTACCGTGGGATGTTAAGTGTCCCCATTGTATGGACAATTATTATAAAGGACAAGATGATTTATGAGCAAAGATAATAAAATAGATTTAGATAAGATTAATATATTTACACATCATAAGTATTTAAAAACATGGGCTGCAATGTTTAGTAAAGCATGTGGCAGTGATACTTTTGATGTAAAGCCAGATATGAATAAACTTAGATTCCTTATGGATAAGTTTGTAATGGATTATAACTGGCATTTAGAACAACTAGATAAGGACATGCAACATGACGCGCATGTAAAAGACTATCGTAAAATGGAAGAAGAATGAGTAACATTAAATATGTTAAACAACTTTTAGATAAAGAAGAAGAAATTTGTATGCATACAAGTGGTATTAATGACTTAAGAAAAATTATTGCATTTCTTAAAACAAAAGATAATACAATCTTTTCTACAAATTGTGAATGTGGATTAGTAGCAAGAAAACATAAATCGTATGTTAAAGATTGGGCAGCTTAAAGGAGGAATAATGACAGCTAAAGAGCATCCAATGTACAACACATATTTATATTGGAAAAAAAATAAAGAAACTATTAAACAACGTATAGAAAATACTTTTGATTTAAAACATAAGCTATATAGAGATGTCTGATATATCGCTTATACGTGAAAAAGCCATGGAACGTGCTAATTACAGCTGCGAATGGGCATACTGTACAGACAGTAGATGGTTAGAGTTAGCACATATCCAGGCAATTGGGATGGGTGGTAGTCCCAAAAGAAAGTTTGACATTAACAATGTAGCAATACTATGTAAACATCACCATGATATTTATGATGGTAGACAAAGAGTGGGTAATAGTGTAGCGTACAGAGAACTGTTAATGGGTTTTTTAAAAAGAGAAACGTCTACAAAAGAATAGCTAACGCGAATTTATTTTTTTGGTTTCTTTTTAATATACATACCATACTTATCATATTCAGACAAGACTTCCATACTATTAGCTAACTCTTGATGATAAAAACCACGGTAAACATTTGCTACATCTTTTGAAGTTAGTGATTCTTTTTTACCACCACCTGCAGCTTTAAATGCTTTGGCTGCTAATGCATTCTGTTGTTTAACACGTCTATTTAGTTCTTGCTTTCCAAGACCTTTAACACCTCGACCTACCCAAAAATCATTACTCCAGTTATATTTTCCTGAAGGTTTCATACGTTTAGCCATTATGGATTTAACTTTGTTCCAATATTATCACGATTTCTATCTTCCCAAGTTTTAATAGAAGATATTTGTTTATAATTAGGTTTTTGAACTCCTGTTGTTATATAATTATCCATTTGTTGTCTAGCAGTCAATTTCATTTTCATTGCTTTTAACTTAGTTCTATATTGTTCAGCACGTAACTTTTTAGGTTTAGGTTTACGTTCAGGATTTTGTTTAAGTTTAGGCATTAATATCTTCTTTTTTTGCCAGGTTTTTTATATGCAGTTTTTTTACCTTTTTTTGATATTGGCATTATTTACCTCCGATTTGTTTCTTAGCGTAAGTTTTAACTACTGCTAACGCTGCTCCACCACCAGCTAACGCAGCTAGTTGTAATGTTTCAGCTTCTACACCTACTAAAGGTGCAACTGTTAACGCACCTATAAAAGCTTCAATAAATGTCCAAGCTGTACGTTCTAACATATCTTTTAAATCTTCACTCATTTTGTAACTCCATGCTTCGGACCAAGGTGTCCACGCTACATCCTTCTTGAATGTACCATCTTGGTTACGTTTTCTATTTGATTTAACAAACATTACGCCTCTGGTTTCTTAGGGTAAAGTATATCATCAAAAACTTTTTTCGGCAACATTGACAAAACACTTAGTGCAGGATTAGTTTTACTAGTTATATTAAGTACAGTTTTACCTAATTTTGCAGTACCTACTAAACCAGCTGCACCTTTACGTATTAAATCTACACCTGTTTCTTTAGCTGAACCAGTAAGTTCACTAGCTAATGTGTTACCAGATTTACCTGGTCCTTGTGTAAAGTATTTACCACGTTTAGCTTTATCTCTAGCTTCTTTTGCTGCTATTCTTCTTTGATTTTCAGGACTAGTTTGATAATTAAAGTCACCTTTACCAGAAGTTCTTGTATCAGGACCAGCATTAATATTAATATTTCCTTTGGCTTCTAATTCTTTAAGTAAGTTTGTTCTAAACTCTGCACTTTGTACTTCATAAGCAAATTGTTTAAGTTTGTAATCATCTCTAATTTGACCAGGTAATACTTTACCTGTTGTAGAAGAACGTGGTAAATTAGCAATACGACTGTCTTTTAATAATTTTCTATCTGCTTCTTGTTGCCAGCCAAATCTTGGATTTTCTGGGCCTACTTCTCCTTTTAGTTCTAATATTTTTAATTCATCAGGAGTTGGTCCAGATGTAATCATACCCATATCTCTAGGCTTAACGTCAAGATTACTAAAGGTAGCACTTTTAATTTTTTTATCTGCTTCATCCATAAAGATACGTTGTTGCTTAATAATTCCTTCAACATCACGTTGTTTAATTCTTTCGTTTTCAGCAAGTATTTCAGCAGCTTTAAGGTCTACACTTTTACTTGCACGTTCTAAAGCGTATTCAACATTAGACGCTGGTGTGTAAGTAACTTTTGGTTTTCTATCTGTAGTTCTTATACGATTAGGGTCGTTAGCAGCTAAACCTTTATTTTTATCTTCAATAAGTTTTAATACAGCAGACTCTTTGTCTAGTCCTGGATATTTTAATTGTGCTTCTTTAGCATAATTTTTTATATCTGATTGATAAGGTGCTTCTACTTTACCACCAACTCTAGGCATTTCTTTAGTAAGTATTTGGTCTTTAGGTATATTAATCATACCATCAGTTGTTACTACAGGTTTACCCTTTATACGTTGTCCTTGACTAGTTGTTTTACTACCTCCAACTGCATAATTACCTGTAAAATCTACACCTTTTGTAACATTTCCTACTGCTTCTTGACCTAATTCTTCTCCTAATTTACCTAAAGTTCCTGGTTTACCTTCTATTGTTGTACCTATATTCTTAGTGTCTTCAATGTTAAGCGCTATTTCTTTAGGACTATATCCAGATGTACGTTCTTTAATTAATTTTTCTAAAGCTTCATCTTCTTGTGCAGGTCCCATTTGTAATTTTGTTTTAGCTATGTCTGCTTCTAAAGCTTTAATCTCTGATTCAAGATAAGCTTTAGTCATTGACACATCTTCTTTAGGTAGCTTACTTAATAACTCTTGTGATAATGTTTGACCACCTTTTAATTCTGGTAATTTAGATTGAGTAGCAGATTTTTGACTAGGTCCTTGTGTTTTTTCTGCAACAGCTCTAGCTTCTACATTTTTTTTAATTTGTGCAGCTTTTCTTTGTAATGTAAAATCAGCCATTCTAGGTGCTTTAATATCACCATATCTAGAAAGTTGACCTTTTAATACGTCTAGTTGTTCCATTTGTCCAAACAAAACTTTGTCTTGTTGTCCTGCACTAGGTACTCTTTCAACTTTAAATTCTTCTGCAATATTTACTTTGTCTAAATTAGCTCTAACACTTTTAATAAATGTTTCTGATAAATTTTTATAACCTTTTTCTTCTTTTAAATATCTAACTAAATCTTCATCAGTTGATAAATCATTGTATTGATTTCTAATTTTATTATTTTCAGCTTGTGCTTCAATATTAGCTTGTGTATCTACAGCAGCTTCTTCTAAATATTGTTGGTCTGCTGTTTCATAAAAACCTTCTGGTTGAGGATTATCACTACCTATGTCATCACTTGTTATAAAATCTGAAGCAGCTTCTTGACCTAATTGTTCTGTTTCTTTAGCAGCATCATCAATATTAAACCCATCTTCTGGGTCAAATTCATCAATATTATTACTAATTTTGTATGGTTGATTAGGTCTAACCATTATGTAATCCTTTTTTTGTCAAGTTTAGCAGACAATATTTGGACTTCACCACTAATCTCTTGTAATTTTTCCATTACATCAGATGTATTTTCTGGTGTATTAGTTACATCACCATCATAATCTATGTATGTAACCTCGACATCTTGTCCAGATTGTATAGCTGCAGCAACACGTGGATATACAAACTTATATGCATCAACGCTACTGCCGATGAACCCGTCTTTAGCTATACGATTGTTAGTTTGTGTGTTACCCAGTATTAAACAACCAGCTGTATGCTCATCAGTATTACCTGTATGCCATAAGATATACTCAAAACCTGGTACATCTTGTACCCATATCATACCTTTATGAAAATCTGCACTATATTTAGCTAAATATCTATTATGAAATCCACCTTCAGTACGTAATTTAAGCTTATAAGTACCTGCAGGTATACGTGTTTCACCCCAAACTTTTACATCACGCTGTTCATCTTCTAATGTGTAGGCTAAAAATGTACGTTTACCTCTGTCAATTTCAAATAACAAGCCTGATGTAGAGTCTTTACCACTACTAATTCTTAATACTTCATACTGCATTATTTTTTCTTAGATTTTTTTTTAGCTTTATTTTTTTTGCTATTAGGAAAACCTTTCTTCATATCAGAATAAGCTTTTTTAGATATAGTAGAATTTTTTTTAGACCTACTTGTACCAGCTTTTTTTCTTTTATTTATATTATGATAAAGACCTTTTTTAGCAGCCATTATTTACCTACTTTCTTTTGAGCATTTTTATGTGCTTTACTAAATGTTGTACCACGTTTCATAGAATTAACCATAAATTGTATGTGTTTTTTACTGTGATGTTTACTATGTTTTTTCATACTATCTTGTTGTCTTTTATTTAATTTAGAAACATCAACACCTTTAATTTTTTTTGTAACCATGTTTACCATTTAACCTTATGTGACCAATATCTTGCTGACATTTTACTAGGATTTCTATCTTGTGCATTATGTCTTGCATAATAAGATTTTTTACGTGCTTTGTCTTTTTTGGTTTTAGGATTTTTACCTGCGCCTTTAACACCTTGTTGACCAAACCTAATTAATTTAAGTTCGTGTCCTTCTTGTGCTAATACCATATGCGACTTAGTTGCATGTCCAGGTGTACGCTTAGGTTTGTTTACACCTTTAAGTCCATGTTTTTTTAATAACGCTTTTTTTCTAGCTTCGTGTGCCATTATTCTTCCTCACAATTTCCGTATTTGCAGTTGCATATTTGTACAAATGAACCGTCTAGTTTAGTTGTAACTATACACATTAATTACCTCCGCAACAACCGTTACCACAACAGTCCATTACCTGCTCACCTTGCCTTTATTATCTGGTTTATCTTTTCTAAATCCTATGGTTAATAACCATACTACTAATGTAATTATAGTAGCTAATCCTGTTATTTGTTGTGCAGAACCTGTCAATGTTAATGTAGCTATAATTAAACCAACAAGAGTCCATGACAAATTAAGTGTTTCTTTGATTATTTCTATTAACCAATTCCATACTTTTTTAATTGCTTTTTTTATCATATAGTTTTCCTAAATATAAATGAAGCCATAGTAGCTATTCTAGTCAAAATAACTGGGACTACAACTTCTTGAGCTTTTTCCTTTTGGTCACTAGTCATGTCATCCCCAATACTTGTAAGGTTTATATCTTGTATATTTACATCTACAAAAACTTCTATAGGATTTTCTATAAATGCTTCGTATTGTATCTCTGTAACAACGTCAGCTAGGGTATAATCTTCTACGTCTGCATTTTCTACAGCTCTTTCCACGTATTCTTCTACAGCTTCTGCTACTACAGTATCTGATTTAACAGCCTCTGCAATAATTTCAACATCTTCAGTTTCAACTGATAATACCTCAGCAACAACCTCAATTTGTTCCTCTGTAAGTTCTTCAACATTTTCAATTGCCTCCTCAACAACAGCTTGTACTATTTCCTGTACTTCTTCAGTAGCTTTATCTAAATTTTGTACACCAACATCATTAACTTCTTCAAGAACTTCTACAACTTCTTCGGTGGTAGCTTCTTCAACGACAATATCCTCAACGATTTCTTCAACTTCAGATACTGCGACAACGACTTCTTCCTCAGAAAGTTCTTCTGCAGGTTCCTCCTCAACATCTTCCTGTATTGGCTCATCCAAAACTTCCTCGATAACTTCTTCATCTTCCACCACAACAACAACATCATCTTCTAAAACCTCTTCCTCAATAACAATTATAATATCTTCTGGTATATCCAGCTCTATAACTTCTTCTTCTATTTCTATAATCTCAATAGTATCTTCAAGTTCTTGTATAATATCTACAAATTCCTCTAATTCCTCTTCAGATAAATTTTCAAGGTCAATAGTGCTATCCTCAAGTTCTTCTAATATAAGTAATTCTTCTTCAGCATCTATCTGTTCCTGAATTAAACGCTCTTCTTCAGCAGCAATCTCTGCTTCAATAGCAGCTATTTCTTCTTCCGTGAGCTCAATAACTTCCTCTTCAATGAGAATATCTTCCTCTGTAAGGGTGTCATCTCCAAGTATCTCTTCGTCCAACTCATCATCTATCTCTTCTTCGACAATATCAACAACAACATCAGGTACGTCAGTGCAATCACCGGGCTGATAACCAAACCAATCTCCACTTTCTACGGCTTCCAAATATTGTTTATACGATAAAGGGTTACCTGGGTGTTCACAACCATTTTCGTCCCATGCCAAATACGTTGTAATATTATCTTCAACGACATCTTCTGCTTTGGGTAAGGTTGTGCTAGTTGTTGTCGTACTAGGTGGCGTTGTATCAGGAACATAATCATAATTATATAATACACTTTCTACAGGTGTAAAGTCGCTAGTTGTACCATTAGTATCGTGAAATGCTTTTACCTTTGCATATATCTTTTGATTATTTACAGACAACTCGTTGTATAAATACTCTGCTGTAAATGTATAACTCTGCCAAGACAGTGCTTCTGTAAAACCAAAGTCTGTTTGTTCTGATATATCATCAGCAGTTTCAGTAAGTCCAATATAAACTATGTAGTATTCAGGTGGATTATCTTCAAAGCCGTCACTCTCTTGCCAACTTACTGTAATGCTACCATCATTGTTTAATGTATTAGTTATACCATAAGGTGTTTGTGTTTC
>TARA_R100001443_G_scaffold24448_2_pt1 | contig 20609 bp, 29 predicted proteins | sample TARA_R100001443 | Tara Oceans TARA_R100001443 (sample SAMEA2622142) | marine metagenome | biome: marine biome (ENVO:00000447); feature: deep chlorophyll maximum layer (ENVO:xxxxxxxx); material: "saline water (ENVO:00002010), including plankton (ENVO:xxxxxxxx)" | depth 50 m
CTGGACTAAACTGCACACTTGTATTCTTATCAAATACACCTTTCATAACTTTTACATTACCAGATTGTATCTTTTCAAATACATCTACATTAATACCTATTTCATCTGGTCTTACCTTTAATACCTCTGGTGCTTCTGTTGTACCCCACTCTTTTGTTTTTGGATTATAGTCTAAGTCAGAAAACTTTACATTACCTTTTGTTTTCACACCAGATTCAAATGCAATCATATGAATGTTATTATCTACCATATATTTATTTAATTTTTCTGATGGTCTAAAACCTCCAACCTTTAATAAAATATTACCTTTACCATTTCTAGGTCTAATAAATCCTACTGGTTTTACAAATCCAATGTTAGTATCAAAACCAAACGTTTTTAACACTCTGTCCATCACATCATTTCTAAAATATAATACACCATCAGTAGCAGTATCAGCATCAAACTCTGGAAATCTTTTTAATATTTCTTTTGATATAGGACCATCTTTTGCAGTAATCATATTAAAAAAACCGTCAACTCTTTCAGAGGTTGTTTGTTGGTTTAATATCTCAGATAATGCTCTATCCTGTCTATTTTCTGTGGTTGCAAATCTATCTCTTAATGTTGTAATATTATTTTTATCTAAATAATCTTTAAGTTCTTTTATTTTTCCAGGATTTTCTTTTGCCCATTGTTGCCATAAATTTTTATAAGTACCATAGTAATCAAAATTAGGGTCTTTAGCAGGCTGTCCTTTACCTGTTCCTTTAGCTTGTTGATAAGCTTCTTCAATGGTTCTTCCATCTTTTAATCTAGCATTTAAAGCACTAAATTGTTTTCCTAAATTATTTCCTCTTGTAGATACTTCAAATCCTTCTGTTTTACTATAATTATATTTACCTATCTCAACAACATCAGATAACATACTTTTAAAATCTTTAGCTTCTAATGGTAAATCTAAACCCTGTGCTAATGGTTGATATTTATTCCATTTTACAAGGTCAGTAGTAAATCCATTCTTAGGGTCTACAAATACTTCCATAGCTGTTTCTAAATCTTGCTTAGTAAAGTCTTTTTCTAATAATCCATTACGTCTTAAATCCCATATAATATTACTAGCCGTCTCTCTATTAAATCCTTTTTCTGGTTCAATGCCAAATTTCTTAGCAACATCTAACACTTCTTTTACTTGTCCTTTTTTAACACCATGTTGATGTGCAATCAATGTACCATTGTCTTTATTAGCACCTTGTATATACCAATTATCACCAAGTCTTTTGTTAATATCTTTTAGTATAGTATCTATACCATCATCTATAGTTTTTTCTGTCTTGCTTTTACCAAGTTTTGTTTTACCAAATTGTATTGCTAATGGATTATCTAATGTATACACTCCAGTAGGTTCTGGTTTTTGTTTTTCAGGATTATATCTAAATATTTGTTTTTCTAAATACTGTATTACTTTTCTTACAGTACCACCAAACATTTTATTTACTTTATTAGGTGATTGTGGTGTTACTACATTATCTCCATTTTTTGCAATCTCAATACCTTCTGGTCCAATAGGTACTGGTTTATTAAACTCATCTATAATCATCAACTCTTTATGATTTGCATGATATTTACGTCTATAAAAATAACGTTTAATTAATGGACCATTGTTATCCATTGTACCTTTACCAAATACACCATCTATTTCTTTTGTAAATGCCTCTATATCGTAATTACTTTTTGAAATAGACCTACGTAATAGCTGTTGTACTTCTGAACGTAACAACGATGGATTTGATTGCTGTATAATATCTACAACTTCATTGTAAGCACTAGACAATTCAATAGTATCTGTAATATCTTTTTCTATTATCTTTGCTTTTAATACTTCTGTTTCACTTAAATTAATATTAAACTGGTCATTTAAAACATTTTCTTGTAATGCTTCTTTTTCTTTTGATACTTCTTTATTGAGTTCTATACTATCTTTTACTGCTGTTTCAACTTGCTCTTGATTTAAACCAGATTCTTTTACTTCCTCTAGTTCCATTTGTTTTTTATTAAATTCTTTTAAGCTGTCTTTAGTAAATTCACCTTCTGCTTCTTTTACATTTTCAAATATAACATTAGCTGCAGTAGTACGTTTTGCATTTATATAAGTTACTTGTTGGTCATATAATGTTTCTTTATAGTTTTCCCACCATGCTTTATCTTGTGCTTCTAACTCTTGATATTCTTTTGTTTTCTTTACTTCTTTATCTACTGTTTCAAGATTATCTAATGTACGTACTCTACTCTTTCCATCTTTGTCAAATAATAATCTTCTACGTTGTATTTCACCTTTACGTGTACCAGACGCACCAAAGAAAAATCCTAATAAATATTCATAAACTACTTCTGGTAATGGTAAGTCTGCTCGTTGTGCAGTAATACCAGTATATGCAGAACCTATTGTACCACGCAATGCTACATTAATAGCTTGCATTTGCTCCATAGACATTCTATTAACAGCATTTTTAACAGCATCTTTACCCAAGCTAGCAGTAGCTGGATTACTCATTAATTTAGCTATATCTACATATTGTGCTACACCACCAAATACAGCACCAGCAATAGCACCATGCATGCCTGCTTCTGCCATACCCTTTGGTCCTTCTTTCCACGCACTAACACCAAGACCAATACCGAGGTGTATACCCTGTTCAGCAGTTTCTCTAAATCGTTTAGAACCCAATATACCTTTATTAAAAAATCCAGAGGTCAATAAATTATTTTTACCCATAGATGCTTTCATATTATCAACTACAATATCAGCTATTTTCATAGGTACAGAACGCAAGTATACTTTACCTTCTACATTCTTAGCAAGATTAAAGTTACCTATTTTTAAACGTTTAGCTGTTGCAGATAATGCATCTTGATATGCTTGACTAGCACCAACAATTTTCTCTTGTGCAAGTCCTGCTCTTGTAGCAGTTTTTACTGCACCTTTTGCTGCTGCTCTTTTTGCAACAGTACCAGGTAATGATGCACCCATAGAAAATACACCCATAATAACATCTGGTGCTAAACCTACAAGGTGCCCTACTTTATTTGCAATAGATTCTGTGGTAGTATCAGCATCTTCTGCCCATCCAAGAGTAGTAAACCCTTCAGCAAGTCCAGATACAAATTGATTTAATGTAGACCCCAAATTAGACTCAGATGCTTTCATATCTCTATTAAAAGACATACCAGCATCTTTAAAAGTTTTTTCTATAAAATCAACATCATCTTCATTAAATGAAGTAGGATTATTTTTATAAATTAAATTTAATCTATTATAATAATCTTCTGGAGTTATAGCATTGATAGATGCTAATCTATTTAAATATTGCAGCTGTGGATTCATTTACTTGACTGCTTCTAAATATCTATCAAATTGAGTTAATAATGCACCCACTTTATTTTTTTGGTCATCAGGTGCTTTTGTCATATCAATTTTTTCTAAATATGTTTTATATTGCATAATACTATCTATTCTATCTTGTGAAGCTTTAGAAGTTCCTGAAACAACATTAGTTATATGTGCTTTAATTTCTGGTTGATTTACATAATCAACTACATTATTAATCCTATACCCCACATCAGGGTCATAATCAAAAAATAATCTACCTGCACCTTTTACAATGCCACCTACAACACCCCAATCTTCCCATTCATAACCTTTTCTAGGTTGTTCCATTTGTTCTGCTGTTTTTTCTTCTATTTGTCCAGTAGCTACACCAGCTAAAATATTTTGTGACTCTAATAAACCCGCATCCATTACAGCTTGTGTTTTTGTAAATTCATCTTCTTGTCTTTGAATACCTAAAAGTTTTTTTTGTATATCAAAATCAATTAATGCTTTTTTTGCGTAAGACTCTATCTCTCTTCTAGGTTCATTAAAATCTCTTAATGCTCCCAATAATGTTGATAAATTTTTTATTGTTTCATTACTTGCCATATTATCCCCCCATCATATCCATTAATGATTGTCCATAGTTTTTGCTTGTTAATCCTTTATCTGCTGCTGCTTTATCTAAAGCAAATCCTGCAGCTTGTATGTCACGCATACGTGATGCTTCTCTCATACTTAAATTAAATCTTTGCTCTCTTGCTTGTAAAGACCTAGCCATTTGTTGATTTGCAAACTCTCTTTGTGCTAATTGCATAGATTCTTGTCCAGCTCCAGTTTGTAAATTAGTCATACCTATTTGACTAGAAAGTTGTTCTTGTCCTAAATCATATCCCATAATAGCTTGTTGCTGTTGCAATTCTTGACCTTCAATAAACATTTGTCTTCTTGTGTCAAATTCTTGCTGTACTTCACCTACAGTATTTTCTAACATTTGATATTGAGTTCCTAATAACTGTTTAAACTCATCTCTTTTAGCTTTTTCTTTATTTCTTTTTCTTTTACTTCCAAAAAAACCTGATATACCAGATATTATTTTACCAGCTTTTTTAAATTTTTTATATTTAGCAGAACCTGAAGCTATTCCTGCTATCACAGTACCTAACATTATTCACCCTCCTTTTTAAATGATTCAAAACTTTGTCCTAAATCTTGCATTACATTTAACATATTAAATTGAGTTGCAACTTTCATAGATGCTTCTTTTTTTGCTTTCATATACATTTCTTGATTTTGCATTTCTTGGTCCATCACTTCTGATGTTAAACCTTGCATTTTACTTATTTGATTTTTGATTAAATCTGCTCCTCTTTTTCTTCTAGGACCATAATCATCACCAAAATTTCTTAATTCATTTTCTAGCTTCATATAAAAATCTATATTAGATGGATTATTTGCAATTTCTTGTATAATTCCTGCAAACTTTGGTGTTCTTCCATAATTTGTACCATACTGAAATTGTATATCTGCAATCACCGTTTGTACATTAGATGGTAATTCATCAAAATTTTTACCAGTAAGTTTACTATAAGAATCTTTTATCTTATTTGAATATTGTTCCTTAGCCATCATATCTATTTCATTAACTTCTTCAATACTTAATTCTAATCCACCAGTTTCTTTTAGCTTTGCAACTGCTTTATCTTTTTTAGCTCCTAAATATGGGATTAACTTATCCTGTAATTCTTTAGAAAGTCCTGATATAGACGTTGCATCTTGTTGGCCTAAATCAAAACCTGAAGCAATAGTAACACCAGATTGTCCCATAACAGAACCATCATTATTTTCTGGTATATAAGCTTTTGTAATTGCTTTACCTTCATTTTCTTTTATAAAATTAAAATCTATTCCCATTTAATATCCCTTCCCTGTATTTATAAACATATCACTATTCATGCTAAAATTATCGTTTTTATTATCAAAAGGTTCTTCTTTCATTTGAGCATTACTATCTAATACTATATTTGTTGTTCCCGCTGTAAAATCATTTACTAAATTATTATATATATTTACATCAGAATTAAATCTAGGTTGTAATTCACGACCTCTCATAGCTTCTCTTCTTTCATCAATACTTAAATCAGAAAGTTTTACATTTTCTCCAAAAGCTTCTAATCCAACTCTTCCCATTAAACTATCTTCTTTTATTTTACCAGCTCTAAAATCTGTTTTAAAATCTTTTACCGCTCCTTCTAATGCGTATGTAGATTCATCAAAAGCTTGTGCACCCATTACACCTGCTGTTAAATCTTGTACAAAACCTGACCCAGTATCTACTTTATCTTTAAAAATATCTGATGATTCTGCGCCTAATTGTGCTAATATTAATTGTTCTTGTGTTGCCATATTATCTCGCTTCCTCTAGTTGTGTTTTCATCCATCTTCCATCTACTTTGATATATAAATAATTATCATGTCCTTCTTTTACAACCTTTCTATCACCATCTTCACCTTGTGAATTACTTGGTACTTGTTTATTTACCTCTATTGGTGTTTCATATTGTTCTTTAATTTCTTCAATATCATTTACATTATCTTTTATAGTCTGTATTCTATCTAAAATTCTTTGTTTTTTTATCATCGTACTGCTTTTTCCCTATACACTATTTGAATATCGTTAATTTCAAATCCAGCGTTTACAGCCCCTGTACTTTTTAATGCTATACCAAAGCTCACTAAGTTCTTAAAAGTGTCAGGAACAGCTAATTTAAGCGTTTTAAAGCTATTTGTAGTGTTTGACAATGTATCTCCGCTTTGATTTGCAGTATCTGGTATATCTGTTAATGGAACTGGTGTATTGTTTCTTTTTGTACCAAATCCTTGTAAAGTAATATTAGCAGTTTGTTTACAATTTATATAAATAGTATTAATATTTTTATTTACCATAGGTGTACCAAAATCATATTCTTTTGACTGCATAATAACACCAGTTTTTGTAAATGATGTAGGACTATTAACCCATTTTACAAGTTTTGCATCATTACTTTGTATTTCAACCCAATTGATATCACCATTATTTCTAGTAATAATATTACTAATATCGTTAGTATTTGTAGTGTCGCCAATAAACCAAGACTGTGATTTAATATCATACATTAATACATTATTAGCAGATTGATTATTAGTAATGTATACTTGTTTAGTTTTAGGTATAAATCCTATTACATTATTATCATGGTAATAATTTGACTCCCAATCATCAAAAACAGATTGTCCGTTTTCATTTATATTTATATCTACTATTCTTTGTCCATCATATATAAAAGCACCATATTTATTAAACCAAGCTACAAAACCTTCACCTTGTACAACATGATAATCTTTTTCGCATCCTTTAAAATTAAATGATGCTTCTAAAAACTCTATATTTCTAGATACATTAATAATAAATAAATTTCTTTTTTTAAATTGTAACAATTTATTACCAACACTAGATAATTTTATAATACTATCTCCGTCTTCTATTGCTGCATCTATAAAGCTTTCTTCTTCAAAAAAATCAAACTGGTTTGGTAATGACTTCAAAACTCTATCAGACTTTGTAACTATTTCACCATCAGCATTTTCATATTGGACATTACCAACATATAATCTTCTATTTATAATAGTACTAGTTTTAAACCCTGTATTTACTGGACCTATAACAGAACCTTTATCTATTAAACTAGGTTCTACTGTTTTTAACTCTGTTATTTCAAAAGGTTGTGCATATAAACTACTACTGTACAAATTACTTGGATATTCAAATTGCTCTTCACTATTAATTGTTACAGTATTTAACAACGAATAAGAATTAGAACCTGCATAACGAACACCTTCTTCAAAATCTACTTCAGCAAATAAATATTTAGGACCTAATGTACCTGTATTAATTTCTCCATCAGCTCCAGATGCTATATTAATATCAGTTACGTGGGCCCAATATAATTTAAATCCTGAATAATTTTTTTCTCTACCACCCATTCTACCTAATAATCCAAAATATAAATTTTGTTTTTTATTAGAACTTGCATTCTGATGTATGTGTCCTATATGTATTGATTCTGATTCTTGTTTATTACCATTAAAATCTTTATAAACTTTAGAAGCAAATAATACATATCTTGTTCCTGTAATAACATCTATATTAGAACCTGTATCTGCAGCATTATCTCCTGAAAAACCAATAAATACGCCCATACTACCTTCAGTGCTATCAGTGTAAGGATTAGACCCAACAACAGAATCATCCCAATCATCTAAAATTTGTTCAGCAGCTGTTGCAGTTAAACCAAATCGTTCTGGATTTGTACTGTCACTATTTGCTGGAAACATAAATACTTCTGAACCATTACCTGGAGTATGAAATCCATTAGTAAAACCATCAGCTAATGAATTATACATTTCATCTGGTTTAAACTTATCAACATTAGACCTACCTCTTATTGGTGCTATATATAAATCATTTGTAGAAAAACTACCAGTATCTTCATGGTCTATAGCAGTATTACTACCACCTAATCTTCTAATAAACTTATAATAACTAAATACTTTAGGTTTGTTTGTGCCAACAGAACTTCCAAAATGTGGAACTACTCTTACAGCTCCATCAATATTATACATTTCTACTTTAGCAGCAGTGTCTCCATAAGATATTTCATCGTTTTCTAATACATGACCATTGCTATTGCAATCTAAAATACTAACTCTTTTAGGTGATGCTGTAATATTATTTATTAGTAAATACTCTGTTTCTGTAATAGTAGCAGGACTACTTAAATTTCTATCTGCATTATAGTGCAATAATCCATTACCATAGTTTAAAGTATCTATAGCATTTAAAGCATTGGCAGTTAAATTAAATTCATCTCCGATAACTTTCAATTTTCCTGGTACTTCATTACTAAGATTTAATAATACCTGAAATTCATTATCAGCTAAATCCCTAGGTGATGTATTATTATTAAGTCCTCCACTAAAATTACTTACGTTTATTGCTTTTTTTGGCATTTGTTTTTCTCTTTGTATTTATATTTCTTTGTTTTCTAGTATCATTCAAGGTTACCCCTGGTGGTGGTCCACCAATAGAATTACTCGTTATTGGTTTTTCCATCAATCATTTCCCCCCACACAGTAGTTTGTCCATCAATAATTTCAACTACTTCAACTTTAAATTTTCCATTATCAAACCAATCAATAATAGCAAAGCCATGACCCCAGTTATGTAGCCTGCCTTTTAGCCATTTATTATTTTTATGGTCCATTTTTTTAAGACAACCCATTGACCAAGCACCAATGTTACCACCAAGCTTAGTCAATGTATGTCTTTGTATATCATGAGTATGTCCATATATAACATTCTCACCATATGTTTCCAGGTGTTTTTTTGCATGATATGTAGTTGCAAAAGCACCATGAAAAAACGCAAGCTTACCTATTTGTATGGGTAAGTTGTGTTCTTTGTATTTGTATCCCCTTTCTTTGATTCTACATTTTTTTTCAAAAGTATAATCGTTGAGATAAGGATACTTATTAGCAAAATTATCCAACCAGAGGTCATGGTTACCTTGGAGTAAATACTTTTCTTTACATCCAACTTGTTTAAGAACTTCATCCCACTCATCCAATCCTTCATTTACTAATCTTATATCTTCTTCTACTAGAGGAAGTTGAAACTCTAAAGGTGGTAACTTCTTGTCTTTATATCGCCAAGCTGATACAGACTCCCACTCTCCAACATCCCCAAGGTTTACAAAAACCTTTGGTTTTATTTTAAGTATTGCTTGCTTAACACACTCTACTGCAGCTCTATCTTCTAAAGGATAATGCTGGTCTGGTATTACAATACCACGCTTTTTAAGTTTCAATGAAACCTCCTATTTTTTAGCTAATGCTTTTTTTACTTCTGACCAAAGCTTGTCATCTAATTTATTAGAAGATTTAGCTACTAACCAATCTCCTAAATGCATAATAACTGCTTTGATAAGTTTTTCTGTTCCTAAACTAGTAAGAACTTTTCCAAGTACTGGTCCCATTATTTTACCTCACAATCTTCTTCACAAGCTTCAATGCCTTTCATATAACCTTGATGCTCGATTATCATTTGTTTAACTTCTGCTAATCTTTCATTAGCACTTTGTAATTCTTGAACAAGAGTATTATGCTGCTCAACTAACGTTTCCATTTTTGTTTCAGCTTCTTTTTTCAAGTCTACTTTTTTTTCTTTTGCCATTTGACTGGTCTCCTATTATGTTATTATCTATATCTTGCAGTTTTCTTTGCAATTTTTTTAGGTTGTCTTACGTGTTGTTTTCCTTTTTTATTACCCTTAGCTTTTGCTCTATTAGTAGCAGCTTTTTCACCTTTTGATAATGCTTTCCAAGCAGCATCAGGTAAATAACGTTTTTTACCTTTACTAGGTTTGCCATCAGATGTTCTCCATTTTTGAGAGCCCCATTTCTTCAAACTCATCTGTGACTTTTTCATTGGCATTATCTATAACCTCCACCTTTTGCTTTGTACTGTCTTGCAAGCATTTGTGCTTTACGTGCAGACCATTGTCCAGGTTTACCGCCTTTACTACCAGCTTTTATTCTTTGAAATAATCTTTTACGCATAGTAGGTTTAGTGTAATTACCAGCTTCATTTACTCTTGATTTAGCTTTTTTTGGCATTAATAGTCCTTTACTATTTTACCATCTTTAGTTTTTCTACCCATTTTTGATTCACGTAAACGTTTAAGATTTTCCCCTGTTTTTTTTCTTTGTTCTGTTCTTTTTGTTTTAAATTTCTTAACACCTTCAACAACTTTTTTACCAAACTTTCTACCCATTTCATTTACAGTTTTAGTTGGACCGCTTAATCGTGGACCACGTCCCATTGCTTTATCAACAGGTCCATCATTCATATTATCTGTACTATTTTGACCTGAACCTCTTTGTGTTTGTGCATAGTTGTCAGTACTATTTTTTATTTTTTTCATAACTATCTCCTAATATCTCATTGTTGATTTCTTTTTTTTAGTAGTCTTTTTTTTCTTTGGTCTACCTCTTTTAGTTCCGTATGTACCTTTACCTTTTGGCATATCTAATCTCCTTTACCATTTAACTTTATTTGCCCAATAAGCAGCACTCATTGGACCTTTTGCTATGTTTTTTCTATGTCGAGCTTTGAAACTTTTGCGTTTCATTTTAATACGTCTTGACTCACCTGCTTTTGGTTTACCAGCTGTCTTAGCTCCTTGTTGTCCAAAACGTATAGTTTTTATTTTACCACCTGATTTTGCAACTACTATATGTGATTTAGTAGGGTGTCCTGGAGTTCTTTTAGGTTTATTATATCCTGATACTCCAGCTCTTGTAAGTCTTGAATCTTTTTTTCTAGTCATTACTTTCTCTTCTTTTTAACTATAGTTTTTATTTTACCATTTTTTGTTCTAGCGTATTTATGTGTAGCTGTTTCACGTATTAATGTTCCAGAATGACGTTTACCCTTCCACATCCAAGTAACAGTTCTTGCCATTACTTACCTACTTTTTTCATTGCTATATTATGCGATTCTCCAAAAGTTTTACCTTTTTTCATAGCTTTTACCATAGTATCTATATGATTTCTTGTATGGTGCTTAGAATGACGTTTCATAGCTTGCATTTGTCTTTTAGTTAAACCACTTAAACTTACATTTTTAATTTTCATCCTTGACCTCTACTTCTTTTTTTATAGTATTTTGTACTAGTTTTAGTTCCATATTTTGTATTATTAGACATTCCTTGACGAGTTTTCTTTTTTCCATTGCTATGTCTTTTAGCATTATTTCCAAATACTCTACGCATGATACCTAATATACAATTTATTTTATTTCTTTCCTAATTTTATCAAAAACTTCACGTTCATCAAATTTCATAGATATTCCAGGTTCAAATCTTATAACCTCTACACCCTTTTCAAATATAATAATAGTAGGAACTACTTTAACCTTCCATTCTTTTTGTATAACAGCACCAATAGTTTTATTAGATAAATCTATTTCTGCTATATAACAATCTTTTAATTGTTCTAGGGGTAATCTATTTTTATAATTCCAAGAAGCATTCACTTGTACCACAGCACACTCTTCTAGGTTCATTAGTTGTATAGATTGAAAATTATCTAAATTAACTGATTGCGAGTGCAATGCAGAAAAAGATAGTCCAAACCATAAACATAACGATAACATTGTTTTTTTCATCATCTAACCTCATTTATTATTCATGTCAATAAGTGTTTGAGTTATAGCTTTTGTATCTTCTTTAATATCATCTACTTTCTCTTCTAACTTATCAACTTTACCTTCAGTATTTAATATTGAATCACGTATCATTTGGTCTTTTAAATCATACTCCATACGTGAAACCTCTGGCTCAGGTAGTCTTTTAGCTTCTTCTATATCAGCTTGTAAAGAATACCATAAACCAATAACCATACCTATAGTTACAGCAATACTGACTGCTGTTTCTATAGACAATGTAAATTTACTATCTTTACCTATCTCCATTTTTATCCCCTATTTGTTTTATCATTACGGTGCAAATCCTCCACTCTGGAAAGTTATGTTTCCTGTTATTGCAGAACTATCAGTGCTAGCATTAGTTATAGTAAAAGTAAATGCACCAGTACCATCTTTGTTAGAAGGATTATGATGCCACCCTGGTCTTAATTTTAATGTACCAGAATTAAAACTAGCTAAAGCACTATTTAACTGCGATATACTAGAAGTTCCAGTAGTACTTGTACTTGGTGTACTTCCATCTGTAGTAAACTGAAATATTAATGAACCAAATGGTCCACCGCTTGTAGTAAAGTTTTCTACATCGCAACCTCCACTACCTCCACTAATTGTTATTGTAGCAAAACTATTTGCCATATCTTTAGTTCCAGCTTCTCCACTGCAATGCAATCCTGTATTACCACTCGTACTTATAGTTACGCCAGCACTGTGATTATAGCTATAAAACTCAGACATTTCATGTGGTGCTACACCATCAGGTCTATCAGCAGCAGCATTTGCTGTGTTGATAACGTGAGAAAAAAATGTACCAGTACCATCTGACAAACTTTTCAAACTAGCATTTGTTCTATTACTAGCATAACCTAGCTCAGATTGTATCTGACTTATTTTTATTTCACCTGATGATTGTAAAGCCACTTATTACTCAGCGTCTTTAATTGCTTGATACTCTACTAATTCAGCTTCTAATTCTGCTAATGATGTTTCTAAACTTGCTTTTTGAGCTTCTACATCTGCTATAGCACTATCAACATCTTTAGTTTCTTCATAATCTAAAACAGTAACATCATTACCATTTGGATTTTTCATTACTCTGGTATGTTTAATTAATACCATTTTTGGCGAATCAACTGATTCTACAGCCTCTGCTGCACTTATTACTTTAGCCATTTAACTTCTCCTTAAGTTCGTTAATTTGTTGTTGTTGTTCATTTACTGCTTCTATTAATAAAGAAACAATTTTTTCATATTTAACTGCTTTGTATCCACTATCTCTAGTTTCTACAACTTCAGGTAAAACTTTTTCTATTTCTTGTGCTATTACACCTACATCGTGTCCTTCGTTAGGATGTATTTCTTTATCTACAATCCAATCAAACTCAACACCTCTAATCTTAGATACTTTATCTAAAGCATTATCTATAGGTTTAACATTTTCTTTTAATCTTTCGTCTGAAGAATAATATGCTATAACATCATTACCAGCTCTAATAACTCCATCAGTTGTATCTACTGCTACATTAACTCCTAATGAACCTCCGTTTAATACTAGCCCGTCTCCATTCCAAGTACCTCTAATGCTATTACCAGCACTAAATCTAATATTGTTAGAACCATTACGGTAAAATCCTAAATCAGGGTCATCTACAAAACTCAACGATGGAGCAGCTGCACTACCACCTGAAACTTTTAAACCATTTTTAGAAATTCGAGCACACTCTACATCTCCGCCTGCATCTCCAATAACCCATCTAAAATCTCCACCATATCTTCCAATTCTTGACCTAAAATATCCTGTACCATTATTATCGTAATATGCCAGTGTTGCATTTTCATAAGCATTACTACCAGGTGTGTCGGTTCCACCTAAAAAGTTAATACCAGGGGAATAATCACTTCCACCGTGTTCTACATATATATCTTTTGCATCAAGATATCCATTAATTTTTAAAAAAGTATTGTAAATATCTAATATACCACTTCCATTAACTACTACATCCATACGACTTGAACTACCAGTATTTTGTTGCAAGTATGTATTACCACCTGCTCCGTCAAGTATAAGTTTTTTAGTATTAGCTAACTCCAATCCAGTAGTGGTTAATCTTGCTATTTCAAATCCAACACTAAATCCTATAACGTTTCCATCAGGGTGAAATATTCCACATTGGTCGTTAAACCACCAGGTATAATCAGGTGTAGTAGCAGTTGAATATCCATTATTAGCTCTAATATATGCTTTAGAGTTATTATTAATTGGTCCAAAAACATGATTAACAAAACTTCTATTGACAGAACCAAATCTATATCTTTCATCCCCAGAATCTGTATAAACTTTAACTGCATTATCTGCAATATCTATTCTATCGTTAACACCATCTGAACTACTAAAGTTTCTTCTTAAACTTAAATCTTCATCATAAGCACCTACAATACCACTATCTACTATAATTTTATTATTAAAGTAAAATTTACCTCTATCAGTATTTATATGACCCCAACCGCTATTAGCTGGTCCTAATTCTATATAACCATTATCAGTTATAAATCTATGATATGCAGAACTACTACCTGTATGTGCGTGATGATAATGAGCCCTAGTATCATCTACATATAATTCTAAATAATCAGTTGTATCTCCATTTTGATACAATCTTAAAACATTATTTGATAGTAATTGCATAGCAAGACCTTCTGTACCCGATTGTCTTGTCCAAAATCTTAAATGTCCACTTCTATTAGCTTGACTACCATCAGTTAAATAAGATGATATTCTTGCCACACTATTTGTACCACTTTGACTATGACCAAATATTAAACTTCCACCACTCCCAGCACTTGTTTGTGTATTTCTAATTTCAAATGAAGGGTTAGAATTATATCCCATTATTGCACTACCGCTATTAAGCATTAAAAGCATTGCTTTACTTGTAGCTCTATTATAAAAATATATTTGACTTGAATCGTGTTCTATACTTATTTCATTACCGCCACTTCTTGAAAATCTTATCATTTGGTCTGAACTACTAGCAAGTCTTAAATTATTATTGCCGCTTATATCCATTGTAAAGGTTGACCCTGGCGTTGTTTGGTCTGTTTCACCATATCCTAGTCGCATACTATGTGCTACTGTTAACTTACCATTTGTAGTTACAGCCATAGCTCCGCCAGCTTGTCCATGATTAGTATCTCCCCACCAAAAACCTCTATTATCTGTATTACTCATTTGGAATGTCATAGCATAATCAGTACCTAATCCACCAAAAGTAAAACTATTTTGCATACCTATTGCATAAGCAGAAGCACTCCAAACTCTATATTTATCTCTAGTTGAAGCTGCTGGCATTACAATCTTATTTACACTAGTGAAACTTAAATCTAAACCATTACCATTTACTCTCATTCTTTCAGTGCCATCAGCTATAAAACGTGTTTGATTAGTTTCTATAGAAATCATATCGGTATTATTTTGACTTCTTAATTCTAAAATCTTTCCTGATTGACTTGTTACTATTACTTTACCAGTATCCCAAGTTAATTGTCCATAATCAGCAGCAGCACCCCATTTAAATACACCATCTCTTAATGTAGCTCTCGTAGTACCATTTCTACCACCATCTCTAAATTCTATAGGGTCTGTACCACCTGAGTATAATCTTAGTTCATGTGATTCTGCACCAACGCTTAATCCACCACTACCATTGTCAAATATTCTTTGGTCATTAGCAAAATTAAGTCTTACTGGTTGCGTTATTTGTAAAACACCATCAGCTAAATACATTTGTTCTTCACCGCCAGTAGTAAAACTTATTGCATCAGCTGACCTACGATACATACCAGTATCAGTATCGCTATCAAAACTGTAAGCAGGTGAAGCTGCACTTCCATTGCTAGTATATACATTTCCACCAGTCTTTAAATTTCCACCAGCTTGTATTCCTTCTTCATGTGCAAAACCATAGTTATTTAAATTTTCTAATTGATTTCCATGTAAAGAATAACCAGTAATACTATTTTCTATTGTAGGTGTGTGTATTGTATGGTCGCTATAATGATTATTATCTCCCATACGAAATATTTTAACTTCATAAGCAGAATTAGCTGTTACATAAACTTGAAGAACTTTTTCTCCATAGGTATTATCACTATCTTGACTTAATACTCTTACACCAGTAATTCTATTTTGGTGTCCACCACAATTTATAACAGTAAAGTTGCTATCCATAAAACTTCTTAACCAATGTAGTCTAATAAATCCGTGGTCACCAGAATCTCCGTCTGTAACTAATATTTCTCCAGCTTTTCTACCACTTGTGTTAGTAGCTACTGTCATCCAACCTGGACCTACTGTAGCAGAAGCACTACCTTGTCTTCTAAAAAATCTTGTTGAATCATATCCGTCTAATGTAGCAGCATTTCCACCACCACTATTTGCAGCAACATAATCTGCAATAGCTGCAGAAGTCATTACAGTAGTATCATTATCTGCGAACGATTCAGATGATGTTGTTATTGCTGATGCTAAAAAGTTTGCTACCTGAATACTATTTAAATCTGCTAATGTACCTAGTCCTAAATTAATTTTTGCATTGTGTGCATTTGTAGCACCAGTACCACCTTCTGCTATTGCTAGTGCTGTACCTAATGTTAAAGAACCAGGTATATCAACTACTCCACTACCAGTTAATTTCATTCTTACACTGGATTTTAAATCATCACTATCGGCAAATATGAAGTCGCTACTATTATCTGCCACTCCCATTCTTAAAGCCCTAACACCAGTTCTTTCCATTTTAAGAACTACTGGACTTCCTGTAATATGCAAGTTAGCATCAAGATTTTGTTCTCCAATACCAACACGACCATTAGATTTTTTAATAGTCAATACATTAGAAGATGTTCCGTAAGAATAAACTTGAAGTAAATCAGAACCAGTTCTGTATCTTAACTGCATTTCAGCATCGCCAAAATCTAATCCAGGGTCACCATCAGCATCTTTTAATCTAATAATACCAGTACCATTGATTTGCAAATCTCTATTAGCTGTTGTACCGCCAATACCTACATTTCCAGATGAATTTATAAATAAAGCAGTTTGACCAGCTGTAATTAAAGATATTTGGTCACTACCATAAGTTGCACCATTACCAAATACAATAGCTGCAGGAGTACCACCAGTTTCATTTTCATTAACAATACCCCTGGTCATTATATAACCATCGTATGATACTAAAGAATCTCCAGTTAAAAACGAAGATGTAGCTGTGCTATTGCCACCACCAATAGGTGTTACAGTAGTACCTACTTTAGTATATAATTGATTACCAGTATAATCATATACTAATTCGTACTCTGATAAAGCAGCAGCACTAGGTGCACCATCACCTCGTTTAATTAAAAATCTATTTGCCATAACTCTGTATTAAGCTTGATATATTCCAAAATCTAAAACTGAACCAGTATCTACAGTTGCAGCTATTGTAAGTCTAACAGGTTTATTAAATTGAAATCTATCTGTACCATCATTATTTATCCAAGTTAAAGTTGGTGCAGTACCATGCGTACCTATAGTAAGACCAGCTCCATTTACTCCAGCAGCTGATGCTGGGTCAGCACTAATATTACTAGCTACAACAATATTTTTATCTTTAACTGTTAAGTTATCAGAATCTACAGTTGTTGTAGTACCTTCTACTGTTAAATTACCTGTTATTGTTACATTGTTAAAACCTGTAATATTTTTACTTGAATCTACTACTACGGCTTTAGAAGCTGCTACTGTACCTGCTGTTGCTGTAGTACGATTTAACTGTGCTGCAGTAGCTGTTACTGCAGTTCCACCTATTTCTAATGATGATACATTTAACTCACCACTACCACCATAAATAGCTGCTTTATTTGCAACCACTGTACCAGGTGAAGCTCCATCTAACCTATTTAATTCAGCTGCTGTTGATGATGTTTCTAAAGTAACTTCACCATTTGTTACATTAAAATCTAAATCATTAAATTTAGCCATACCTATTTGTGAAGTACTAGCAGTTCTAATTAACGCTGTTGGTGTAATAGTAACTGGACTATTACTAGTTTGTTTACCGATATAAAGAATATCATTATGTCCATCATATGCTAATTCAGCATTTGCTAAACTACCTGGTACACCGCCACTGCCATATGCGTTTCTTTTAATTTGTAAAACATTTGCCATATCATTCTCTCCTTATGGTGTATATGTACCACCATCTATTAGTTCATCTTGTAAAAGAACATCTTCGTCCTTTACACTTATTGTTGTTTGGCCTCCAGACTCAGCAGTTTCTATCCCTGTTCCTGCCACTATATCTGAACTAAAGTTATCTGCTTCTGTAATTACTACATCTGCAGTGCCATTATCCACTTTTAATTTATTGTCATCATAAAAAACAATTTTTTTATACACATCTTTAATCTTATTAGGACTTGTTAAACTTCCACCCATAATTATCTCCTATGTATTTTTTATCCTATCTTCATAACTAGAAACTGGTATAGCTGGATTACTAATATCGGTATATATAGAATCGCTTGCCAACCCAATATCTGTATAAGATACATTAACTTTACCTTTATCTGTAGTATTGACATCGTTAGTAATAGGTAAATCTGTACTAGAAACATCAACAAGAATGGATAAATCAATAAAGTTTTCATTTATATTGTCATTAAAATGTTGTATCAAATCATTAAATGATAAACTATGGTCATCAAATGATGTTAATCCAAATTCTCCTATTCTCCATGTTCTTGCCATTAGTAACTAGATTGTTTAACGTGTCTCATACCACTAATTCTATTTCTATTCTTAAATGTTTTACCTTCTTTAACACCTTTTTCAAATTTTTGATTAAAATATCCAGCCATTTGAATCATTTCTGGTTTTTGTTCATATCCAAGTTGAATAGCTTTATCAACTAAATACTGATGAAACTGAGTTGGTAATTCACTTGTTTCTGTCATCAAACTAGAACTATTACTACTATCAGTAACTTGTCCGCTTAAATTAATCTGCTTACCAAAATGGTCAGCTTTTTTATGATAAAATAAAGTAACAGTTAATGCTTTATCTAAACTTTTAAATCTTTTACTTCTACTTTCTAATGGGTCAAATACAGCTAAAGCTATAGAATCTCTTTCTACCCAAAAGACATTTTCTTTTATTGAGCGACTTAATACTCTTGAATAATTATTTGACATTAATCTATATCCCTATATTCTGGTCTACCTAGCAATCTCTTAATAGAAATATTATTACCATCTTCATCTGCCAAGTCAACCGATTTAATTTCTAAAATACCTTCTTTTAATCCATAATATCTTTGCCCAGATACAGTAGTAAATTGAGTAGCTTCATCAAGTATTAATGTCCTTTGACAAAATTCATCTGATGCTTGATTTAGCATTTCAATAATTTCAACACTACCTAGTTCTGGATGATGTTTTTTTACCATATCTATCATTTTTTGTAATGTCATATTATCCTCCTACGTATGGTTCTAAAAATGAAACTAAAGCTTGTGAAACTTTTACATATTGTGATTCATACCACTGATATTGTGATTGGTCTCCAGTTAATTCCATCTGATAATTTTGTAAATAACTATTTATTTTTGATAAATATGCAGATGCTAGTTCAACATCTTCATCTTGTATATAATCACCAACAATATCAAGCCACTTAGTTATATCTCTTCTATCTGCATCACTACTTACATCTCCTGCTGTCACTGTAGTTAAATTAGAATCTGTTGGTTTACCTATCGCATTCATTTTTGTAATTAATACATTAGCAGCTGCAAATAAAGTTACACCTCTAGTTAACTCAGGCAACAATCCAGTTAAAGTTGAATAATTATCAGTTAAAGTAAATGTTGTATCTGGTGTAATAGCACCTACTTTACCAGGTTCTGAATTAGAAGGTTCTGGTGCAATATGAAGTACATTATTTTTTATATAATATACAGGTCCTGTAATTGTTGCTCTATGTAAACTTGCAGGGTCAAAATATGCTCCTGACATAGATGGTTCTCCTTCTACACATGGTCTATCTACAGTACCATCATTTCTTAAAATATAATCTAACGACATTACATTTTCTAATGGTAATGTTACTCCATTACTATTGTTTAAAATTGATTCAGTTGATAATCTTTCTCCCATTTCAGGATTAGTCAATACAACAGAATAAATATATTTCACACCATCTTTTGCAAATTGCAATGCCTGTGCAGTAATATCTGGACTATCTATATCGCCAGTATATGCTTCTATATCTGTTTTAATACTCATTTTTCTCCTTTAAAATTCTTTGGGGGAGTATATTGCAACTCCCCCGTATTCAACTATTAGCTAAATTTCAATACAGCGTGTGTTTCTGGTAGTTGAATTTCAAGACCTGCTTCTGTAAGAATCATGTCTTTTCTTCCGTCAACATCGTTGTTTTGAATGTTAGTAATAACTTGAGTATCTCTAGACTCACCATTACCAGCAAGTGGTCTGTAAGCTACGTTATTTAAATCGATAGCTACAGCATGGTTAGCCCATGGACCTCTAAATAGTGGTTCCATAACAAAGTTAAGAGTACCATATAAAGTATCTACTTGTGTTACGTTAACACCATTAAATAGTGACTGTCCTTTGTCTAAAGAAACACCATATGGTGCTGATGTAGGTACACCTGCTGCAGATGTTCCAACACCACTCGCCATGGTATTTCCTAGGAAAGACTGTCCACCTAGTTTGTTAAGCCAGTTCATGATAGAACGTGAAGCAAGTACCATTTTACTGCCACCTGCTGCAGATTCTGCATCAAAAATATCTGACATAGCATCTACGAAGTCATCGTACCCTGATGAAGCGTAAGTAAAGGTTTTAACCTTTCCATATACTTCTGTGTAAGGTAAAATACCCCATGTTTTTC
>TARA_R100001443_G_scaffold7031_2_pt1 | contig 20504 bp, 31 predicted proteins | sample TARA_R100001443 | Tara Oceans TARA_R100001443 (sample SAMEA2622142) | marine metagenome | biome: marine biome (ENVO:00000447); feature: deep chlorophyll maximum layer (ENVO:xxxxxxxx); material: "saline water (ENVO:00002010), including plankton (ENVO:xxxxxxxx)" | depth 50 m
CCTGTAGGTATCTCAAGAACATCCGCATCAGTATCGTTTTTAATGGTTACATCATTTGTAGAACCTTGCCCCGTAAGGATAAGACCTTCGGCAGCAGTGTAACCCATCGCAGCCTTGTCATCTGCGGCGGTATCACCTAAAGCATTGAACGTGCCACTCGCGGTAATGTCTCCAGACGCTGTTACTGTGGCCAACTGTAGATTAGCTACAGCATCTATAACAGCGGCCCCTGACCCCGCCCCGTCCATGTAAACGATGGCAGACTTACCATTTTCTATGGTTATATTCGCACCAGAACCTTGAGACACAATTACCGAATAAGGGCCACTGGACCCTGAGTCAGTGGTTGCGTTTATCATAATAAAGTATGCGGCGGTAGTGTTAGGAGCCACCGTTACAGTGTTATTAGCACCAAGAGCCCCCGTAAACCTAATCACACGATACATACCGTCTTGCAGGTTCTCTGTGCCAGATCCAGGTGAAGCCTCTCGAACCGTTAGCGTATGCGTAGTTCCTGAAAGAGCCACCGCTTTAAATGAGGCAATCCGGTCAAGAATATCAAGGTTGTGATTGGTTGTAGTACCCCACGCCCCAGACTGTTCTCCAGACCCTATTTTTTCTATGCCAAAACTTGTTGTATATGATGATGCCATGATCTTATTCCTATGCCGCTATCTTAACCCAATTTGGTGTCTGTGATTCATCAATAGCACTCCAAACTAAGGCGTTGTTGGCTTTTCCTTCTGCCGAAACTCCAGTTACCGTGAAAGAGAAATTAATTTGTGTGCTTCCTATTGCGCTGGCCGCTGATACCCCACTTGGTGTAACCAATGCTTTTCCAGTTGTAGTGGGAGATCCTATTGCGCTGGCCGCTGATACTCCCGTAACACTTACGGTAACAGGGAAAGTTACAATGACAGAACCAACCGCACTAGCCGCTGATACTCCCGTAACCGAAACTGTTTTAGGAATACTCGCAACAACAGTGCCTATCTGGCTGGCGGCAGAAACACCTGTGATTGCAAGAGGGACCGGACTATTCCAAGCCCCCTCGTTCCAAGTGCCTCTATTCCAACCAGTAAGAGATGCCATTAAGAAATCCTGATCACCGCGTTGTTTTCATCATTTGCAGGGTATTGAATAGTAAAGTCCCCTGCGCTTGAAGATTTATCTCCTCCAAAATTAATTACCGCTACTGCGGGGTCCGCAGCATGGTTTGTGGTAGATCCAGTTCCAGCCGTGGAAAGAGTTGAGTTGTATATCAAAGCTCCCCTTGCGCTAGAAATAGTTGATGAAGAAAAAGTAGTATCTGCAAAATCAACAAAAGCTGTTGGCACCGAACTACTATTGTCCGCAAGTCCAATGGTCACGCTGCTAAGAGCGGCCCCTCCAGCGGAGTAATTTGTGCCAGAAACCTCGTTACTAGTTGTGTACCCAGTGGTGTCCGCGTCAATGGACGAGCTATTGGTAAACATGGCAACCTTAAAGGTGTCCGCTGAAATAGCACTAGATCCCGTTCTCGTATGAGCGGTCAAACGGTGAATACCAGCAAGTATTTCTCTTTTAAAAGTACCGCACATTGCGGAAGTACCAACGGCCATTATAATCTCCTTATAATTTCAGCCATGTCCTCATGGCCTTGTTGCCTCATAAGAGCCCAAATAGTAGTCCTCTCACTTTGAGCCATTCTATTCATATAGAAAATCAATATTTCCTTCAACTTATCTCTATGTGCTATCGCTTGATCCCGTATAACTGGAGGAGCGTCATTAGATACTACCATAATTTTGTTCATAGCCATCTCAGCCATTTCTTCTGGCGAATGACCCCGGTTGTTGCTCGTAAATACAAAAGGATCTGGTATCGCCGTATGGCTTTCACTATCGAACATTATAGCACTTCTCTTCTAACCCTATCATACCGATATTGATCTCGTGTCTGTTTTCCCTCACCAAGATTTTTCAACCATTGAATAGATTCAATAAACCTGTCGGTATATTCTTTTTGAAGGCTTGCCTCACCTTTCATAAAAACATAAGCCTCACAAAGACTTCCGTATAACAAGCAAAGTTCCGCATTAGTTCCAAGCCAACTTGTCCCATCATTACTCGTAGTTATAGAAGTTGGCCTATAAAAATAATGTAGTTCCATAGTATAATCAGTATCCGGCGTAGGAGCTAATAAAAAACTATTTTCATTCCAATCAGCATAGTATTGAGGCGTTCCAGTAGTAGCAGGATTGGGTGTATAGTCCTGTAACATCGTCACCTGTTTATAAAGCAGAAACTCCTTGCTAGAGGAGTTTATAACGCTCAACGAATTTTGAGAAAGAAAGTCAACAGGCTTGGTTAGATACTGATTACCTGAAGTGGCACTTCCTTGAGCATTTTTTCTAAAAACGTCTAATTGACATTCTTTAAGAATACGTTCTTCAGCGTTTAAAATAAACCTTGGTAACTGACTAACAAAAGTTGATTCCGTGTTCTGAGAGTAGTCCTGAATAGCTGTTTTTAAAGTTGTAAAAGTAAAAGACATTTTATGAACTCACAGTTACAGGACCCGCAGAAGCATTTTCACCGCCGCCCTGTATATTACCAGAAGTTGCTGTTCCGCTACTTGCGCTAAAAGTGTACCTGTTATCATCGACTTTTGTAATCGAATAACCGCTAGAACTTTCTATGACGGATGAAGAAAAACCATCAAAAGGCGAGACAGAACGAAATCTAACGGTGTCCCCAGTGCTTCTGTTGTGTCCTGGTTCTGAAACAGTTATGACAGCAGAACCGCTATTTCCAGAACGAAAAGAATTTAAAGGGAGAAGAACTGTAACAGAAGGCTCATCTCTATCGGGCCTTGGATCTCTCAAGGCTTGAGGGTCTGCGGGTGCCTTCACAACATTTAATTGTGGTTGTTTTGCTTCCCACTCATCTTTACCGACCAACAGACCGTTCCACTCCTTACGCATGTCACGTAAAGGGTACGCAAACCCGGACCTATCTGAAATGCCCAAAGCATATTTATTTGAAGCAAACCTACCCATTAGGATACCGCACTAACAAAGGTGTAAGAGGGAACCAAACTAAGACTTGCTTTATCTCTGTCTTCTTCAGCAGCCCTAGTAAACTCTTCTTCATACAGTCCTTTTAATATCTGAACCCTCTCCGGGGCTCTTTTTAAAGCTATGTAGTAAGCCAAACCTGCTGCTAGACAAGGATAAAAACGGAAAGGAACATCTACTGTATTAGTGGCCGTGTCCGCATCATCTATGCGAACTAGCCTATCATATATAAAAATATCGGTGCTGTTTTCTGGGGTAGGCCAAACTTGAACAACGGGTGTTATCTGACGGTTTACATAAAATTGAGTAGGCCTTCCTGTAGTAGACTTTACCGAAATAGACAGGTAATCGTCCCGGCTTATTCTGGTAACGGATAAATCTGAACTGCTTCTACGAACAACCCCGGACAAAATATCAACGGTAGATTGAGTATCTACGAGGCTTGGGCTGGCTGATATGGTGGTAGATGCACCACTAGTTCCACCCGTAATTGTTTCTCCGGAGGTAAAAGTTCCTGAAGGAACTGTAAGCGTTACCGTAGTAGAAGTTGGTTTGGTAAGAACAGATGCCGTTACAGAGCTAGTCCCACCCGTAATAGTCTCACCAATAGTAAGACTTCCAGAAGCGCCAACGGTTGCCGTAATTGTTCCAACGGGATATTCAGATATTCCAGAAGCTACGGTTTGAGTAACTTGCTCAATTGTCCAACGGTTCAAACCACGATTAGCCCAATCCGCAAACAAAAAATTTAAAGAACGCCGCGCTGTTCTAGAATCATAGCCCGTTCTAAATTCTAACCCGCATCGCTCAAAAGCTTCTTCAACATACTCTGCTACGTCAGGTTCAAAGTTTTTTGATCCAGAAACCGTCATTGTTTTCTAACCTTTATCCCCAAAGAGCAGTTTTTATAGAAACCCCTAAGTGACCTAAAACCAACAAACCAACCGCCCAAATAATTCTTTGTATGCCATCTATAGCTTTTTGAATATGATACAAATCGTTACTTTTTATAGTATCTAACTTTTGATCTAAAAGCTTCAACTCTCCACGAATCTCTTGGATATCCAATTGATTCTTATGTGAATAATCTTCGGCCACGAGTTTTCAACTCTAGTATTGTTTAAGGCAATGAAGAACTATTGAATAAGTGTCTCCATCAGAATGACCAACGGTGGTCAATTTAACATCACCAGTTTTTCCACTTGAAGCCGCTACGTTTGGAAGACCACTCATATCAGAGTAATCTAACGTATCCGAATAATCTGCGGGAAGTTGAGCGGCTATTACATTGGTAGTAGCATTCCAAAGGATTTTTACACCCATACCAACGTTGGTAAACACAATCTTCTCAATACGAACACCCGTGCAAGCCGTTCCATCCTGCAAAGAAGCAAGGCCTGAAACATCTATTTTAGTAACAGCATCTTCTCCAGTGCCGTCGCTTGTGTTCGTAAGATAAAAGACAGCTTTTTTAGGACCGTCTTGAACTGTGGTAGCAGTTACTGCATCAGCCATCACTATCTCCTTTTAAAAGAATGGGGGTTTCCCCCCACCCTGATTTATGCAATCTGCACATACTCAATAATGAATGTAAAGGAGCCTGCGGTTGTAGCATCTACCGTGTTCGTAATGTTACAGTAAATTGTTCTTTCTGCTGAAGTGTATTGAACAGAAGCCGGGGCCGTAGTTGCATCTTGAGTTTGCAAAACAAGAGAGGTTACGGTGACGTTACCTACCACAACTGTAGTTCCACCATCCAAAATTTCATCAGTTTGTGCCGCAACGATTTGAGCACCTGAGCTTGACGTTCCAACCTCGTAACCAATATCACCAGTTCCAATTGTAGGAGCCGAAGCACAAAATATTTTAATGTCGGTGATAATAGTGTTTGCAGGTTGAGTAAACTCACCAATGTTATCACTATCGCCAGCAGTGGTATTGACTGTAACACCTGTAGCAAAACCAACATGTTTCACATACTTGTCGGTAACAATACCCGTTGAGGCAACATCAAATACCGTAGTCTCAGTGCCTGTTCCAGATGCTACATTAATTACTTCAAACCCGTTTTCTGAACGGACGGGACCGTTAAACGTAGTATTAGCCATTTTGGCTTCCTCCTTACGAGAGATTGACCCTAGAGTCTTCGTAAGCGTCTGCTGGGACAGTCGCTAGGGCTAGTTTTCCCAGAAAATTGGGGGAAGGTTACCCTTCCCCCGTACCCCAAGCTTACGCTCCGGGGGAACCAAAGATACCGCGTGGATCAGAGAACCCAAACGCATAGCGTTCACGAGCCTTGTACCGCACGTTACCTGTATCAAAATCGCCTTCCATAGAAGTACGAACCGCCGTTCGGTTGAAGCCTTTCAAACCGTTCGGTGCGTCCGTAAGAATAAAGAAAGCATCCGTATCCGTGAGGAAGTGGTTAACAGCGTAACCTTCAGGAAGCATTCCCATGTTCCTAATAGCGTTTACGTCATTATCCGCGCTTCCAGGTCTTAGAGTCGACTCAAGGAGACGATCCGCCGTAAATTGAAGTTCTTTAGGAATAATAAGTTTAGTCCCGCGAACCGCAACTTTAAGACCACGCTCATCTACAAAACTAGCGATATCTATCAAAGACTGCTCTAGGCTAGTCTCGTTAAGATCTGCTGCTGTAGAAAGCTCATTACGGAAAGTGCTGCCGTTGACAAGAGGATGGTCAGTAGCGCAAAGCTCTTTCCCATCTCCGCCAGCGAAAGTGCTGTCAAAAGCGTTGTTAAGAACCGCTGCGGCTTTAACTTGCTTTGTCTGGCTCATGCTACGGGCAAGGGCCTTCGTATAACGGCTTGCAAGCCGATCATAAAGGTTATCCTCAACCGCTTCTTCCGTAATAGAGAAAGCCAGCGCAATCGTTTCCATTGTATAACGAGCAGTGTATGCTTCCTGAGCGTCATCAAAAGATACTGCACTACCTTCACCTTTAGTCGGCGCTGCTCCAAAACCACTGAGCATCACTTCCTCTTCAAAAGCACGATCTGAAGTCTCCATAGTGAAGATTTCTTCATGCTCACGATCATATTGATCGTACTCCATTCCGAACAAGGCGTTCAGGCCGGGTTCCAACTCTTTTACGAGTTGTGCTCTACTAATAGCCATTGTTTAAACCCTCCTATACGCCAGTGGTTGAAGGAGTACCCGCAGCAATGGACCCAACCGGGGCATTGAAGGGGTTATTCAACCGAACGATTAAAGGAATGCCAGCAGCGGTAAAATCTTCGTTCATAGCATCTTCCATCCAACCCATAAGACGTAGGGTAAGACTATTGGTTGTAGCTAACGTGCTGACGGCGAGACGACCATAAGAAACGCCAGAGGTATCACTACCAGTGATACCAGTAGAAAGACTAGCGTTCAAAAACACGCTTGCACGTGCGTTTGCTTTACTAGTCAAAGACGCATCAGATGAAATTACATACAACTGATTAGGGTCGTCGTTAACAAAGGCTTTAATTGGATGGTTGCTATCCGCTCCCGATCCAGGCCAGTAGTTACTCCAAGTTGGTTTTCCAGTGGTGCTAGAGACATACTCGCAACCTTGAAAAACGCCAAGGTGACTAACAGTACCACCCGCCGCGTTAGCGGCGTGATCAATATATCCCGAAGCAAGTGGGATTACAACTTGACCTTGGTAGATCTTGTCAGAGTTACCGTTAGCGATTTCGTATGGAGTATACCCCGTAAGACCAGTGGAATTGGCTCCACCGCCCAATTTATTGAGCGGACGGAGGCCAAAGCTTCCGTTAATGTTTGCCATTTCTAATGCTCCTTAAAGCAATGGGGTTAAAACAGTAAGCCCTAACTCTCTGAAGATTTAGGACCTCCAAACGTTACACGCGACTGGCGTTCAGGGTTCTGAATCGCCATCGAATGGTGCTGATTTTCCTTAAAGAGATCATTGTCCACCGCCTGCATAGCATCGACATTTTGCCGTCGAAAATAATCAGAACGTTCTCCAACAATTTCTTTTGGTATCCGCGCCAAAAGTAAACCGCCCACACCAAAAACGCCTTCGTACTTTCCACCATCTATAGTGGGTGCTTCAAAATCCGGGTACTCTTCTTTCCGAACCAGTTCCCACCCTTCTCTCATACGAGCAGAAACATTTTTTCGGTCATCAAAGCCCCTGACCTCAGAGCGTATCCACCTGTGGACATAGCCTTCTGGAGGGTCGGGTGCATCCAATAAGGATGGAGGAGCCCAAGGTTTCCTTCGGGGTTTAGCCGTCCGGGTCTTGGAGGCGCGAGAAGATCTATCAACTGTTTGTGCATTATCAACCATGATTTTCTCCTAGCGTTTGTATTTCGCGTACTGGTCTAGAGGAACCCCGAGTTTCTTTGCAATTGCAACTTCACTAGGGGACAGTCTCACTGTTTTGCGCCCAGCAGAACTGGAACGAGTAGCAGAAGCTACGGCCTGTTGAGGACGTTTGCTATCTGAAGAAGCTTTTCCGTTTAGCTTGTGAGGAAAAGCTTCAAGTAATCTTCTATCAAGTTCATCATAGTACTCAGAAGACTCTGTGTCAAAAGCTTCCTCTTCAACTAATTTTTTATGTATTCCAAAAGCTGCAAAAGTCATGGCTTCGTCTTCACCAAACCAAGCGTTCTTAGAAGCCCACTCTTCGGCCTTCGGTTCAGGTCGCACAGGAACTTGTTGGGTCTGTTGTTGAGGTTGTTGAACAGGAACTTCCTGTTGCTGTTGTTTTTGTTGCAACTGAGCCGCTCTTACACGTTCTTCCTCAATTGCTAACCGTGCCAGCTTCTTGTTTAATTCTACCTGACTAGCCGTGTCGTTTGTGGCTATCGCGGTCTCCAAATCTTTTGTCAAAGATTCAGATTCTGTAGCTATACGATCACCGTACTCTGCTACATAACCTTGGTCTAAGTTAGTTACACGATCTTTAAGAGCCACGTTCTCAGCTTGAACATTTTTTGCAAAATTAAGTGCAGCTTCTTGTTGACGTTCAGCCTCACGAGCTTTCTTAGTCAACTTGTCTATTCGACGTTGCACTTTCTTGCTGTAATCAACGTGCTCTTCGTCTTCTGTATCTTCAGAAACTTCTACCGTTTCATCCGGGGCCGCTTCTTTTACTTCAACGTCCACTTCTTCACCCGTATCGGGCAGGTCAACTACCAATTCGTCTTGTTCAGGCATGGCTCACTCCATGTTAAAAATGCAGGATATCTTCCGGGTCCTGGATAACGGCGATTACTTCATCATCGTTTAATATACGAACCTCGCCGCCGTCAATCTTAAAACGAGCACCCGCATATCTACCAAAAATAACCCAGTCTTTCTCTTTACACCAAGGTCCACTGGGAAATTTTTCTTCGTCCTTGTAAGCTAAAGGTCCTGATTTCAATACATACCCGCAAACCGTTGCCACAGACTCACGATCTATGACAGCGTCGGGAAGTAAAACACCACCTTCTGTCTTACCTTTTCCTCTGTACGGAAGTATCAAAAGTCTCCAACCCGTTGGGTTTGGAAGTCTTTCAAAGGTATCTACATCTACCTTTTTAGGATCTAAAATTTTTTCTTCGGGCTTAACATAAGCCGATTTTAGCGACACCAGATTATCTGTTTCTGGAAGTTCGGATTTTTTAGACATTATTGCTCCTTGTCTAAGATTTGTCTTAGTTCGCTCCCTATATAGTCTAAAGATTCTACGTTGCCAACAAGTTGTTTGTACTCATCCAAAGTTTTTATCGATCCAGAGGTCATCATTTCTGATATACGATCCCTTCTTTCTTTAATTTGCTTATACAAATGTTCTGCAAGCTTAATTCCGTCCACGAGACACCTTTATGTAATCCTACACCTAGTTTTTTTATCTGGACGCATAACGCCCCGCCCCCTAACAGCAAAACCACCCGTAGAAGCCGTTGAAACCTTGGCTGCTTTCGTGTTTTTTACGACTGTTTTCCCTTTTCCACCCTCTCTTTTCTTTTTTCGAGCGGTTTCTGCACGTTGTTTTTTAGATAAACTATTGGCTTTATTCCGGGGCAGACAACGATCTGGGTTTCTCTTGTCTTTAGACGTGCCACACTCGCCCTTTATTGAGCCATCAGACCCAATTCTGACCCAATCTTGGTCCAACCATTTCTTTAATTCGCCCATCTAACGGCCTTTACGTTTGCCGCCCTTAGATTTTTTGGCATAATTCGGATCTTTGCAATATTTTGAAGCGGCTAAATTGGCGTAAGCAGACGGATAAGTGTCAAAAGTCCTTTTTGCCCAAGCTTTTCCTTCAGGGCAGATCTTACTACCCTTACTTTTAGCTTTGGCCGATCCACCTTTTCTGTAATAGGTGAGTTTACCTAGTTGAGGCATTTTTCTTCTTCTCCTTTTTCTTGCTACTATACAGATTATCAAACGTTACGGAAGGGTCCATATAACTTTCGTCTGATTCTGCATTGTGCATCCACTGGCTAGGCTTAAAATCCGGGGCTCCTTCACCAGTTTCCCAAAGGGCAGGGCTTGTCGTTCTAACGCGATTGTTTGGCAACGCTACAATGTTTCCCGTCCAACTTCCTGCATCTGTAAGCTCTATCACGTGGCTTTGTTTATGCTGCGCGGGGTCATCTGCTATGGACGATTCGGTATAATCCACAGTAAACAGGTACTTTCCAGTATAAAAGTCACCGTCTATCTTACATATCCAAGGACTAGAGCTTGTTCTGTCGTACTTTATAACTGAATGATGGTGAGAGCTACAGTCCCAAGGTTGAACGTGGTGCGTTACCATTCTCTCAGGCCACTCTTCAAGGGGTGTATCTGCTACCAGGGCGCTTATAGGCATTCTTGCCCACATAGCGCCTCCGTGTATGTTTTCTTCATCCGAATCGTCACTTTCACAACCCGTAAAAATTACTTGAAAGCTTAAAGAACGATCCGGAACAGTGTTTACCGCAATAGCCATACCATGAAGAAACTCTCCATGGTACTTTTCGTGGTTATGCGTAAACTCTCGTCGCACCCAGCAATGAAAATGCGGGATGTTGCTTTGCAAATAGGCCATTACTTCCGTCGTTTAGCCATTCCGCCTTTAGCATAACCTTTTTTCTTCATCATGCCGCCACCACGTTTTTTAGCAACGCCACCTTTGGCATAACCTTTCTTCTTCATAGGTTTTTTCACAACTTTTCTCCTTTAACATTTCCAACGTCTACGAGCCTGCCTAATCCTAGAATTAGGATCGTTTCTAGTCTTAGCAGAACTTCTTTTTAATTGCCCCAACGATCTGGCGCAATAACTCTTACGGCGTTTTGCCGCCGCGCTTCCCTTTTTTACTTTACCAGTTACGGCAGTTTTAAGTTTTGAACCAGGATTAGCTTTACGATAAGCCTTAACACCTTTTCTCGTCATTCCAGCACCACTTTTAGTGGGGCGGTAATTAGCACCTTTGCCTTTTGTAGTGCGACGAATAGGTTTTTCTTTGCGGGACATTACTTGCTAACTTTTTTAAATTTTTCAAAGGTCCTGAGACCTCCCAACCCCAACATCCCCATCAAAACGGGCATCATTTCGCCAAGATTCATAGAAGGTAACTCTACCAAGTAACCTGTCTGAGCAAGAATAAAAGTTAAAATCGGAGTTACAACGTAAGACCATGCTAATGCTACCCCGCAACACCAGCCAATAAATGGACGCCAACCGCTTACCCACACAGAACGGTGAGCCGCTTCTGTCTTGTTTATGTCCAATTGAGCTAAATCAATTTTAGCAAGATGAGTGGTAAGTTTAGCCTCTATCTCTCTTTCTGCCTTGGCCTTAGCTTCTTTGTCTTCAGGCAAAAACCTACCTATAACGTCCGTTACGGCAGGTAGTATACTAGGAAGAAGAGCTTGAATCATTTTCTATTCCTGTTTTGGGTGTTTTGAATTATGAATATGTTGCAAATGGCTTACCTGATCTTGCAAAACTTTCAATTCAGCCTTCATGGTAGCCAGTTCTCTGTTCCTTATCTCTAAAGATTTTACACTGTTTATTTCTTTTAGAACCTCTATCTGGGAGGAAAAAACCGCCCTCTGACTTTCCGCGTCATCTAAACGAGTATCAAAGCTTGCTTTAAACTTGTCAAAGGCAACGTGAAAGTTTTCTAAGTCCTCCATTACTCTAGCAAGGTTGTTTTTAACAATAGCGTAGCCACTCGCTATTGTAGCAAGCATTATTAGACCTTGTATCGCATGAGTGGCGGTAAGCTCCATTTATTGCATGTCCTTCAAATACATTAAGAGATAAATACCACCTCCTACAAACGCAATTACACTAATTGCTTTTACTGTCTCAAGTGCTATTTTTTTCCAGAAACTTTTTTCTTCTTCTGCTCTTCGTTGCGCTTCTTCACGCTGCTCTCTTTTCTTTTTATGTTTCTCAGCAATTCTTTTAGATCGTTCTAATTTAATTTTTTCAAACGTACCTTTTCCCCATTTGTTATCAATCTCTCGTTGAAGCGCCTTTAAGTTTCGATCTATTTGTTCCTTTTCTAGAACATCGGCAGCAACGGACCCAAGTGAGGTCTCGTCATCAAATGCCTCATCTCCTTCCTTTGCTCTAATATTAATTATTTGCTGAGTACGACTTTTCGGCTTACCTTTTTCTGCCGTTTTTTCTTCCTCTTGCGCTTTAAATAAATGATCTAGCCCTTGAGCTATATCTTTCACGCCCTTGGCAGATTTAACAAGCGTTCTGGTTGTCGCTATCGCAGCCGCAATGGTAACCGGGTCCATCTAACTAACCACTATAGTTTTTCCCGGAGAACAAAACCTGCTGCTCCACCAACAATTCCAAGTACAACAATGATTGGCTGGTCAATTAAAACACCAAAACCCAATACAACTGCTCCAATAGCAGCATAACTAGAAGGTTCTTGTAATCTTTCTTTCACCCATTTCATAACTTCTCTCCTATGCAATTGTAAAATCACCGCCCCTAATTGCGGCACCCATGCCACGATTCTTACCTTTTGTGGTAGAACCCTTAGAAACGTTCGGGGTTACTTCTTCTGTGGCATCGTTATAAGGCACATATCCTTGATCCTCAACAACGATGCCCTCACGAACTCCTCCGTCCGCTTTAGTTTTTTTAGCCATAACTACTATCTCCTAACCTTGTTGTTTCATCATCTCGCGCTCTCTAGCAGCATTTATACGAGCTTGCACGATTTCTTCTTGTGACTGAATACGGGCGGCACCCAATTGGGCTGAGTTCTCAGCTTTCTGTTGATCCAAAGCCAACCTAGCTTGGTCATTCTGAGCTTCAGCGGCATCTCGTTCTGCACGTAACTGAAGATCTTGTTGTTTTAACGCAATCAACGGATCAGGCTGTTCACCACCCCCGCTTATTTGACCACTAAGTGCTTTAACCTCTTGCATACCCTGAGCCACAAGTTGTGCAACCATGCTTTCCACTTGCAAAGCTTGCTCTTCGTTGGGAGGTTGTGATCCCAACTGTTGTTGCATCTCTGCAATGACCTGTTCTTTAGCCTTAATAGATACGTGCTCCATAATGTGCTTTTGGAGCGCCATAGCTACATTAGGCATCTGTGAGACCATTGGAGAAGATCCAAACACAAGGTGCGCGATTATATGAGCATCATGGTTTTGACCTTGAAATACTCTAAGTGGCAAGTTTTCTAATGCCTCTGAGTTCTCCACCGCAGGATCTTTTGGCGTAGGCTCACCCTGATCTTGAGGTTTCAGTATACCATCTACGTCTTTGACACCCACCGCTTTGTACATGCGACGATACGCTTCGTACATGTTGTGAATGTCCGGTGCAGATTGCGCCAACTGTAGCTCCGTCTGAGCCAAAGTGACTCTTTGGGCCATTGAGAAGATGTTGGGGTCAGACACCGGAACAACATCAACCCTAGCATCGAAGTCCTCCGCTTTTATGGTGCGCTCTGCACCTACTACATTGTATGGATACTCTGGGGGCAGATACTCTCCAAAGACATTTGCAAGAAGTTCAAACTCTTCTTTCTGAGCATAGTGCAGGCGCTTATGTATGGCCGACATGACCTTTGCGCCCTGCTCTAACATGGCAATTGTTGTTCCAACCGCAGCCTGCTGGTTTCCGTCGCCTACCTGCAAATTAGAAACAGCAGCAAAACGTTGCCCCGCTTCCACACAAAAACCCATCAAACTAAACAACGTTTGATCTGCTCCCTTATACGGAAGCAACATCAAAGAGTCGCGTATGGCACCACCCGGAGCATCTACATCTCTGAACTCACCCGGAGACAATGGATCGTCGTCGTCTCGTATCCGAAGTCCACGAGCCTTAAAACCTGCTGGTAAGTTAGAAAGCGTACCTGCATCTATAAGCTGGCGTAGCGCAGCAGTTGCAGTACGGCTCAAACCACCAATCATGTGTATCAGACCCAAACCATAAAACCCAAAGCCCGGTAAAAACTTGAAGTGAACAAAGTACTGGTTTTTGTTCCGGTTTGGATCATCTGGCTTATAGTTCCTACGAATGCTCAGAAGCTTGCCGTTGTTTTCGGCTACAGTTACAACGTATGGCAGCTTAATACCTGTGGGTTCACCGTCATCCCCAGTGTCTTCGTACCCTTCTAGATCCAGGTCTACGTGGCATTCCAACAAAGTTATTTCTTGGTCAAGCGCATTGGGTGATATACCAGAGATGTCGTCCATTTCTTCGCGGACCTCTGAAGGATCAGCTTGAGATGCGCTCACCTCTATGTCGCTGTAAAAACCTGCAACCTGTTTCTTGCGAAGTTCATTCTCTGTAATCTGAATAACGTGCGTGACGTTTTCGGCAGTCTCTAAATCTGTCGCCGTGTAAGGAACAATCAACTGTTCGGCAGGCACAAACTTACTTACAGCCCTTCCAAGAAACTCGTCGTAGTACACCTTCTTGAATGTAGATCCAGAAAGCGGGAGATAAAACAACATCTGGTCAAATTCCGGTGTGTATTCTTTCATCACACAGGTAATCTGATAATTCATAAAGTGGCGGACCCTATCTGCTTGGTTCTCGACTTCTGGAGTTACTTTACCAATAACTTCGGTGCGAACCGGACCACCCGCAGGCAAAAGTTCTCCAAAAGCCTGCGCCTGGAACTGTGTTACAGACTCTGCCAGTAGCGGATGCGTTACACCCGTAGCCCCACGGAAAGGCTCTGTGCGTTCCTCATACTTAAACCCAAGCAATTCGAGACCCGTTTTGTAACAGTTCTCCCAATCCTTACGACCTTCTTTGTTTGCCTCATACTCACCCAACAAATCAGAAGCAATCCGGGATGAAATAATATCTCCAAGATCTTCAGATAGGTTATCGTAGAAGTCACCCGTGTCTGGACGCGACATAGCGGGATCAAAGTCAACAACAACGCCCCCGTCTTCCTCTAACTCAATGCTCAACTCAGGCGTTTCGATTACCGTATCATCGTCAACGGCAACCTCTTCTTCTCCGCCTTCTTCTAAATCCACAGGAGGTATCTCATTACGGCGCTCTACGAGAGAAGCCGTTCCTGAAATACTACGAGGCAACGGATTTCTAGCCATATTACCGGACCCTCAAGGACATAATACCACCGTTGGCTCTTCTCTCTGGTGGACTGTACGTTTGCGTCTGAGGATCGAAACCAGGGTTTTGCGTAACGCCCATACCTAAACCAGGAGCCGCATCGAGGCCTCCTAAAAAACCAGTAAATCGTCCGGTTGGCATTCGTCCTGCTGCACCCAACTGTGCCGCAGTCCCAAACTCCATCATGTTCATCTGCTGCTGTTGAGCAGCCATCATGTCCGCATCTACTTTAGCTCTTGCAGCCATAAGCTGTTCGTCACTTAGCCCCATAAGAGAATCTGGGTTCATACCAAGAGACGTTGCTATATATTCAATAGTAGCCGCCCTAATTTCACTATCCATAGCTTGGGGTTCTGCATCATCCATTGTTACCCCTTGGGGACCCGTCCCGTTGGCATACCTCAAAGGGCGAAAGCCCATCATGTTTTCCATTTCTTCTCCTTCAGGGTTAAACGCTAGACCCTTCAATATTTCATTACTAAACGGGTTGGGCTTCATAGCCACAGAAAGACTACTTAAATCAGCCGCAGAATTAGGTCTAGCCCCAACAGGAAGGAAAGCATTCAAACCTGTGGGTAAAACGGGGCCAAGGCCTTGCTTGCCGGTTACACGACCTGTTTCTGGGTCTAAGTAAGTTACAAATGCAAGATCTTTTAGACTTTGCCCAAAAACGTCGCTCAACACACTGCTCGGTTCTGGTTTTCTTTGCTCATACAATTCTTTTATGCGTTGAATAGGTGTGCTCTTTTCAACTGGAGGAGCAGCCTCTTGGTCTTTCCTATTGCGATACCTTCCCTGCATTTCTTTCCATGCCCTCAAGGCACGGCTCTGTGACTCGCGGTATTCCTCATCGGGTTCACCGGGACGTTGTGGTCTTCTCATCATCGTCTTGGTCCTCCGAAAGGTAGCCCAAAACGTAGCATGACTTCAGCCGAACTCTCGCTACCAATAGGGTTTCTGTACCCACCTGTAACTTTAGTAGGAACAGGTAAACCAAAAAGTTTATCTAAGCTATAAGACATATCCGCACGGGTGCCAGTTCCCACACCACGAACGTTATCCAAACCACCCTGGATACCAAGCTGACCCGGACCAAGCTGGCCCTCGTAACCTAAATTAAGTCCCGTCACATTTGGTTCTTGGGCCGTGGGCCGTTCTTCCTCATCAATGTACTGTGGAAGCTCAGTAGACCTAAACCTACGCAAAAGATCACCGGACAAAGTACCTTGGCCCAAGGGCAACGAACCACCGACACCTACTTCAGTTGTCTTTTCGTCAACGTCAGGGTTTCTAAAAAACTGACGATACTCCTCTGGAACAACCGTGCGTCTGCCCGTGGTTCTCTCACCACGAAATTGTAAGGGACCTAAATTAAGAGAGCCACCCATGGTTCTTCCACGAAAGTCAGCGTCCGCCTCATTGGTCGTTTCTTTAACGAAAGATCTAATAGGACCCAGACTGCTTTCAATCGTATCACTGACCACGGTGCCTTGGTCCTTCGGAAGTCTGGTTGCTTGCCTAGAATATCTCAAAGGATCAGAGCCCACGGTTAACGATACAGTCTTCTCGCCCCTTGGGACAACTCGTCCACTAACGCCAGCTTCTGGCAAACTTGGATCTTCCGGAACTAACGCAAGTGCGGCGGCAGGTGCTTCATCTTCTAAGCCCCCAGCTAAAAAAGCTTTGTAGGGCCTTGAAGTAAACAAAAGAAACTCAGCCGCTGTTGCCTTATTTAAATCAACAGGTTCTAATTCTAATGGTTTAGGAGGACCAAACTCATCTGCCATGTTATACTCCTGACAACAGTCGCCATCTTACTCCGCTTAACGGCACATTGTCTATAGATTGTCCGTTATTTGCCCTTATCGTAAAGAAAGACCCATATTACAAATATAACCGCTACGCCCACCGCAATGGTCAAAAACGTACCGTTATAAAGGCCACTAAAAATCGACACCCCTTCTAAGTAATTTGTGTTCTGGTACATCTAAATCTTCCCAAGGTGGAATCCTATCGCGAAGTTCCTGCGAGTAATTTCTTCTTGTCTGCGTAAGCCGGGCCTCCGCCTCTCCTACGGTTCTCATATATATGTCTTTCGGTTTAAGTTTTTTGCCTGTGTCAGGATCTTTAAGAACCTTTTTAAAATACTTAGGCTTAAACTCGGCTGGATTCGAACCACCTTCCCAACCAGGGTTTTCTACTTCGTCAAGAAGACCTCTAACTCCGCCAAACTTTTGTCCTCTTTCCCTAGCCTGAATGGCATGTTGAATTTCATGGAGTTGAGTGGATCTGAAAAATTCATCCATGTTGTCGATATCTTCTGTATTTAACCTTTTTGCAGCTTCCCAAGTGTCCTCATAATCCCTAAATAGTTTGGCTGCTTCTGGGTTGTCCTTAAATAAAATAGAAGCATCACCTGTGCCACCAGCATCTCTTTCAGCCCTTATCTTTGCAAGATCATCAGGATCATAAAGTCCGAGTTTTTTGTCTTCTGGTCTAGCTATAGAAGGAACGTGCTTCTCCAGTAGATCATTTTTGAATTGTTGGGGATCTTCAAGTGCAGAGCCTCGGTCATTTTTTAAAGCATCTTTTTTAAATTGCTCGGCAGATATGTAATGGCCTTTACTTCCAGGTCCAAGAAATCCTCTATTTACTTCGCCCGAAGCTGCGAGTGGAAACGTTCCGCTCTTCCTGTTGCTAGGTCCGTGTACCTCAAACCCTTCTTTCCGAAGTTCTGATTTTATTTTTTCTAAACGATTTCCTATTTCCTTTCTAACAATACCAGAATAAAAAGACTTTCTATAATATTTAGAATTTAGTTTAGTATCTCCAATACCTTGTCCCGGCATGTATTTAGCCGTTATCTCGTCTCCCTGAGGAGAAAAAGTTCCACCCGCGTCACCTCTTTCTTTTCCCATTGGTATGTCAGCCAGTGCTCTTTCTATAATAGGTTGACCTGTTTCTAAATCTTTAGATGCAATCTTTTCAGTAGAAGTTGCCGTAGAGGGTTTTCCTTGAACAAGCTCCCTTAAAATTTCTGCATCTTCATCCTGTAATTTTTTGTATTCTATTTCAAATTCTTCTGGGGTTAAGTTTTTCTTTTTAAGTTCTAATAATTTCTGTTGAACAACTTTCCTTTTATTAAAAATATCTCCAATTAATACCTCTGCATTTGGTACATCTTTTAAGTCAGGATAAGCTTCAAATACGGCACGGTCTTCAAAAAGATCCCTTACCCTTGGTTCTACTTCTTTCCCGCCAACGATTCTTAAACGTCCCGTAGGCGTTATAAGATCTGGACGAGTTATGGCCCGTGCTTCTTGGTCCGATATTTCATAACGCCAGTCGCTTATGGGTTTACCTTCTCTATCTTGGTAACGAAAATATCCTGTCTTTTGCCATATCGTCGTGCGGTCTACACCCTGCTGGGCCATTTCTTCGGCCATCTTTAACTTATCTTTGTCACCCGTCGCAGACTTGCGGCCTGCAAACATACCCGTAACCATGCCTGGACCCTTTACAGGAAACAAAGCACCACCCGTCATGCCAACTTCTAAAGGCAAAAGAGGATTAAGAGCTACTTCTCTTTTTTGTTCCGGATCATAAAACCGACCCTCGCCCGTCTGTGCTAGGTTCACCGCCGAACGATAGTAATCATCAAACACCTGACTAATGATTCCCGGTAAACTTCCTATGCCCTTCCCAACCTTGCCCATAACCTCGCTGCGAAAAGCGGGGTCTACAAGAAACTGGTCTACCTTTTTTGCAAAATTTACCCCGGCCTTTGCTCCTTGGACCACGGGCATGTATTCAAGGCCCGTTTCTTCTGGGCCGTACACCGCAGGCGTTACAACTCTTTTATAGCGTTCTTGTGCTTGATCTGGGATTAGTTCGTATTCAACTTTTTCAGGACTTATAACTTCCCGTCGAGAGGGCGTGACCATGTCCACAAGAGGCCCACTCATAAGATTAAAGAAACCTAAGACACCCGGAGCGGTTTCTTCTGGGGTTCGTCCGTATTCAAATTGTTTTTTAGGTTCAGCCATAATAACTCCGGATATAGGTTGACGGCTCTGTGTCTACCCAATCGTCACTTGGTAACTGTACAAAGTTTCCCTGACGATATCTCATCAAAGCTTGCGTGGTGCTATCCACAAGGTCATCGTACTCACCGTGCGGAAAAGCCGCGCACTCATCCATGACCTCATCAGCCCAACGTTCGTCCGGAGCCCAGATCATCCCACTCTCAAACAAGGGAGAAACTGAGTGGACCCGCGTCACCTTATCGTTTCCCTTACTTGGTGTAAAGTTTACAACAGGTATACCAAGTTGACGTAGCTCGTGTGTCAACGGCATACCAGAGGCCTTTGCTTCTACGATTACTGTTTCGGGGTCCCAGAACCGATACTGCTCCAACGCCTCTACTTTTAACTCTGGAAAATCCCAACGTCCCTTTTTTGCATCCAGAAGTATAAGGTTGGGGGGTCCCTCCGCTTTAGGGTAAAATACACCCCACGTTGTTATTGCAGAGTAGTCGGCTGTCTCTTTTTTACTGAACGCCGTGTCATAACTCTGTATAACGTATTCAAGCTGGGGAACCTCGTCGCCCTCCCAGATGTTCCACCACTCCTTCTTTATGATGGCACCCTCTTCCGAAGTTGGGTTCTGCTGCCATTGAGCATTCCACTTGCCAACGGACAGTGAGGCGCGGACCCCTTCTAGTTCTTCCTGCTTCCAAAACTCAGGCCAACAAGATTTGCCGCTTGGCATTAAAGCAGGAAACTCTACTACCTCCCACTGGTCCGCATGTTCATCAAAACCCTGCGCCTTAATAACCTTTGCTGTAAGATCCTTCAAAGACCACCGGGTCATAACAATGACGATGGCACCTCCTGGCTGGAGCCTCTGCCGGGGACCCGACGTATACCACTCATACGCATGTTCCATAGCAGTGTCCGAAAGAGCATCTTGCTCCGAATGCGGATCATCAATGATCAACAAGTCAGCACCGCGACCTGTAATCGCGCCACCCACACCCGCAGCAAAGTATTCCCCTCCATGGTTCGTGGACCATCGTCCCGCAGCCTTGCTGTCTGCCTGCAAACCTACATCGTCAAAGATTGCTTTGTACTCGCCAGTGTCCAAAAGGTTACGAACCTTACGACCAAAGTTGACGGCAAGTTCAGCAGTGTGCGTTGTCTGAATGATTTTGGTTTTCGGAGCACGGCCAATGATCCAAGAGGGAAAGAGATAACTTGCAAACTCCGACTTCGTATGTCGCGGCGGCATGTTGATGATGAGACGTTTGTTCTTGCCCGTTGCAATGTCCTCAAACTTCTTTGCAATCATCTTGTGATGTGCGCCTGCAATAAATTCAGGCCAAACTTTTCTAACGTACTTTAGAAAGTCCTCTTTACACCCGTCTACTTCTGACATCTGGGCTAGGCGTAGTTCAAGCTTCAGTCTGCGTTCTTCAACCTCTGGTGTTTCTGTTCTTAGCATGGGGGTCCCTGCACCTTTTTGTTTCACGTGAAACACTAATATAGGCCGCTTTAAAAGGCAATTCCTATACCCGTTAACTCATATTGTTTTCTCTGTGATTATTTATGCGAAACAAGGCCGAAGCCGCCGCCCCTCCCCCCCGTGGGCGCGATTTTTGGATTTTTGGCAGTTTTCCGCCGTTTTCTAGCATAGATTCGAGGCCGAGGATCCTTTAACCATGGGGCAGGCGGCAGGGATCTTTCGGCGCGGCAGGCGGACCAGGAGCCAGGAGCCAGGGGGCAGGGATCTCCGGCAGGGATCTCCGGCAGGGATCTCCGGCAGGCGGGCGGGGATCTCCGGCAGGAGCCAG
>TARA_R100001443_G_scaffold39325_1_pt1 | contig 20482 bp, 10 predicted proteins | sample TARA_R100001443 | Tara Oceans TARA_R100001443 (sample SAMEA2622142) | marine metagenome | biome: marine biome (ENVO:00000447); feature: deep chlorophyll maximum layer (ENVO:xxxxxxxx); material: "saline water (ENVO:00002010), including plankton (ENVO:xxxxxxxx)" | depth 50 m
ATGATCTGGCACAAACACAAACCAAAGTTAGGACCTAATGAATTAGCAATAGCATCTGGAGCGTTTTTCTTAACAGTAGGATTTACCTACAGATTTTAAATAATAAAAGGGGAGGTCATTTACGACTTCCCCTTTTTGGTTACAGGAACTTTGGGTATGGTGCCCAGTTTTTTTATTGTTCCTTATTTTTCTTTATTATTTTTACAAAACTTTCTTGCAGCCTCAACACTTCCAAATCCCCATTTTTTTAAAGCAATAGCTTTCCTAGTTGGCTTACCATTAGGTTTTTTCATAGGCCCTTTCATACCCGCAAATCTACAAGCAAATGAAACTCTACGTTTTCCTTTACCAGTAGTCTGTCTAGATCCTAAAGTTTTACCTGTCTCACGTTTATGCTTAGCCCGCATTTTTCTATTAGATTTTTCGTAGCTCGCGTCCGTCATTATTTCTTTTTCTTTTTAATAGGTACACAGTTAGGTACTTTTTTACCACCTTTTTTCTTCATGCCTATAGCTTCATATCCTTTCCAGCATGGATTTTTCATTTTTTTCTTTTTTCTTTTTGTTGCCATAATTTATAATTTTCTACCTTTTTTATCAACTTTAACTTCTTTTACTATAACTCTAGTACTAGGTTTTTTATTTTCTAATTCCTCTAATTGTCTTTGAAGTTCTTCAAACTTACCGTCAGCCTCTGTACCGTCTTGTAGCATTGCAGAAGTTATTTTAATTTCTTCTTTTAATATATCTTGAGTTTCTTCAAGTACTTCTACAGCTTCTTTTAGCTGTATGATCATATCTTCATTCCACTCTTCTTTTAATTCATACTCCAAACGAGTAACTTCTATAGGTGGTAAGCTTTTAGCTTCTTCAATATCTGCTTGTAGTGTATAATACATACCAACAAATGATGCTGTTATAGATATAATAGCTACTACTGTTTTTAAATCTAGTTGTACTGATGTGTTTTCTGATACTTTCATAACTATTTAAATCTTGATTTTCTACTTGTTTTTGTTTTTGATTTATTACCAACTTCAAAGCTTTTAAATTTGGATTTTCTTTTTGATTGTTTTTCCGTTTGCGGTCTTAGTGGAACTGTAATTTTTTTATCAGATTTTATTTGCCATTCTGGCCAACCTAATACCATAGCTATAGATTGCCAAGCTTCAGCGTCTTCTGATGCGGCTGCTTTTAAGTTATTTACTTTACTAAATAACCTATCTAATGGCACGTTGGTAGTTGCTGTTATAACTTTAGCCATAGACTCATAAGCTGGGTTATCTAAACTAAATCCTTTATCAAAAACCTCTGCTCTACGTTTCTTACTATCAAACGGATAAGCAGCAGATTGAAATTTACCTAACTTACTTTTAATAGCTGGTGAAAATTCTAAAAGTTTTTTGTAAGAATCTGTATATTCAGGTCTATCTTTTTTAGATCTATCATATATATCTATACCTAAGTTTTTAAGAACTTGAACTGTAACACCTGCCATACCTAAACCTCTTAAACTAGAATCAAGCATACCATTGGCTGTTTTAACTAGTCTTTTTTCATCTTTATCACTTAACTCATCATCACCAAAACCTACAGCAAACACAGCTTGTTGTAAAGCATTAAACATTAAGTTTTGTACAAAAGCGTAATATGATATTCTTGATAATCTAATTCTATTACTTTGAGCTAAAGTTTTACCTGGCATAGCTCTACGATTTACCATATCTTGTATGTCTCTTTTTTGTAACCTAGCATATTGCATAGGCGTATTAACATACTGTAGTATTACTCTACCTAAGTAACTAGCTTGTTGACTTGATATTTTACTAGGATCAGACGACTGTTGAGATCTTTCAGATTCAGCTCTAAACTCTTTCATAGCTCTTATTTCAGCTTCAGACTTAGATAATCCTTCATTTTTAATTAAATCATTTATTCTGTTCCTATAAAACGTAGCTCCACCCGATGCTATAGCAAAACTATCAGCATATTTAGTAGGTAAGTAACCTTTTTCTAATATATAATTTAAAGCTGCCTTAGCCTTATTCTTAGAGGTTTTAGCCGCATTAGCTATCTCTGATTCATTAATATTTAACTTAAGTCCATTACGTCTATCTACTAAGTAATCTGAGTTCATTAATTTAGTAAAATCTTTCCAATACTGAGGTTGGTTTGCAAAAGCTTTACCTGCTTTAAATGGATTATTAAAGCTCCAATTAATAAAGTTAGCTGATGATATAGTCTGAAGTAATGCTGATCTAACATTAACAAACATGGTTACAGCAGTGGAATTATTTATATAATCTAAAACATCGTTACTAAGTTTATTTCCACCTTTAAGTCTATTGCTACCAGATTTCATACGTCCTAAACTGTTTTCAACAGCGTCTCTATATTTTCTCCCGTAAGCAGCTTCTAGTTTATTTAAATTATCTTTAGAATATATTTGATCTACATTTTGATTCCATGTTTCTAAATACTTCCCACGTTTAGTAGTGTTTAATATATCTACTAGATCTGTTGTTATAGTTCCTACAGCCCAAGCATCTTTAGGTTTTGAATAACCATCACCTTTTGTTATAGAAAGTATTTGCTCGGCAAAAGCTTGAAGTTTAGGATCTTTTTCTACAATGTCATTTAATTCTTTTAAATCGGTTTTTGATAATCCAGGTATTGTCTCGCCCATTTTGTTCCACAAATGTACTCTTACCGCTTGTTCATTAGTAAACCCTGATTCAGTAGTTTTTTGTAAATCTTTAGGTACATCTAATTGTTTTTTAAGAGCTTTAAAATCAGCCATTAAATTAACTCTATCAGTTGATAAATTATCCATAGCTCTATTGTAAGGATCAAATAAGTTTTCTTGATAAAACTTTAAAGCCGCTTCACCTTTTTTACCCTTTCCTAAAGTTGTATACACTAAACCTAACATGTCTTCAGCTGATGGTGGTATAAAAAATCTTTGTCCTTTCTTTTTCCCTCCTCTTAATTTTGCTTTAACATCTGAAAACACTTTTTCAGCTTCAATTCCTGTTGATTCTTCTATTATTTTATTAAAATCTTTAGATAAATCTTTAGATGCTAAGACTTGCTGAACTTGCGATTTAACGTCTAGTTGTTCTAAAACATCTCTAACAGCTTTTACATTTGATTTAGCATCATCTGCAAAGAAAAAATCATTATAACCTTCAGATGCTTTACCAATTATCCAATCAGCCTTAGCTTTTCCTTCTGATCGGCCTAAACCTGTTATGTTTTCTAAAGGTATTTCAACACCCATAGCTTTCATAAATTCATAAATAGCTTTTTGAGATTCAGGTGCTCTAGCTGTAAGAATAAATATATCTCTTTCACCTTTAGCTTCTTTCATTGTTTTGATTAAGTCAAATAAAGGACCTTTTTTCCCTTCAACAACTTTATCAAAATCAGTAAAATCCATTTTCCAACCTTCAGCAATTAACTTTTCACCTTGCTTAGCAAACTCTTCTGCGTTTAATGTTTTTCTTTTACCATCTCTTTCTGCAAATACTTTACTTTTGCTTTTAGCTATAGTGTCATCGAAATCAAATACTCTAGCTTTTTTAATAGTTTTATCACGTTCATTAGCTAATCTAAAAGCTTTATCTCTTTTGTTAAGCTCATTAAGCATTTCACTTTTAGTTAAATCTTTACTAGCCATAGAAGCTTCTTTAGTTACCTCTATATTTTGATTTCTTACTTCGGTATTTGTTTTTGAATTCTTTTTGGCCGTTTCTAAAAGCAATTTATTTACCGGAGTTGGATTAATTGCGTATTTAAAAACTTCTGTAGCAATGTTTATGTTATCTATGCTTTTTTTATTAGTAAATAATTCTTTAAGACCTTCAGTACTTAATATTTCATTTCTAGCTTGTTCTAAAACTATATCATATAAATTCTCTCCTTTACTATTTACAGTTTCTTTTAAATAATCTTTTAATTCTTTTAATGCAAATCTTTTTGTACCATAGCTAGCTGTAGGGCCAAAAGCAGCATCTACTTTGTTTAATAAACCTTTAGGTATTAAGCCTTGTACATTGCTAAGAATACTTTCACTTGTTGGAGCTTCAAACTTACCTTTTAAAATACCTAATACTTCAGAAGCTGACTCTCCAGCACTTGGGTTAAAATGCTCTCCTTTCATTTTAGCAAACTCGTTAGCTTTCCAAGTAGCGTACTGATCTAAAGTATAATCTGGACCAACTTTTTTAATTAATTTTTTAGGATCTAATTTAGCTTCTTCAACTGCTTTATCATATGCTTTTTTCCATAAAGGATTTCTTTTATCCATGGTTTGAAAACCTTCAGGTCTATAAACAAATTCCATTGGTATTAAACCTCTTTGCCCAGCTATCATACTAGTATTAGCTCTTCCTAGGTTCCATATAAAATTAATTCCTTTTTCTAGACTTTTTAAATTATTTTTCTTAGAATTCAAATAGTCTTTCTTCATTGCAGATATTGCTTCTTGAGCTTTTCTATAATTTTCTGCATCTACCTTAGGATAAGCCGCTTCTTTTTCTGATTTAGTTATTAATTCTCCTTTTCTTAATTTTTCATTGTAACTTTTAAATTGACCGGTTACATTTTGAACTTTTATACTTTTCCAATCAACATCTTTTATAAGTTCTTTCGTTTCATTAGATAATATTTTGTTTTCTTTTAAACTTTTGTTGTTTTTAAGACCTTTTTTAAAACTTTGATTATCTATTTTTAAAGCATCAATAATTCCTTTAGACTCTCCACCTTTTCCAGATGTTTTCTCTGCGTATCCAACAAGCTGTTCTATTTGCTTACTTGTTAAAGCATCAATCATTTCTTTTGGAAAAACCTTTTCAGCAAAATCTATAATACTTGATTGAAATTCTAAAAGTTCTTCTTGTCTTACTTGAGGTAGTTTATCTTCCGTATAGAAGAAACTTTCTTGATTTACTATTTTTTCTAATATAGGTTTTAAAGTTTCTACAGGAACATCAAGGTTTTTAGATATTGCATTTAAATTTTCTTTATTTAAAACTTTATTTCTAACTTGATTAATGTAACCAGAGCTTTTTACTTTTGGTTGCGAACCTTCTAAAACATTAAAGTAAGTATCATTAATAAAGTCTCCAAGCTCCGGATTGCTTATAGCTGCTGCTTTCATTGCTTTTTCACTTTTTAAAAACTCACCAATAACTTTTTCTACTTCTTTTTCTGATACTTTTTTATTTGGATTTTTTATATTATACTCTCTTGTAATATCTTTAGAGGCCATTACAGTTGATGGATCAACTTGCATCTTCTTACTTATCTCAGCTATTTCTCTAGGTTCTTTACCTATTTTTTTAAGGTTTTGCGGGGTAGCATCTCTAGTTAATCTATCAACTAAACCTTCTGCAAAAGCTGTTTTTCTAGTACCTCTTAACCCACTCTTAGCTCCAGTCTTAGGATTTATAGTTGGTGCTAATATATAATCTGATAATTGTTTTGGAGTAAAATCTTTAAACTCGTACATGTTCACACCTTGAGCAGTGTTTTCCACATACACTTTATCGTTAAGCATAGCTGCATCAATCTCAGCTTGCTTAGTTAAACGTCTAGGTGGTTTAGTAAATATTCTATTTTCAGGTTTGGTTTGACTTTCTAATCTAACAAAGAATCTAGGATCTAAAGTTTCCTTCATTTTTTGTGCCATTTTCTTAATAGAAAATTCATAATTTTTACCTCCGCCTAAAGCTTTTTTAACTTTATTAGTTAACTTACCTCTCGATGCATCTGTTATAAAGCTTTTAAATTCTTTTGTTTCAACTCCTGGTATTTCTCCTTCAAATATTTCTAATAAACCTTTATCAATTTCATTTTTTAAGTCTTCAGTAAATATTTCTGGAAAGTCTCTAGTTACTTTAGACTTTGGAGTAACTTTAGCTTTTCTTTCTTCTGAAGCTATTAAAGCTTCTTCTGGTGTTGCCTCTTCTGATTTAATATCAAACTCTTTTTCTCCCTCTGCTCTATCTTGTCCTAATCTTTTTGATTGCCCTTTAAATTCACCTTTTTTCGCTTGTGTAAGTATTTGATTAAATCTTCTTTTCAAATTCTTTTGCATATAAGCTCCAAAAGGTACTTCTTTTATTTTGCCATCTTGTTCTATTACAGGTTTGTATGTGTCTATTAATTTAGCTAATTGCTCATTAAAACCAGACTTAAACTCGTTTTCTGAAACTCTTTTTGATTTTTCTAAAGCTAGTATTTTAGGATTATTAGCTGCTTTCTTAGCCGCAGCATTAACAGAGCCTCTATTATTTTTTTCTAGCTTATCTTTAATTTCTTGTCTTAAAACAGGATCTTTTATATCTCTTACTCTATTTCCTACAGGTAGTTTAGCCTTATCTTTTATTTCTTTTTCTATGTTAAGATTAGCATCAGCTATTTCTTTATTAGATTTAGAAACTATAGGTTCTTTAGTTAAATCCTTAGAAGCCATTTCTTTTGACGCTGCTTCTCTATATTTATTTTCAGGTAAAGTTCTTTCAGGAGCCATTTTAAAAGCCTCTATATTTACAGAGTTTAAGAAACTAGTATTCTCATCTGACAAAGCAGACATAAAAGTTTGGAACTTATTTTGAATTTTAGTACCTTGTCTAGCACTTTGACCTAAAGAAGCCAATAAATCTATTAAATCATAAGCTGTTTGAGGAGGTTCAATATTATTAGCACCCATTTCATTAAGTACATTTTTAAAATAATTTCTCATTTCAGCTAGTTTACCACTCATTATACGAGGATTTTGATAATAAGCTCTTGGATTACTTAATCCTTCAACCATGAAAGCTAAATACTCTTCCATCCTCTCCTCTGCACTTCTTTCTTTGTAGCTTGCTTCAACAAGCTTTTTTGTTTGCTTACCTGTTAATTTTAATTCACCCACTTCTCCTGATAAAAACAAATCAACATCAACATCTTTAAACATGTTGTCAAACTTTTCAAGCATTCTGAATTTAGCTTCAGGATTGTTTTTATAATAAGTTTGTAAACCTAAATGTGTTATTTCATGTAAAGCTTTACCTGGTGTATAGTATTTTAAATCAAAATACATTCTACTACCATCATTAGTTATTTCAGCAGTAGAGTTTTCACCACTTCTAAAGTTTTCTCTAAATGAAGGATTTTTAGAAGAGTTTCCAAATAATATTTTAGGTGCTTTATATTCTGGATCGAAAGACTTTAAAACTCTATTAACAGGATCCATATATCTTTTGTTAAAGTTCTTTTCAAATACAGCTTGATCAGTTTGATTAGGATCTAACTCGTTAGACATCGACTCATTTAAAGCATATTGACTTAAAATATTGAAGTCTGTAGCATATTGATTTAAATTAGACTTTTCTGATTCAGTTAAATATTTTTCCTTTTCTTCAATAGATTCAAACTGCTTGTCTAAAACTTTTTCTCCATTTTCATCTATAATATATTTACCTCTTTCAGCAGCTGCTTTATCATTTATATTGTTAGCTTTAACTTCTATAGCATCCATTAAATCGTACTTGGCTTTAGTACTCATAAAGTCTACCTTTTTTAAATGATGAATACCTAACATAGAGAAATTACCAAGGCTAACTATCATTCTTTTTTGAACCTCATCTAAATCACCATAAGCTTCATTCATGGACTGTCTAAATGTTTTTTCATTCATTAAGTCTTCATATACAGCTTCTGAAACTTTTGAAAACTCAGAAGCTCCCATACCAGAAACTCCACTAACCATGATCTTATCAAAAACACCTTGCCATCTAGCTAGTGGACCTCTTAGCTTTATCATGTTTTTAGTAACAGCACCAAAAGTATAGAAAGCAGCACCACCAGTTGGTGGCATATCAAACAATGTTTGCATTTTTACTTCTTCTATACCCGCATTTAATATATGTTGGAATATTTTACCCATCCTAGGAAAAGCTTTAGCTATACCAGCAGGTCCTAACGCACCACCGGTGGCTATATCAATAGCTGCTAACTCAATTACCATAGGAACAAACTCTCCAGTTCCACTATATATAGCTTCACCTAAACTTTGATCTAAATTTTCTTTTTGTTCTTTGGTTAAATCTATTTGCATGTTGTTTTTAACAACATACTCAGAATTGTTATAATCTTTTATAATTTTATCAGCTGCATTAATATCAGCTCTTGTAGATGCACCTGATAAACCACCTAAGAATCCCTCTACTTTTTCCCTGTCTTGAGCTGTACCATCAACCATTTCAGAAATAGCTCCAGCTGCAGACTGAATAAAAGTTCCACCACCACCTATTAAATGATCTACAACACCAATACCAGTATATTCTTTATCATATATTGTTTCTATTTTAGCTAGATCTTTATTAAGATATGTAAAATCCATTAAAGCTTGCTCATTCATTAATTCAGAATAATACTGTCTTTCAAATTGCTTAAAATCTTTAATATCTTTTGCACTCATGAATCCGCCATCAGAAAAGCTAAATCTACCTTCTTTAAAGTCAACACCAAATTGATCAATAAAACCTTCAAAATCTTCAGTATGAAGACCAGCCTCTATTAAATCAGTGTAAGACATTGTTACACTTCCAGATTTAATATCTTTTACAGACAATTTACCACTTTGCAATAAAGATCTTATTACTTTATTTTCTGAAGTTTGAATTTTTCCTTCAATTCCACCAGTTATTATCTCAGCATCATCTAATTTTATTTTAATTTTTTGATTTCTACCAACTTGTAAAGTTCTTAATTTTTCTAAAGTAGCTTGATTAGTTTGATCTTCTAAAATTTCTTGAGGAGTAAGTGTAGATCTTTGAGAGTTTTTTAATATGTTTTCTGCGTTTGTAGTAGAGTTTTTGTAAACATTATTTAATTTTTCTTTTTCCTCGTCGCTTATAGCAGATCTATTATTAATCCAAAAACCATTTATATCTCTCGATGCAGACTCTTTATATTTTGTATTAAAAGTTTCTGTAAGAGCTTTTAGCTTGGTTTCAATATCTAGCTTTTGATTAACTAAGCTTTTATTTCCTGTAGAATCAGATGGAGATTTTAATCTTTCATTAACATCTTTTAAATCTTTTTTAACTTTATCAACTTCTTCATAAAAATCAGCTTCTTCTTTTTCTTTTGTAGTTAAAGAGTTTTTCCAATTTTCATTTCTAACTTCTTTTTGTGTATTATCTAAACTTTTTATATCTGTATTTTTCTTTTTATAATCTTCAAAAAGCTTTTTAGGATCTAACTCTTCTATTGCTTCTTCTTTAACTGTTCCCCAAATAGCAGTAAAACCATCTATATCTGTGTACGGTATTTTAAGAGCTTTTGAGGCCGCTACATATTCTAAATATGATTGATCTTTTAGATATTCAAAATCAGTTTCAGGATCCATCATAGCTAAACCAGGCATTTTTGTAGACGTTGATCTATCAAATCCTGTTTGTTTTTTGTTTAAATTTTTGTTAAGATTTTTTAACTGTTGTACAATTATAGTTTTAGCAGCGTTTCTCATATTGTACATATCCTCTGTAGTAGCTAGTGAAGATATTTCTTCTTGGTTCTCAGAAGCTCTAGGTCCATACGGAAAGTAAACTTTTTCTTGAGTAACAGCTTTAATATCCGGATATGTTCCTGTTTCAGCGTCATAACCTAAATCATCATTATATTTAAACAATGCTTTTTGCTCAGGAGTTGTTTTAACCCTAGCATCATCTATAGCTTTTAACAAGCTGCTATAAGATCTTTGACCAAAATCTTCTCTATCTTGATTGTACTCTCTACCTGGAAGTGATGAAAATCCAGACGTAGTATTCCAATCAGAATTTAAAGGTATTACAGTTTCGCCAGCTGAAGTTGTTACAGTTATTTCATCTCTCATACCGCCGCTAGTATCAAAACTTATTAAACCACTTTTAATATCCTCAGTATAAAAATCATTAAGATTTTTTAACACGTCATCTTCTTCAAACTTCCCTTGAATTTTATCTATAGAAACATGCTTTGGCTTTTCAACTTTTTCCTCTGTTTTAAAAGTCTCTTCTATTTTAAACTCTGGAAACTTAGCGTTAACTTTACTATAATCGTAATCATCTTGTTCAGCTGTTGCAACGTAATCTTTTAAAACTTGCTCATCAAAATCAACTAATTCAGGAAACTTAGGTATAATAGTTTCCCAACTATAATTATCAGCTTGAGCAGTTGCTACTAAGTCTTTTAATAATTGTTCGTTCATATTTTATTATCTAGCTTTGCCACCTGTATTAGTCCTGTTTGATGGTTTGTTTTGTGCTACTAGTTGCTTTGTTTCTTCTTCTCTTCTTTTTAGCTCTTCTTCTAAAGCTTTTCTAATTCTACCTCTAGCCCTTTTTGCGGTATCACTTGTGCCTGGTATAGTAAGTTCTAGAAAGTTTGAAACACTTTGTATATCGTTAGGATCTACAGATGTAATAGTAGCATAAGATTCTTCTGAAGACACTGTACCATCTTTAAGTTTTTCTTTTGCAACATAAGTGCTAAATTCAACTTGCTTTGTATTTTCGTTATATGTTACATCAGCAACAATTTTACCATCTACTTTTTTACCTTTAAAAGCTTTAAACCTTTCTACACTATCAACACTAGGATCACCTGTTTTTCCAGAGTTTTCTATTATATCAGCACCTAGTTTTATAGTATCATCAATTACAATTTCTTTGCTAGGAGTTACTTCATCTATAGTTGTAGAAATAGTTGCTCTTCCGTCTGGTGGAACATGTTTGCTAAGAGTTAACTCAGTAAGTGCATTACTCATTTTTTCTCTTTGACTTTTAGCTAAATCAGTTAAATTACCATTATCATCTAATTCATTACCAAACCAAGGAGTATCAAAAGCTCCGTCACCTTTGTTTTGAGAAAGTCTAGATAAGTATTCCCAAGTACCAACTGCTAATTCATAGTCTTCTATTGTAGGGAGCCAAGCATCTTCTAATTTAAACCTAGCTCTTAATTTATCTACATCTACTTTTTCAATTTGCTTTGTAACACCGTTTATAGTTATTTCCTCGGAAACTTTCCATCCATTAGTATTTGCTTTTATACCATCTAAAGTACTTTTTAAAAGTTCATCAGGATTAGATACTAATTTTATAAAGTTTTGACCTTCTTCAGCTGCTTGATTAAAAGCTCTAAGATTTATTTCTTTAATAGAACCATCTCCTTGAGCTTGTTGCAAGTACATGCTATTACCTTTCTTTACAAATGACATGTTATTAGGATTCTCCCATAGGTTTTGTATCATTTTAATAGCACCTAAATCATTCATGTTACCATTCATTATAAATGAACCAGCTTGACCACTAGGTATACCAGAAGCTTCTTTTATAATATCGTAATTAGCTTTAGATGTGGAAGCAAAGTTTACATAATCATCTAAAACTTGATTTAACTCACTTAAATAAGCGTTACCCATAGATATGTCTATAGTTCCAGCTTTCATGCCTCTAACAGTTTTACCGTACTCATCAGACAAACCTAATAACAATTGATTAGTGTTATTAGTCATTTGAGCATCACTTCCAACATCACCAGCTTTAGTTACAGAATCTAAAAAAGTTTTTTGAGCCAATGCTTGATCAACATTTAAAGATTTTTCAAGCTTTTGATTAGCTTTAGTATCTAATACTAGTTGTTGTTTTTTACGTAATCTCTCTTTCTCTAGTACGTCTCCTCCAACGGAAATTTTAGGTAATTGTGTTTGTTGATATTTCCAAGCCATTATTGTTCTTTTTTAGTTGGTGGCGGTACATTAGTTCCTGAATTAGCAGCACGATTAAGCAACGATAATGCGTCGTCTTGCATTCCTGTAATAGCTCCCATTATATTAGTTCCAGCTGCTTGTCTAAAAGCTTGTTGCTCGTAAAAAGCCCTATCAGCTTTTCTTTGTTCAAAATATATTTGCTCGTCTTCTCTACCTTCTTGAGCTGTGAATTTAAATATCTCACCTTGAGCTTGCATTGTTTCCATTCTTTGTTGTCCTTGTGCTTTTAGCTGTTCGTTCTTGGCTTCTTGTTGTTCAATGCTAGCTGATACTTGTTGTTTACTTCTAGCAGCTGCTTGCGCTAGTGCAGTTGCTCCACCAGCTGCAGAACCTGTAGCTCGTATAGTATCTAAAGTGTTTGCTAAAGCTATATCAGTTTCTTCAGCTTGCATTTCAGCAGCTTGAGTAGCTACAGATAAATTAGCAAAAGGATTTGTTACTGAATCATATGGGTTAACCAGATCTTGCCTGTTATCCATTAAATATTTCATTTGTTTTTCTGACGCTTGCAATTGTTTTTTAGCTTGATTAGCTTTATAAGCTTGTCCTATACCTTGAGCTAATTGAGGTCCTTGCGCGACTAGTATTTTTGCTAAATCGTAGTTTCCCATATTTTGTTTTTTAATAAGATGATAATACGTAATTTGTTGATACAGAAAATAATTCTTTCATACCACCTGGTTGAGTAGATAAATCTGTTGATAATTTCACAGTGGCAAAATATCCTTTTATACCACTAACTTGATTACCATAAATAACTTCGCCAGCTCTAACGGTACTATTATTTACCATATTGCTAACATACCTATTTTCTTTTCTACTAAAACCAGCATAAGAAAAAGGTGGTGTTACAGCGTTAGTTCCAGTATTAGCTGGAGTTGCTGTTTCATAAGTTCCTTCTAAATAACTATAAACTTTATTTGTTGTATCTTGGTTGTCTATAAATCCATTTGCTACAATAGAACTTGGGTTTGATGTTGACCATTCTCTATTAGCTTGCTCTGTATCTGACACAAAGTAATCTGCTTCCCAACCATTACTTCCTTCATATGAAACCGTGTTAAAGTTTTTAGTAACAGAAGGATTAGCGTTAAATATAAACGTTATAGAAGATGGTGTTGTTGTACCATAAAAATTACCTCTATTATTTTCAACACTCTGATCATAATGCATGTATAATTTAGAGTCATTAAATGTATAATAATTACTCTTAAGACTACCAGCTAGTATTGGTCTATAACTATAAAAACTAGTCCAACCTAACACAGACTCATCAAATGATAAAGTTTTAAAAGTATCAGCTGATTCGTCATAAGTATTTATTGGAGCATGTTGCGTTGATAGCGTGTAGTTTTTTTGATGTATATCCCAAGCACCTATAATTTTATCTTTACCATACGATATGAATGTCAAAGCAGCGTTAGCAGCAATTGTGCCAGGATTGTCATCTAAGTACACTCTAGTGTAGTTATTAGTAATAGAAACAACTTTAAAAGGTGTTATAGATCCATTAACAATCATGGCCATGCCTTTTTCTATTTGCGGTCTAGTTGCATTAATAGTTACATAATATCTAGTTACACTACTTGAATCTACAAAATTACCTTGGTTAACAAATGTAGCTGAAGGAGTTGTGTTACTTTGCCAATCGTCTGAGATACTAGCTAGTTCATCTCTAAAATAATCAGACATACCATTTTTAGATATTTCAGTTATACCATCTCTAGATAACCTTAATATTGCACCTCTATTTTTATCAGCAAAATATTTTCTAAATCCATAATTTGCAAAAGACTCAGGGTTTTTACTTATACCATATTTACCAGCATAAGGAGTTACTTGTCCTATAACTAATCTAGTAGAACTTACAGCCGTACCGGATCCCTCGGCCGAGTAAATAGCATCCTTATTTATTAAAGCTGTATTAACTTTGTTCTCTTGAAATATAGTTAAATTACTGTTTTCTGAAAAAAGTCTTTGTATAGAACCATTTGCTGGATTAACAGATTTAGTTATTTCATCTGCAGTGGAAAAAAAGTTAGTTTCATTTACGTCAGTTCTAGAATTAAATATACCTGAATATATTAAAGAATTACCTAGTACAGACTGATCATTACTATCTTCTGTTAAATAAGCTCTCACGCCATAATCTACATTAGTATTATTATAACCTCCTCTAATTCTAGCCTCTTCTACTATCCAGTTTTTCTTTTGTTGTGTAGTAGCATTTGTTTCTGCTAGTCCAGGAAACGTAGGATAACCAGTTGGGTCATTCTCTAACCCAGGAAATACAGGGGCGTATCCTATACCGCCACCTGTTACTCCACTAGTATCATTAGTAACCACTTTCTTTAACCAGAAGGAATTAAAATATTTTATTTGTATAGTAGCTGGCATGTTTTTATAATCACTTATTATTAATATTTATTACTTGTATATTATACAATCTCCATAATAATTGTATAACTTGTAGTGTTGTTGGGGGAAGTGGTTAATGGTAAAGATGTTACCGCGTCGAATAAATCAACTCTTATTGTATAAGTGTTACCTGCGAACAAATTGTTAACATAAGGGTGCAAAACAAAATTATAAGGTTGCAGACTATTTCCTGTTCCACTAACGTTGTCTATGTAAAATTTATTAGATATTTGTTCCGTTGGAGGAGTGATGTCCATAACCCTTGCAAATACTTCATTGTTATATCTATTTGGGTCTGCACTACCATTTCTAGCTATTTTATTGAATATTTCCGTTTGAGAAGTTAATGACGAAAGTTGTATTACTTCTATTCCCGCAACAGGTGTTGTAAAACTCGGCTTAGTGTTACTTAATTGACCAGTAAAACTTAGTGTATTTTGTATTCCGTTAGCCACGCAGTCTAATGTGAAAGTATAGCTTTCCGTAGAACTAGCTGTTGATCCATAATAAAATAAAGCATTTGTTCTAATTTTAAACTCTACATTAGGATTTGCAACGTTTGCTACTAAAGTAAAATCATTACTTCTTATTTGACCGTCACCATCAACCACTCTTAAGTTTGACATGTTAATAACCGAATTATCAGCGCAAGGGTTTCCATCTGCTTTTAATAATTCAAAATAGCTAGTTATATCTAATTGACTTGGATCAGTTGGAGGAACAGTAGGAGGAGGTGGTGCTTCGTTGTGGCTGTAATTTCTAGCGCTAAAAGAAGCTGGGCCTTGATCAGTAGAATCTACAGCGGTATTTAAATTTGAAATTAAATCAGAAGTAGAAGTTTCAAAAAATATATCTAACAAAGAAGTGGTTGGCTCTGTTTCAAAAACAGCAAGTGTTCTTTTAGTATATGTTTCACTTACTGTGTTTACAGGGTTAATACCAATTAAAGAATTGGTTCTTAGTGAAGCTACAAAAGGATTTTCTTCAGCTTTGTAAAATAATTGTAATTTATCAGCATTAGCAACTGGAATACCATTACTACCAAGTTTAACCGGATAGTAAGGAGAACTTTGAGATGTCCAATCGCCTAAATCTCTAAAAGGTCTAATTGATAAAGCTTCATCTCCTAAAACAGGTGTTCCAAATAAGTGTTGTGTATTATAAAAAGTTAATGGACTAGTGTTTTCCATTAAAGGATTAACTCTATTATATAAATTAACTTTACTTGAGTAAACCCTATCTGTAGGTCCAACTTTATTCAAGTCTCTTGGTACTTTATTTATATTATCTCCAGTTAAAACTATATTAGAATTACTATAAGGGTCTGGAAAAATTGGATATTGTACATCTTCAAATGTTAGTTGATCATCAGTTGCGGTAGTAATACTTTCACTTAATACTATAGCAGGACTAGGAGCATACGTTATGCTTGTTATAAATATGCTAGGATTTAAAACACCATTAACATACATCATCATACCCGTTGATAAATTACTTACACTTGTTAATGCTTGTGTAGCACCAGTGGCTCCTGTAGCTACTATTTTAGTTATAGCATCTTTTTTATCAAATCTAATATTTCCAGCTACAGCACCTGGTGTATACACGTTGTAATATTCTTGTTGTTGTTGTTTTACAACTATTTTATAAGTATAATATCCTAAAGGGTTGTTAGTACTATATAAACCAGGATAACCAATAGAAGAAGAAGAATCTGGTATTTTTTCATTTAGTATAAATGACAAACAATTACCAGGCCAATTTAAAGGATCGACACCTCCATTAGTGTAACCAGCATATACCGTAGACTTTCTATTATTCAAAGCTGCATTAATACTTGCCAGATTATTTGCAGATATTACGTTAGAAGATCTTCCGTATCTATCTACAAGCACTAAACCTAACTGATAGTTCCTATTTTGTTTCAACGTATGGTTAGGATATTCAGTTCTTAGTGTACCTGTGGCTAAACTTGTTTTTTCTTCTACTTTAGAATTATAATTTAAATTAACAGGGCTTCCGTGTTTGTCTGTAAAATTACCATAAACAATTCTATTAGATATAACAGCTTGAGCGCCTGCTCTAATAGGAACTTTATCGTGCACTCTTGTTACAATTTTTTCTGGTAAAGTTTTATAAGCTTTAGTAGAATCATAAATATATTCATAGTTTAAACCTGAATAAGATAAATCACTTACTAATATATCATCAACTACTTTTATAGAGTTTTCTTTAGAATTTTTTACTACTATTTGAAGCTCTGATATTTTAAACATGTTAGCAATATTAATATTACTAATTGGCATTTTTATTTGGAACTTTATTTGATTAACCCTGTTTTCTACAAACTCAACAATTCCTGATTCACCTGTTTTATCTTCGTCATTTAACAAGAAATAACCAAATTGCTCAGGCACAAATGCTATTTGAGTAAACGGAGCCAATAAAGAATATTCCCCATCATCATATTTAAACCTATAACTGTATCTAGTAAACTCTTCTTTTAATAAATCAGGATCACCTACAAACGTAGATGAATAATCTGGATTTGCTTTATTTATTATTACTTGACTACCTGGAGTAAACACTTTGCCATTTCTAGTACCAACTATTTGTATATCTGTTTGATTTGTTGTAGATTGGTTTAATGCCACACTCTGTATAACATAATCTTCACCACTGCCAGGTAGAGAAATTTGATCACCAGCAGCTATATATGGAGTTGAAGGCGCTGGGTTTGGAAGAAAATCTCCATTTAGTCCAAAAAACGTGTTTGTAGCTGTTGTAGTTACAGCTAGTGTAGTAGCTACTGAAGCTGGTAAAAACTGTGAAGATTTATTTATTAAAGTTGATTCTCCTAAAGAATTTACAAATTCTATTGGACTATAAGGAGCGTACTTAGCAACTGAAACATGATCTTCGTTAAAATAATAAGGAGAAGCGTGGGTAAAAGGCCTATTCAAAGCGGTGGGTACATTGATTTTTCTAGGTTGATTCCTATTGTCTGTAAAGAATAAAAAGTCTTCTAAGTAATCTAAACCAACCATAGGGTGTGTCTTAGAAAAATTTAAAAAAGATCCTGCAACTAAAACAGTAGCTTCACCAGTTAATACATTGTAATTACATATAAAACACCCTGATCCATAAAAGTTTAAATCAAGCTCGCCAGGGTTTTCACCAACGACAGAAGATTCTCCTTCTGGAAAGTCGCTTAATTTATCACTTGATGTATCTACCCAATCAGTTAAAAATACAACAATATTGTTAGTATCTAAGTTTTCTATTTGCCCTATTACTTCTAGATTTTTAAAATCAACAGCTCCAGTATTTAAACTATAACCTAAGTTAGTATAATAAGCTGTTACAGCGGATGTGACTAAAGCTTTAAAATCTACTTTTTCTATATTGCCTAGTACGTTTTCTACAGCTCCAACATCTTCGCCTTCAGATTTACTAACTGCTATGTTTACTGCGTCCCTATACTCACCATTAGTTATTAACCTAGCGTCTAAGTCTTTGTTCATTTTAGACTTAACGAAAGTATTTTTAATTTCAGCCATTTACTTTAGTGTTTTATCCATTTAGACTTACCCCTCATTATTTGAACAAATTCATCTAGTTTTATGTTAGATAATCTTATTTTAGCATTTCTCAATGCTGCTCTTCTATCTTTTTTAAATCTTTGAACTAAATACTCAGGAATGTTTAATCTCGTAGAGAGTATAGAATATGCTATATGCATGTATAAAGCTTGTTCAGCCATTTTAGGTACTCTCATATCATAATCTGTTGAAAGTCCATCAGATATGTATTCTATTATAAGTAGTTTTGAAGCTAGATTACTTGAAAAACTAAATTTACCTTCTCTTTCATTTATAGTAAACCATCCATTTTTTTGAGAAGTAGCAGGTTCAAGACCATATCTTTGTCCATAAGCAACTTTTTCCCAAGTCCAGTTATATACACCAGCATTGTACATGTCTCTTGTAAAGTTACCATTTAAATCTTTGTCATCAGCTGTTTTCCATCTTTCGTTAGTTATGGACTGCTCTGATTCGTTGTTTTCTCCAAAAGAATTTTGCGTAAAATTACCATCCCCATCTTGTATAGGAACATTATAAGGATTACTTGTTAAAGTAGTTGGATATATAATATGTTTAACACCTAAATCATCTATCCAAGACAAGTTAACATAATTTACATAGTCTTGAGGAATAGGAAAAGATAAACTTGGAGGTAAATCTAACTCTATAGATTTTATAACTTTTAATGTATCATAGCTAAATTCTTGTAGTCCTCTTTTAGCGTGAAATAATACATCTGTTCTTTTTACATTTGAAATTAATTTTCCATTACCAACATAAGAAACTAAAAAGTTATCTACTATATCGTTTAATGTTATATATGAGTAACTACCATAGTTTTTCCAAACAGTTTCTGTTAATAATTTAATTTCAATAACGTCTCCAGCTGCACTCACTCCCGTGTTTACTAAAGTTATAGAATTATCAACTACGGTATACTGTGAAGTAAAAGTTAATTCAACACCATTTTTAAATACCTTAAAATTAGCATCAGAAGTAGATGTTGTGGTAATTAAATTAGTATCACCAGTCCATGTAAAAACTTGGGTAACAACGGGTGTTGGTTGCGTAAAAGCTTGTTGACCAGCGTAATATTGAGCATTGGTTTCTGTTATTAATCCCATTTTTTATTAACTTTTTTGATTCATTTCTTCTTGCTTAACTAGTCCAGCGGCTGTTTGAACTATTTGTGGATCTCTTATTATAATACCAGCATACATCAATATATTTAATATTACTTCTGTTTGTTGAGTATTATCAATTTCAAAATCTTGGTTTGGAGCAGCTGTACTATGTATATATTGCCCTAAACTTCCTACTGTAAAATGCCATACTACGGGTAATGGTTTTCTTACGTATTCTAATGTAACTTGAGCAATATCTTGAGGATATACTTTGATATTTGCAGCTCCAGATCCATCATCCTCTATGTAATATATAGGCCATTTTTTAGTTGGTGCTGTTAACTTTGATCTTCTTATTAAGTTAACTTCGTGTCTAGTTGATTTTTGAGCTTGTACAGGAAGAGATAATTTATCTACAAACTCTACAGTTCCTAATCTATGAACTGCAGCTGGTAATGCTCCAGCGCCGGCAGTAAGTGCTAAATTGCTTTGAGTTTCAAATTTACCAATTTTTTCTTGTATATATTTAACTCTGTTAGCATATTCACTATCATTTTCTGGCACTCGTAACTGTTGGTTTAAATCATCAAAATACTTTTCAAATATCTCTAATTGTACTTGAGTAGCTATTTTATTAAACTCATCAGGAGTCATATAACCTCTTTGCTCTTTGTTTAATATAGACAAGACTGTTTTATAAACTACATTTACGTTTATTGCCATTTTAATATTTTTAAATAAAAGGAGTTACTTGTGTAACCCCTTTATTATTATTACTTGTTATTTTAACTTTTTCTCTATAGATCTGTAAACTTCAAGTCCTTCGTCTGTTTTAAACCACGCAGCCATAGCTGAGTATGGGTTTTCGTCAAAAGGTACATTCATAAGTTTACGACTATTACTAGCCCAGGTGAATGTTCTATTATCTCCAGATAATTTAATTATTCCTTTTTCTGTAGCTACAATTGCAAAATTCCTAAGTTGAACGTTTTCATCATTAGCTAGTTCTATAAATAAAGATGGATTCTTTCTAGCAAATAGTAATAAATCTCTTTTCAACTCTTTAGAACTTAACTCAGAAACACCAGAACCAAGTTCTACTCTAAGTATTGCTTCTGCAAAATCAACATCCATTTCTAAAGCATGATTCATAGCTGTTACCTCAAGTTCTAAATCTTCAACCTCGTCTTTTGCAACTTCAACTTCATCGTGTTCAGAATATATAAGACTATTATGAGGATGATGTTTTAAAAATTGTTGTAAATTTCTTTTTTCTTTAGGAACATATAAATGGCCATTTTCAAAAACTATATGTTTTAATGTAACTTGACCTTTTTGTTCTTCAACAAATATACTTTCTTGATTAGTAGCATATCTTAATTCTCTTTCATAACCTTTTTCTGGATCAAACCAAACTAAAGGATATTTAGCATTATGCTTACTAGGTAAAGTATATGTTAAAGGATTTTTACCTCCTAATAAATAATAATTTCTATCTTTATATTCCCAAGTATCTTTTTTTACTGTAGGAGTTTCAACGATTTCTTCAAC
>TARA_R100001443_G_scaffold3553_4_pt1 | contig 20439 bp, 16 predicted proteins | sample TARA_R100001443 | Tara Oceans TARA_R100001443 (sample SAMEA2622142) | marine metagenome | biome: marine biome (ENVO:00000447); feature: deep chlorophyll maximum layer (ENVO:xxxxxxxx); material: "saline water (ENVO:00002010), including plankton (ENVO:xxxxxxxx)" | depth 50 m
TAAGCAGCAACCACGATGCAAAGCAAGCTGTTAACACAGACTTACCAGCACCACGACCAGCCTGAAGCTGGAAGCCCTCAGGGCCGTGCTGTAATTTTTCTGCCATAGCGTATTGCAATGGCGTAGGCTCCCCCAAACCTAGATACTTAAAGCAGGCCCACAAGTGGTTCCTAAAATCTTCAGTCATTTCTTGGGGTATATTCATTTAACATTTCCACCTTCGCCTTGCTTTTCGTAAACGGCTGTTAGGATCTTTAGCAGCTTTAGGGAACTTTTTCATTTGACCGGCAGACCGAGCGCAGTAACTTTTCTTACGAGAACCACCACCGGGCTGAGGGGCTTTAAGCTTAGAGCCAGTTTTACGGTTAATCATTCGACGGCCTTTTGCAGTAAGACCACCCTTTTTGCTTTTACAGCCATTACCGATATTACAACCTTTCATGGCTCCTTTACTTTTTCTTTTTGCCATAGGACTTCTCCTTACGTGGTGCTAATAGTTTCTTAACATCTTTGCCGGTGTTTCGAGTAGTGGTGCCACACGCACATTTAAATTTACTTTTTCCCATTTTTCTTAGGCTTTCTTTTCTTGGCGGTCTTAGCCGCATTCTTAAAGTCCTGATCACTGGGGGCACCTTTAGCTCCCTTTTTTCTCATGGGTTTTCCGCTTTTTCTTTTTTTATGGATATTACGATATAAACTCATTTACGACCTCTGTTTCTAGCCCGATTGCGGGAAGCCTTTTCTTTAACGATACGCCCCGATTTAGTGTGGGACATATCTTTACCATCGCCGTTACCATAAGTACCTGCCTTACGGTTAGCAGCGTTTAACTTTGCTCGATACTTTTTACGTGCTGGTGTACTATGATAAGAAGTGTCATAAGATTTTTTCTTTTCTTTTGATTTAGGATTTCTATCGTAGTAATATTTAGAATTCTTTTTTCCTGCTGGCATAGTATCTCCTTGAATGCCCACCTTGGATTTTACCCCAAGGTGGGTCTGACTGGCCCTGTTGGTAAGTTCAACAGAACCAAGGTAGCGAACAATTAAGTCCCAAATTTAAACGGAGGATCTAAAGACATCTTATTAACAGTTTGTTCAATGCCCTCAAGATCAATTTCATCTTTAAAATCAACAATCACACGGCACACAACCTGATAAAGACCGGGTGTGCATTTAGATTCGTCATCAAGATCTTCTGACAATCTATTAATTAATTTATTTTTTAGTGCTGAGATATTACTCATAGCTCTCCATTAAGTAGATGCGACAAATACCTCTAAGTCAACGTCAGCAGTGTTGGCCTGAGCATTAAACGTATCAATCTCAGACCATGCTGCCCAAGCTGCTCCATCGGTCTTAGCTTCAAGATCGTCGTTGTACATACAAAAAGTCTGACCTGCTTCAAGCTTAACATAAGCGGTGTCACCGCTAGTGTCTAACATACCCAAGGTAACGTAGTTAGTATTGTCTTTGTTAGTAATTCTAATATACTTGATATTAGCTTTAATAAATGCCCCAGCACCCACGGTAGCACCGAGAGTAAGAAGCGTCCTAGCTGCCGACGTATCGACAGACACGATTCGGTGATCAATTTCGTTAATTGAAGCAATCGTTAATGTATTAGTAACCCCACGGTCAACCCCGTTAAGGGTCACGGACTCGCTGTGAGTCACAGTAAGTGTAGCTGGTGTGATTGTAGATGACATGATTTCTCCTTATTTACCGGCTTCCGCCCTTAGTGCGGCTTCGCTGGGCTGCTCTGTTTTTATTTGAAGCTGCTCTTCGGCCAGCTAATTTTCTAATAGCCTTTAATTTATTAGGTCGTGCAGCAGATTTACCTGCTTTTTTCTTTTTTTCTTCTTTAGCCACTTTAATACCTTTCGTTAAACTACTGCTTCAATAGCAGATTTTCTTTTGTACTTTTTAGAATAAGGGTGAGCATCTGGTAAAGCAATACCAAATTTGTGCCCTAAATAACTTTCAATTTTTTCCATATCAAGAACATTAATTCCGGCTGCTCCGTTTTGAAATCTGGATTTATAGGATGCATTAAAATTTAATGTAGGCAAGCCGGTAATAGTAATAGGTGTATTACCTGCTGCTCCCAAAGAAGCTTGCTGCAAAATAACAAGATTAGAACCGCCATTTGATGCAGTAATTTTAGCACCGTGGCCGTTAGTAGTATCATTTATTGCAGCAACAAGGTTAGCTGCTTGTGTAGTCGTATTAGCGTCAGTAAGGAATTTTACTCGTCCTTTTGGATCAAGCTGACCGTTAGCGGCACCTCCTCCAGAGGCATAGGCAGCATAAGTAATTTCAGTACCGTCACTAGAAATTATTGTTATTGTTCCTCCTGCTGTTGCTTCTCCAGAAAACTCTGAAATATTAGTTGCTTGTAGGGCTGCGGTATTTTTTTCTCTTACGTAAAAAGCTTCAAGAAGAGTACCTTTTAATACATTTGATTCAGTAGGGGATATAGTGTTTAAAGTGGATATTAAACTACTAGAAGTACCAAAGTTACCAACGTCAGGAAAAGCACTTCCTGAAGTATGAGTAAAAGTTTTGTTAGCCCCGTTAACACGGCATACAAAAGTACCATCTGTTGTTCTAGCAACACCTATAATAGTAGGGTCATTTCCGTTAGCAGCAATAGCATTAGAAGCAGTGTATTCTACAGTTCCTTTAGCTTCAATAACGACATCACCCCTTCCAAATCCATCGAAGTTGTTGGCAAATATTCTCCACTCTGTAGTAGCTACGTTTGAACCACAAGCAAATAAAGTTTGATTAGCAGTTACGTTATTAGGTGAATCAAATTTAACTACAAAATACATTAAAAACCCGCTTTGGGGAGTACCGCCGCTTGCTGGGGGAAGATCAAACATGTCGGTTAAGGCGTTTAAATAAGTTCCGCTATTATTTACTCCGTTTCCAGAAGGACCGGCAAACCTATTAGCATTTTCAACAGTTGAAATAGGCGGTTCATCGTTAGTAGCTGCGTCCCAGTTTTGTGGAGTAGCTGAAGAATCTTCCCAAGAAGTTACTTTAGTTCCATCAGTAGTTAATAAAATATTTTCTGGTTTTAACCACAACTCAGGGACAAGTTTAGTCCCATCGCTTTCACTATTAAAATCTAAAGGAGTAATCGATACTCCTAAACGCGGATTCCATTCTCGTTCCCACATCTGAGGAATTACCCATTTAGCTGCTCCCGTTTTTCCAGTAGTGGGTAAAGCAGCAAGAGTGTTTTCTCTGTAAGACAAAATATAAGCTTCAGTACCCCGAGCTAATAAGTCGTTATGATTTTGTTTAAGAGAAAACCACGGTCCTTTTTGTGGAGCAGCCGGGGTAGGACTATTAATAGTACCGCTAATAGTCATAGTCATTAAACCATCTATACCGTGGCTTTGTCTTGTTGCTTTACTCATTTAATACCTCTTTACTTTTTTTGCCTTAGGTTTAGGAACCGTCTTAACTTTTTTAACTTTAGCTTTACTAGTCTTTTTTCCTTTAAAATTAGGCATAGTTAACCTCCAATAGTTCCATCAGCACTAGTGTTAAGTGCTTCAGTCATTTCCTCGAATTTAGCGGTCTGCCCATCACGGACAGCCTTAACTGCTCCAATTGAGCCAGCACCCATAATGGTGCCTAAAATCATATACTCAGCGGTCTGCATACCGCGTTCATCTTTTAAAAAATTCTTAATTTTATTAAGCATCTTTTCCTCTTTCGATTTCTCTAATTCGTGATTCGTGATCTTCTGTTCGACGAAATATAGTCTTTAACTGTTCCGTCAAACTAGCAAGTTGAACATTCATTTTCCATAACATTCCTATAATACCGGAACCAATTAATAGTTCTACAATAGGAATAACATCCATGACAGGCATAATTATCTCCTTGAACTGACAGCGGACTGCCCAAAATAAAAACCAATAATAGCAATCAGGGCTGTACGCAACTCAGTAACAAGAAGAAATCCTTTGACTTCATGAAACTGTTCTGTAAATAATCCAAAGATACCACCAAACTCACCTTCGACCCACGTAGGGATACCAAAGAAGGAGAGAATAAAGGGAGCACCAACCATTGCAAATAAAACAGTAATAACAATGAATCGCCGTACCCACGTACCGCCAGCACCTCCCCGTGCCTCCGCACGGTCAGCAGAGTCATCAGCAGCAGCTTGGGTCTTAATAGCCAACTCAGCAAGAGCCGACTGTCGTTCTACCATAGAACCAATTAATTTAAAGATAAAACCGGAGAGTCCTCCGCCGATAAGGGACAGCAATTCAATAGGCATTGGTTACCCCTCCCAGACTGTTTTACCAAAGACTTTGAGAGCTTCCCAAAATCCTTTAAAGAAATTCATAAACGTTTTATAAATAGCCTTCATAGTGGCCTCATTTCTTTTTCTTTTTATATGCGAAGAAAGTAACCGCACATTGTTTTTGTTCAGTTGTATCATCTGGAGTCCAATCTAAAGTAGTACCAGTTGCAACTGTAGTTAATCCACTTAAAGCTGCTCCAGCCTTAGCTGCTACGCTAATACCTAAAGCTAATAAATCACTAGTAGTGTTATTCCACGCTGTAGTAGCAATAATTCCGTCAGTAGGGTTAGTATTTAAAGCCATTACATTACCTCATTTCTTTTTCTTTTTGTAAGCAAGGAAAGCCCTTGCAATATCTCTTGCTCTCCCTAACTGGGTAGCATCTGCGGTTGTAGTAGGATCAGTAAGTGCTGTACTATTGTTAACTCTAGTTAACCCAGCTTTCTCATTAGATCCAGCTACAGTATTTACAAACTTACCTTCAATAACTAACTCGTCTTCAAAAGGAGTAAGTTTTCCATCGCTTCCTCCGCTAAAATTAAAAGGAAACGTTTGTTCTAAGTCAGTCCAAGTACCCGAAATAGGAGTACCCGGATTAGCAGAACCATCAGTGTTTGTACCATCGGTAGCTGTACCGGCTGACCAAGTATAAGCTTTTATGGTAGTATTACCTGCGGCTCCTACTTTTTGAGTAAAAGTCAGAGTAACCTGACCATTGGTAGTATCACCTCCTACTTGAACAGCAGTAATTAAATCTTTAAGAGTAGAGTCAGAATCTTCAAGTGCCGCTTTTAACCCAGTTAAAGTGTCTGCTTCTTGATCACTGTTTGCTAACCCTACTGTAATACCAGCAACATTACTTTTTCGGCTATTACCAATATTATCTCCTGCGGCCACTACTTCTCCAGTAGCAACAGGGCTGCTGCCGCTTCTTCTAGTAAAAATAAAATTCTGAGTAACTCCAGATGCACTTGTAATTTCAATGTAATCGCCTGTATTTGAATTAATCCACGCATTACCTCCATTTCCGTCAGTAACACTAAAAACAGCTTCAGCTTTCTTGTCATCGTTAGTAGATCCGTATCTCCATGTGTGTCCACCTAGAAGGCCCGTAGTAGACGTAGTATTTAAAGTCATATTATTCCTCTTTCTTTTTATACCCCATCACCTTATTAAGGGCTTCTCTTCGTTTCTGGCAAGCACCACAAGGTTTAACTTTACCCCTTGTAGCTTTGCTAATAACATTTTTAACTGTATCCCCAATTCCTCTAGAAGGGCCATCGTATTTACCACAACTAAGACAATTATCTTCAGTAGGATTACCGCTAAATTCTCCGATTAAACAAACTCGTTTTTCATCCAAAACACCTAAATTAACACAAGACATAAGTTCTCCTTAAACGTCACTACAACGACACTCATCAATAATAGGAATCCAATCTAAATCAATTCTATTATCAGCATCTGTTTTATCAACAAAGTAATGATCCCTAACAATTTTACATTTACCTACACACTCGGCAAGAGTGTTTGTAGACCAAGAATACGTACCGCTACTTTCTGTTACAACAGTAAGAGGCTGGGTAGTATTCCTTCCGTCTAAAATAGGATTTCTTTTACAAGTTTCTGCAATGCTATTAAAAGTACAAACGTCATGGTAATAATTTTTAGGGTTACCCCACTGTAAAGTAATACCACCGACGTTTGGAATACCCCTGTCAAAAAGATTACCAGAAGATAAACTCTCAGCGTATGCAATAAAGTTACTATGGGCTTCAGACGGATACTGTAATTGATCCGTCCCTCCTGCAAGAGCAGACAAGACTGTACCGTCTGCCGTTTTACCGCTTAAACCTGTAATTAAAGTAGAAGCATAAGCGGGTTTCTTAGATGTAATTCTTTTAGACGTAGCGTCCATACCGAACATAGCTAACTGTTTACTTGTTGCTTGGCTGCTGTTTACTAACCAATCAATAGAAGTAGAATCAATACTATATTGATTGTGATTAGTAAGGTTTACATCACACCCCGAGTTACACGCAGTACGACCCAAAGGAGGAGACACACGTTTGTGTACAACAGGGCCAGTAGTAGCACCTTCAGCAAGAAGAGTAGAATCTTCTCTATCAGTACGTTGCTGCCTAACGTTAGTAATAACTGGTTCAAAAGCTCCATACCAGAAAAATCTTTGGGTTGTACCATCTGGTTTTACAATGTTGTATCTATTACCAGCTTTTCGTTTAAACGGACCCCAATCAATAGCAGTTTGAAATACTGCTTGTTCATTAAGAACATTATAAAATTTAAGGCCCTCTTTGTTTCGAGCGTATTTACCAGTACCTAAGTTTTGGAATAAACTGTTAGTTAAAACCAAGTTTTGAATAGGCTTTTTACCGTAATGTAAACACGTATGATAACCTGTTTCTAAATTCATACTAATTAAAGGGAACAACGAACCGCTACCAGCATAACTACAAGTATCTGTAGCCTCAGCCGTAGAATCGCAATCTCTATCTAAGCAATTAGAAATAACAAAATTATCTATATAAAGATGGTTAATAGGGAAAGTACCAAACACTTGATCAGATTCTTTCTTTTCTTCAATATGGAAATCCTTAAACACAAAGTTTCTTGTGCTTGCCATACCAAAGTTATTGTGATGACCTGAGTGTGTAGAAATAGAAGCATTGGGATTAGCAAGGAAATCCCTGTACTTAAGCCCCGGCCCCTTAATGTTAAGTAACCTAGCGTGACTGTTATCAACCTTAATATTAATCATCATTCTGTTTTCGATAAAACAGTTAAAGTTTCTAACGCTACGTGGGTTAGGTGAGCCAAACTTAAGGTCATAATCTTTAGCTGCTTCTAAACTGTAGGTGTCATAGCCAATGTTTTCCCACTCGACAATATCCATATTAGGAACCATAGACGTAGTAAGTGGGTCAGCGTTTTTAATCCATAAATCAATAATACAACCATGACCCTTATCAGAAATCAAAGTCTTATTATAATTATCGACTAAAATATGCTTCATAAGCACAGGGTTTTTAAGACTTGTACCGGGAACATTATTAACTTCAATGTCTTTACCATACATACCAAGCTTCCACTGGTCAGCATCAGCCATATCCATAAGTTCGTGGTTAAACGCACCAAGAACAACGCAATGCTGGGGCTGTGTACCAAGACACATAAAGGAACTAGAGGTTACAATATCATTTCCAAAGATACCTTTACAAGCCCAACTATCGTCTGACGTACAGTCGTTATTACCGCACAAAATCACAGGCGTTAAGTTAGTTCCGTTAGTTGAAATATCAAAATTGTCACTACAGAAGTAAGGCCACCAGTCAATCTCAGTAGATCTACAAGTGCAGTTATTACGACAAGTAGTACAGTTAGCTCCCGTACACTCTTGACATCCTGCTGTAGATTTAGCTCCACAACAAGTAATACTAGCGCAGTCAGCCGTAGTCTTAGCACATTCTAAATTAGAGGTAGTAGTATTAATATTACGACATTTACTATAATCTAACTGACCTGTAACAGAACCATTTGCTGCTCTCTGAAGTGTATCACCGCAGATAACGTTACCGCTTCCGTCTACTAAAGCTGAGGCTTTGATTCCTGTAGAGCAAGCAGACGAGAAAATGACGTTTTCTACAAGAAGACGGCAATTTGTTCCTGAGGAGTGCAAGCAAGTTTTACCTGTTTCTCCTCTCTGCGTAGAAGTAAATACCGTAAGATCTCTAACATGTAATGCAAAGTTATTCCAAGGCATTTCTACTCTATCTAACGACGGAGGGAACCACAGGATAGTGGCATCCTTATCATCTGGGTTTTTTGATCTAATAACAAAACTTTTCTTTTGTAGTGCGTTCTGGCACCAAGAAACACTAGCAGGCAAAGACTCGTTAGAGAATGCATTAGGCCAACTGTATTTTCTAGGAGACGCAGACGTACCCGGAATAAGAACAATCTCAGCGTCGTGAAGAGATGCATTGTCTGCCGTATAGTTGCTCTCAAGCCACTGGAACGCCTCGTAAAGGCTTGTAGCAAAATAGGAGCTATCTTCCGGTACAGAATCTCCGGCCTGTCCTACGTACACTGTAAGGGGCGTGGGGTTAAAGTTAAACCAAAAACTTTCGTATCCATTTAACAGCAACTCTTGCTGCGGAGTTCCGCTAAAGATAAAGTTATTACTGTTGTATTTAGTCTGAGTTTTACTACTAGCATCGCTGCCGTCAGCATAATAATTAAAACCTTCATTATGAAGATTCCAGAAATTAGACGCTCCCCACATAGGATTGAGGTTATTTTCTGAAGTATCTACTCCTAACATACGATTAGAAAAATTACTTAATGTTTCTTGATTATTAATAGGAGGACCATCAGGAATATCATTAGGCCACTGAGCTTTACTAAACGGGAAATCTTGTCCGCTAATAACTTGATAACTAGTACTACCTTTTAATACATTAGTTAAATCGGATGTATTAACAGAAGCGTCTCCGGTAGGAGGTTCTCCATATAAATACCTAGCCGTTCCTCTAGTTCCACCGTATCGATGCACGTTAGGATTAATTTTAGCTCGGACTTCGTGAACTCCTGTAGACAGTGACGTAGTGTTTACAGCTACAGTGTATTCCTCTAATCCCGTTAACAAATCACCAGAATCGTTTTTTGCGATCTGTGCTTTAGTATCTTCTAAAGGATGCTCAGAAGGGCTTACTACATTAGCAGTACCAAGACCAGATTTAGCACCATCTAAATAATAAGCAACAGAGGCAATACCGTCTGAATGAAACGCCGATACAGTTAAATAAAAACCTTTTAATGTTTTACTTTCATCTAAGAAATCTTTAGCGTAGTTTCTAAAAGGAAGTTCTGTCCAACGCGCAGCAACCTGAGGAATAGATTTACCTACTGAATCAAAAGAGTGTTTAGGATCTGAATGATACCATAAATCTTCGTTCCATGCTACAGAAGAAGTAGGAGTTAAAGTAGTTACGCTATCTTGGACATCATCGCCAGTTCCTGTTCTAAAAATACCGCTTGATTTAGGAGTTAACGTAATTTTTCTTGGGGCTGATCTTCCGTTAATAGCAGGGTCTGTATAAATAGTTTCCTCTTCATCGTTTACATAAGAAGTATTTAAAGCTTGATTCCAAGGTTCGTTAGAACCGTCATCAGTTAAAGTATAAACACTTAACTTAGTAGATCGTTCTTTACACTGCCAATAGTAAGAACCACAAGTATCATTATAAAGTCTATATTGATTTTCGTTATCGTTTAATCTGTCAATATTAATAGAAGAGCAGTCTGCTACTTCTCTAACAATTGCTGCTAATTTAAATTCAGGCGTATAATCGTTATTAGCATTTTGTTCGCAGCCAGAAACTGCTTCTCCTACAAACCACAATTCAAACATATGCGTATGTGGTTTAATGGGGAATTGGAAATCACCGGGCGACGGATCAATGTGAGATCCTCCTGCATCAATGTAACTAGTGTTATTGAGGCCACCAGCTACTTGGTTAAGCACATCATTAATAGTTTCCCAAGGATTACCATATTTGCAGGTATTATCACTAGTACAATCTAATCCGTCTTTTGTAATACAGTCTGTATTAGTATAGCCTCGTTCATACTGAGAGTTACCTGAATATACGTGATCTATTTGGTATTTATATTGACTAGCAGAACCATCACAATTATTAAACGCAACAGGAGTTTTATATAAACCCCTTAAATTAGGAGTATAAACACGCATCCAAAGTTGTTTACCGCTTTGAATAGAATGATTACCGTTATGTGCCCACGTTAAACCTTCAATTAAAGAGTACACATCTCTAGCATCAGCTAAAGCAGGGTTTTCTTGATCTCCTCCCCAAGGCCAATCAGGATACGACGATTCTCTAAGATCCCAATAACAATAAGATTGCATTTTCCAGTCAGAACTTAAGTTAGAAAAATCGTTCATGACTAAATTTCTATCAGTGGTAGTTTTAAACACAAGACTAGGAATTAAAGCTTGGTTAGAATCAAATAAAGATCCGTTTATTCCTAAAACATTATTCCATTCTAAGCTGATTGCATCGCTTGGAACAGTGTAATCATTGTTTTCTGTTACAATTACAGTTGAATTATCAGGAGTATTAGCAACATAAGAATTCCAGTTTTTAGTTCTTTGTAATTCAATGCCAGAAGTCGCGTTAAAATCTAACGTTAATTTTAAAAGAGATCCTTCCATGTGAGTAGGAGGGGTATCTCCTGAGCAATTAGAACAAGAAAATACATTACTAGTTATATTACAATGATTAATTCGTTTAAAAGTAATATTATTGTATACGGGACAAATACCATCACACCAATTAGGGCAACAACTTAAATCAGAATCATCAGGACCGTAAGAAAAACAAGGATCTAAATGACCAATTCTAGGTGTCGTAGCTGCTTCTGAGCAAGACCCTTCGCATCCACATGCAGTAGGCTTAATTTGATTATAATAAGGAACTTTAGTTTCTAAAATTAATTGATCCGAAATTTCATTATCAGAATTAGTAAACTGAACTGAGAAGTTTTGATTAGAAGTACAATCTGATTGTGTTCCGTCTGCCCAGTTTGCAAGACAAGCTCCTGCTACGCCGCTACAGCTTGGAACAAAAGTGCCATCCGCATCTACAGCACACCCGCATATGCCAGTAGTAACAGGAGATGCGATATCATCTAAACAAGGACAAACCGAATTACCGCCGTCAGGAGCATCAGGATTAACACACTCTTTTGCTCCGTTAAAACAACTCCATTCTACATTAAGTAAATTGTTTTGAGCTAAACACCATTCAGCGGATGCTTGAACACAGATATAATTATCGGTTTCATCTGCTCTGTCTTGACAAAAAGCGCAACCCGGAATGTCATAAAAACCATCGACACAAAAAGGTCTACCCGGACGGCATGCTTGCCCTTGACAAGTGCAATTACAAGTAGTAGGAAAATTATCATCACAGGTTACATCAAGGCCGGGTCCGTTAAGACACCCGACTACTATATCATCACAAACCTGATCGCCGCTACAGTCATCCGCCTGACCACCAATACCTTCACAACAATTGCATGCACATCCATAATTACAAGTATCTGCACAATTACTAGTATCCGCTAAATTGGCAAGATACTTACAACAGCAGCAATTACCATCTGGTTCTAAAAATTCAGCATTATCAACACACCATGCTACAGATGATGGCCCACAACACCGCTGAAGCGAACACGGGAATGAAGTACAGTTACCTTGAGGATCAGGAACACAACCTCCTTGTGTTTCTCTAGTAATAAAATCATCACTAGCTGTTCCTGTTGGAACTCCTGCTAAATAAAAAGCAATATCAGGGTCTTTACCAAAAGTACAAGTCTGTAAATTACGACACTCTGTATTACTAGCATTAACGCAACCTCTGTGTGTAAACGGAGCAGAAGAGGCAATTAAAGGAACGGCATCGCTGTTTGTATTTACATTTAAACTTATATTTCGGGTATTAAAAGTGGTTGTCGCTATGTCTGATACTCGCCACATAAAAGTTAATACGTCGCCTACGTTAGTGTTTGTAACAATTTTGTTATTGTCTCCATCTGTTAACCTATAAAATGCGTGCGTTGGTTCAACAGAATCAGTAAATAATTCATTTACTTTAACATTTAAAGCAAACATTTCGTCAGGGTAATTTGAGTTTAAATTAGTTTGAAACTGCGCTCTATCGTCGTTACTAGCAAAACGAATTCTTATAGTTCTAAGATCCGAGTTTACGTTTTTTTCTACATCTATTTGTACGTCAGTTATTCCTTGACTCATGTTATCAAACAAAACAGGGGGAAGACCGGATTTTCCTTCTAGTGCTACTTCGTCAGCATTATTAGTAGCTGTATCTAAAAACCAACTAGTGTTGGAATCTAAAGTTTGCGTTATTTTAAAATAAGCTTCATCGTTAAAACCGCCTTCAATATATTTAATGCAACAAGCACCTCTACCACGACAATCACCGCAGTTACAATTAGAAATCGACATAGGTTAGTTCTCCTTTAACCGCATTGTTTCGTATAGTGAATATTTGGAACACTAAATACTTTAGTATAACTAAACCCATTATGAGTTCCAGTTACTGATTTACAGAAAACAGGAACTTTATATGTAGCTGTTATTAAACCTGTTCCAGTAACCAGACCGTTACCGATAGGAAGCAATTGAATTGTATCCGTTGTAACTGGGTGAATACCGTCAACTCTTGTAGTATCTCCTACCACTTGAGTGTAAGTCACACCACCAAAAATTCTGTTAGCTCCCGACCCTGTTTCCGTATTAAGCATTTCTGAATAATTAATAGCATTAACAGGAGTTCCAGTCCCATCTGCATTTGGAGTTAAGACGTAATTATACATACCGTAACCAGTAGAATTAATCTGATACTGATGAATATATAAAATTTGAACATTAGATGCTCCATTAAAATCAGCGCAAGTAACTACAATATCCGCTGGCGCAGGAGATACGTTTGCTGGGTTATCTCTTTCAAAAGTAAACTTTAAATCTGTGTCGCTGTCAGCAAGAGTGCAACTAATAGCATCAATAGAAATACCTTGAACGCCTTGAATTCCTTGACTACCGTTACTTCCGTTAGTTCCGTTTTCTCCTCTTTCTCCTTTATCTCCAACGTAAGAAGCAGTAAGATAAAAAACCGCATCTTCGCTTGGGTTTACGTTAGACGATACAGGCGTAACAGTAAGAGTTCTAAATGCTCCGCTATTTGTAACAGCAGTAACATTAAAAATAGCGTACTGAGCAGGAGTACCTTCTTTAAACAACTTAACATGACTTTTAACTGCACTGTCGCCAGTACCTAATGTATCTAACCAGTCACTGATAGCAGCACTGTTTGCATCTGTGGTACTAACTCTAATAAACGACGTAGAAGCCCACGTAGTAGCTGCTGAAGTTCCGTTAGATTGTAACAAAATCAATTCTCCGCTAACAGGATCAGTAGCATCGTTATAATCTAAATTAAACTTAAACGTGTCTCCACCAGCAGGACCAAGGATGCCCGTAGTAAGACTAGCTAAATTAATGTTTTTCCAAATACCGTCAGCAGCATAATACAGAACTTGGTTAGTTGATGGACCTGTAATAGTAACATTGTTTAGACCTTCAATAGGCACCAAAGAAATACCTTGAGCAGTCATAAGAAGTTTTTCTTCGTCAACCGCTAAAACATTAGTCCAGTTTGTATTGTTGTTTGTAACAATACCGGTAAGACCTATGTCTTGGTTAGCCGCAACACTGTCAGCACACATTTTAAGAACACTAGCAGATTTTTCAGAACAAGAATTTGTTGCATCGCTAACTGTTCCGTTTTTCCATCCACCAGACACAGCATCATAAAATACAACGTGCCCTCCTGCTAAAGTATTAGAATCAACTGTAACATTAGAAAGATCCCCAATTTGAAGAAGATCTGTTTTTGCAATTTCGTTCCAAGTACCATTGGGAGAAGTGGTTTTATAAAGAACAACATTACTTGCAGTGCCTTCAAGATCTTGAGTATCTGTAAGCTCGTATAACGATAAACGAATCTGAGTTGGATCAATAGTACCGTCATTACCAGCGGTAACAATAGAACCAAACCCAGAAAGATCAGAAAACGTAAGCATATCCATCTCAATAGTCCAGAGAAGCTCTTGAATAAGAAACATTTCTTGATCTTTTTGGAAGTTCAATAGGTTAGATGTTAACTGACCTCCTGCTTGATAAGTAACAAAATCTGTAATAGAGTGTGTTAATCTTTTAATTGTAAATTCATCATTAACTGTAGGCTCAGGATAATATAAATCTGTTACAGCAACGCCTTCTGTTGAACCCGTAGGAGGATAACCTAAGATAGCGGAGCCGTCTGTTCGGGTTGTTTTATGTAAGCCCTTGACAATTGTAGTATCTAAGAATAAATAATATCTATCATTCTCAGATTTTTCAACTTTATAGACCGTGTTAGTAATACCTGAACCAGAGTCGTAGTAACGAGGGAGACGAAATAAACCTTGGCGTTGTTCTACAGGCACTTTACTTAACCACGAAGGTGAATCAGCGGTAGTATTACCACTCGCGTCTCCTACTACAAGTGCTTGAAAATAAAATTCTACCTGAGCAGAAACAGTAACATCCTCATTCCAAATAGTTTGAAGAGGAGTAAGATCAAATTTTAAACATGCGTTACTTCCGTTACCAATATCTTTGGTTTCAGTTGTTACATGGTTAACAGGGGTATCGATGATACCGTTGTGATTGTAGTTAAAAGAACACGATCTAAATTGTAAGTTATCAAAAGCCATGTATGTCTCCCTAATGGTATAAGACTGATGTAGCTTTTTACGGCTACACCAGCCCGGAGAACGATTAGCGTACCCAAGAGCTATAGGTAGCGTTAAATCGTCCTTTTAATTCAATGTTTGTAATATTCATTGGAGAAATGTAATCCGATATTAAAGATATTTTTACTTCGTCTCCAAAGCCTAGAATCTTAGATACCGTTTCTCCGTTAGTAATATAAGAATCTAGAGGTAATAAATCAGTACGCGATGAGATTTCTTTACAAGAGAATTCAATAGGAGTAGTAGTTCTTCCTCTATTCTCTACCTCAACACGATAGTTTCCTGTGTTATGATGTCTAATGTGCATAGTCCGTAGTGATAAAATACCGTCTACAACATTGTTAGCTTCGTCTCTATAGTACTGAGGCGATAGCTCAATTGTAGTTTTATATTTTGTTCCTACGTATACTTTTGCTTTAGGGTATTTTAAATAGTTTCCGTTGACTACGACAGTGCTTTTAGCAGCATCTGATGTAGTTCTTTGAATTTCAATTGTTTCTCCTGCAACAGCAAAAGGAACATTACTTGAATCTAGAATAACAACGGTGTCAATAGAATCATTATAATAACCATAAAACGTAAACGTAGTTTCATCTTTATCCGGGTCAAAAGACGTATTTTCTTTATCGATTTCAAGATATTTTTTATGATCCATTAAAGGCATAGAAAGATCTTGTTCTCTAAATGGTTGTTTGCTAATATGATATAAAAGATTTCCGTTTTTATCATTACGTGTAAAAACAGAATAGATATCGTTATCCCAGTTTTTAACTGACTCAATTTCTTTATCAAATACGTATCTAAAGAAAGCATTTTGAATTACTTGTTCTCCTGAATACCTATTGGTATAGCAATACATGTTTCTTTTATCTTCGTTATCGATAAAAAGAAGAGTATCATAAGGAGATACAACAGTAGTACTAGTTACATCTTTAGGAAGATAATCAGGACAATGATAACTAACTTCAATGGCGTTATTAATAGAAACAGTTTTGTCATTAAAGTAAACATATAATCTACTAGTATCAAAGAAATAAATTTGAGATCCTAATAAAACAGGGTTTACTAATGGTGCCGTTGAATAAAAAGACGTAGGAGAAATTTCAGCCGTAAAAGGAGTAATCTGATTGTCAGATCCTTTTAAGGTAAACTGAACATCTGAACCAGTGTTTACAAATAAATATTCTTCAAACGGAGTTAACGAAACAACTTCTGTATACTTATTAAATGAACAAGTAATATCAATAGGATCTTCATCTGTTAACGACGTAGGATCATCAATCCACAAATTATTAATTTCGTTTAATTTAGATGAAAATACTTTGTCTTCTCCTGCCATCCAAAGTCTATTTCTAAAGAATCCCATAGCTTTAATTTCGGCTTGTTTTCCGTCTTCAAAGATTTTAGGACCGGGGTTTGTTTCAGCGTCTCCGCTTACACGCATAAGCCATTCTTCTGGAACAATTTGCCATTTAGCGTTTTCTGTTTCAGTAGGAGGAACAAATGTTATTTTATGTGGCATTCTACGTTCATCAAAACGACTGTATTTAAACGGTGTTCTGACCTTAGTAATATAAGGTTTATCAGTAGCTGAACGAATACGGTAATAGCCGGGGTTTAATCCAGCATAACTGTTTTCAATAAACAGAATTTTACCTAACCCAAACTCATGCGTAGTATTGTTTCCTCTTGTACCGTCAGTGCCCGGCTCATAATCACTAGGAGATTTATCTTCATAAAGAATACCAATGGTTCTAGCAGCGTCACCTGTTCTATTGCCATCAGGTGCTGCGTACCTATCAATTTCTGAGATTTTATCAATAATATCAGTAGGATCTGATGGGTGAGGAGGTAACTTAACATTTGAGAAGTCACTTAATGACTGCCCAAGATACTGCTTGACTCTGTTAACGTAACGGTTGTCCTGAACAGGGATCTGTTCGACTGGACGCATGTACTGCCATAAGGCGGTGTAAAAACTAACCCCCGGATTAGAATCCGCTACACTCCCACACTCTGGGCAAGTTGGTTCATCTGTGTCGCCGCAGGCTTCGGCAAGGGGTTTACACGTTCGTCGTGAATGATTCGGATCGTAAACAATATCACCCTCAACTTCTTCAATACCAGACGCGGTTTTAACTGTTTCTTTCCATGTAAAAAGATTTTCGTCAGAAGAGGTTGGAACCGAAGGTGTCATCGTAGCCGGGTCTAGTGTGCCGGGTGCGCCTGTACCTCCGAAATACCATCGCCCCGGTCCTGTTGTATCGGGAGTACCCTTAACTCCTGAAGTTCCGGCTGCGTCCATAGCGTAAGGATACCAAATATAAGGAGCATCACCGCTCCCAGCTTGGCTGTCTTTATTACCGAATAAATAATCCGGCGGACCCGGATCTGCGGGAGTGACCGTTTCTGAACTATCCGTAGCTGAAAAAATATTAGAGGTTTCTGCTCTAATATCAGTAATAGCTTTCCAAACACCAGTAGCCGTGTACACTTCTGTACCAGCCGAATAAGCTTTATTAGGAATATACAATGAAGCAACACCCTCGGGATCTACAAGAGAGGACGTATAATAGATAATTTCTTTGCCTTTGTAATCAATTTCATTAGTAGCAACACCATCTAAGCCAAACAAATAACCTTCTTCATTAGAACTATATCCAGCTTTAACAAATTTATTAATGATATAAATATTAGTTCCAACTGTAATAGCTTCTAAAGCTTCTCTAGCAGTTTTTGTTTCGTTCATGTAAGTAATGTAATTATATACTTCATCCGTAGTTGTATCAGCAGATCCTCTTGGAGTCTGATCCTCAATTTTTCCAGTATCTGTATTAATTTTATAAACATAAAACAAAGTTTCGCTGGCAGTAGCACTATAATTAACTACTAACAAATATCTTAAAGAATCGCTAATTGAAAACCAGTAATAAAAAAGATCACTAGTTGGCATTGACCCTCTAAAATCTTTAGTTTTAAATAAGGTTTCATCAGCAATGATTCTTGTCCCGTTACCGCCAGATTTATCCATAGTTAATGTAACAATAGAGTCTTCATAAGTAGCTGTAATACCTATATCAGTAAGATTAATTGCGTTAGCAATAGATTCAGCAGCCAAAGCTGTAGTTGTTACGTCTTTAGTGCCAATTATATTGGATTCAGAATCTCGTTTATTAATACCAGAATCAAAACTAAGTACAGTACTTTTACCTGACGCATCAGTTAGAATAATTTGTTCGCTATTTAAAATAGAATTGTATTCTTCTCCGCCAGAAAAAGATGTGGGTTTTGCTGATAAGACACTAGAAAAATTCTTATTGTATTTAACAGCAGTATTACCAGAACTACCTGCAACGTTTTGCGTTAAAGTAATCTGACTTGTTGACACTGCTCCAGTAATTTTTCCGTTATGGCCGTAGTCACTAGTTACAGCAGTTTTTAAATGTTCTGCCGCATCTGTTCCATTTGTTCCTGTATTACAGTAAGTAAAAGAAGACCTAGAAAATACAGTGGGCATTACTTTTACAGAAAGAGGAAAATACCTGCTTGACGTAATTGTTTTATTACCCGTGTCCCCGCCTTCGCATTGTTCAAATCTTATTCGAGAAGTTTTACCTGTAATAGGAACATGCAGTTTACCCAATCTAGCGGGTGGTCTATTAGCTGCTCCTACAACTGAATCAGTAAACTTAGATGACAATACTATTCTAGAAGTTGCTCCAAATCCTTCTTCGACCTGAGCAATAGTAATTTTTGATCCCGCTAAACTAGTAGTAAATTTAGTTCCGTTAACGCCTGTGTTAGTGCCTCCAGTAAACGTCGCTGGTGGCGCAACAGAACAAGCACTAGCAAAACCTGCGGAATCAGTAATAGTAGTATTACCATATGTTCCTCCAAAACCTTGAGTAACTGTGACATCACCACCGTTAACACCTCCAGTAAATGCAGCAGGAGTTACACACGCGGCTGTCCAACTGGGAGATAAACTAGGAGTAATGGTAGTATTACCAGCAGTACCTCCAGCAAGTGCTTTTACTACTACAGCTCCTTGCCAGTTAGCGTATGCTACTAAAGTTGCACTTTGATTTGCATTAATGCAATCTGCAAAAGCTTGGGCTGAAGCAACTCGATCACTACCACGCACAAAATCTGTAGCGGTCCCAGAAGCAGTGCTTACTGCTTTATAATTTTTTGTAACGCCTTTAAAATCTGTAATACTAACCGAAGCATTTTCAGTAGCAGTCGCACTAAAACGAAACACAGCCGTTGCTATTGCGGCTGAAGCATTAGCTGTAGCAACCATCCAACCTGAAGAACCAAACCCATTTTTATTATTAATGGCTTGTGCAAGGTTCTCAGCAGTAATAGTTGCGTTAGTTACAGATAAAAATGTAACGTCTGATCCATCAAGATCTCCGTTAGAGCCAGAGTTGGCTGCTTTAAACGTTTTAGAAACAGTTGTTCCTAAATTAGTCGTACCTAATAATTGAATAGTATTTCCAACAGCGGGGCCAGCACTAAAAGTCCACGTAGCAGTAGCTACAGCGTTAACAGCGTTATGACCGTTTCCAGAATTAATAGCAGCAGATAAATGAGCAGCAGAATTCATTCCATCTGATCCAACATTAAAAATAACGTTTGATCCTGACAAATCGCCGTCAGTACCAGAGCTTTTGCCAATGTAAGTAATTTCAGTACCGTCAGTAGACGTTAACGTAATTGTTTCATCTACTTGAGCCGTAGATGTAAAAGTTAAAGAACCGCTTGCGTTATTGTTATGTCCTTGCGCTGAATAAATAGCTTCTTGTAAGTTTTTTGCAGCGTTATGTAAAGACTTAGATGGGCTTTTTTCTAACCCGTTATTAAACTGGACATTTCCGTCGCCGTCTAAGGTTCCGTTAGTAACAGTACCGTTAGCTTTAGCAATATAAGTTTTAGCCGTACCGTCATACGAAGTCAGAGTAATAGTACTACCCGGTTTAGGAGTAGCTACAAATTCCATAGATGCTACACTCTCGGTTAAATAACCTGAGTTAGAAAATTTATCCATTAAATAATCAACGCTAGTTCCATCGGTAGAGGTTAATCTTAAAGTACTTTCAATTTCACCCGAAGAACTAAAATTAAGTACACTACTTCCTGCTGCCCCAGAAGCAGTTAAAGGTTCTATTGTACCAATTCCCCCACTTCCGTTAGGTAAAGTTAAACCGCCCCATCTAGTAAACGTATCAGATGCAATATCTGTATAACAAGATAATTGTTCGGACCCAGATCTTTTTTCAATTGATCGTTCTAACGTAGGAGTAGCGTTGTCTAATACTTGTGCTTCACTAGGCATTCTTTTAGACGGGGCTTGTCTTCCTACTCCTCCGCTAAAAGTATAAATAGGAAGTCTAGTGTTAAACCCGCGTTGTCTTGCTCGTCTATCATATGGCGGCATTTAATAACTCCTTAAGTAGTGGGGTATCTATATCGGTTATAGTTCCAAGTTCTATTTCTGTTAACGGCTCCTGTAACAGACGATTCTGGACCCGAAAAAATATTATATCGTTTTTGAGAGTTGTCAGAACCTTTTGCCTGACTGTCGTAATACATCGATAATTGAGCTAAATAACTATCTACATCTCCGTCACCCTGAGATAACATTTGATATTCTCTAGCTGCTTGCATAACAATAGCTTTTTGAA
>TARA_R100001443_G_scaffold19327_1_pt1 | contig 20403 bp, 49 predicted proteins | sample TARA_R100001443 | Tara Oceans TARA_R100001443 (sample SAMEA2622142) | marine metagenome | biome: marine biome (ENVO:00000447); feature: deep chlorophyll maximum layer (ENVO:xxxxxxxx); material: "saline water (ENVO:00002010), including plankton (ENVO:xxxxxxxx)" | depth 50 m
CTGCATCAAACTATTTGTACCAGTTGCTTTAACTTCTAAATCACCTACCACATCTACTTCCCCTTCAAAGAACTGCATGTTCCATTGAAAGTAAGATTCCCCCAGTGGTTTTAATAAAAAGTCATCAAGATTTTTAATAACTGTTTTAATATTTAAACTAGCAGCTCCTAGTAACATTGACATACCAGAAGCAGTTCGAGTCATACTTTGTACTCCTGTCTGTCCATGTGAGTAACTAGGAATACCTGTTTGTTCATCTGCTAACTGTCTAAACCTATCAAACATCATCATGTTTTCTGGTGCAGTGTTAGGAAACTTTAAGCCATATATAGACTGACCCGGTACTCCTGCTTGTCTTCTAAATATCTTACCCGGATAAACTTCCATGTTTTGTCCACCAACAAGAGCTGATTCATCAACATCAAATACTAACGAACCAGCAAGTGCTAAATTATCTACAGCCATCCGAGCATGACCATTCATAATTTGTTGAGAATCATCCATATTCTCAGCTACACCTATACCAAAAAAGTTATAGGGATTTCTTTCATAAGGAAATGCATTGTAAGGTATACGATAAGGTGTAAATGGATTTATTACTGCTCGTAATAATTTACTACCACATACCCATGCATTAATTTGTATTTCATCTAAATCATCTACACTGTCAGGTAAATCAATACCAACTTCTCTAGCATACTCTGCATCCATAATACCCCAGTATTCAAGGACTTCAAAGTTTGAAGAGTATTCTTCATCAACAGTAGCATCATCTTTTAGTTGAGCTTCAAAACTTTTTTCTTCGTAGTTAGCTCCTAGTCTTAAACATTCTCTAATTGCTTCTTTATCAAAGAAAGGCATATTTCTTAACTGCCTTAATTGACTACGATTCATTTTATGTCTATGTATTACATATTCACATTCTTCTATATTAGTTGCTGCAGGGTCTGGATAAAAATCCCAACAGCTTACAAATTCTATTCTTGGTACTCTAACTTCAAGAGGATTAAATTTTCTTTCTCCTTCTTCACCATAAGTCCATCTATTTAAAGTTTTATTAAAATTAAATGGACCTTTAACAATTCCTGTACCAAGTAATGCAGATTCTAATAGTGCATTTCTTATTTCTGAAGAACCATTAGATTCTTCTATTTGGTCATGGATTAACTTTTCCATTCTTCTCGCAGCTCTTTGTGCTGGAGATATTTCCATAATAGATGGGTCAGGTGTTAAACCTTCTTTTAAAATACCAGCTTCATCTGCTAATTCTTCTATACTTTTTTCAAACATACCAGTACCAAGAGTAGCACCGGGTTTTAAAGTCTTACCGTCTCCTTCATAACCATAAGAATAAATACTTTCAACAGGTTCATCTTCTAATCTATTACCTATATTATCGGGCATGTTACCAGACTCTATAGATGGATTAGGATTATTAACATCTAAAAAAGCATCTTCTTTATCGCCTTCTGGTAATTTAGTTTCTGCAATACCTATAGGAAATTTACCTGTACCAAAAATAACATCTACTAATTGTCCAAAAGCAGCTAATACTTTTGTTTTAGTTATTTTAACAAATACTCTAGATTTTTCAGATTCTCTAAACTTTATACTTTTACCATAAAGTCCACGATAATTTTCATAAGCTTTTAGCCAACGATTTTCATCAGACCTACGAGCATCTTCTGCTTTAGCAAATCTATCTATAATAGTACCAACTAAATTCATACGTTGGTCTTCTTCTAGATTTAAAGTTTTACCAGCTTCGCCCTCTACTTCTTCGTAGATATTATCTGCATTTAAAAATGTATTATTGTTGTCTGCCATTAATATCCAAATTTATCATCTGAAGGTACATATCCAGATGTTTTTATTCTTAACATCCTATCATAAGGATGGTCTAATTTAGGTCTACCCATAATCATATAACGCAAAGCATCATAAGCATGGTCAGCCGAATGAGTATCTACATCCTCTGGATTAGAACTCGCTAATGGTAGACTTTGTAATTCTTTTATAAGGTTAACACAACTACTTGTTATTTGCAATCTTGGTCTACCTGTTTCGTTATTTTGTCGCAAATGTTCGTGTATTTGTATTTTACCAGCTATTCTATTTTTATCAGCTCTTCTGAGTTTGTGTCCTTTCTTAATTAGTATTTCACCAATCGTAGGACCTGTATATCCTGTTCTTGACCATGCTGAAGTATCTAAAACTCCAGTAATAGATTTAACTTCATTCATTTCTAAATCAGTTATTCTATCACCTAAGACTTCACCAGTAAGACCTTTCTGATATAGTTCTCGATAAACTATAATAGTTTTGTCTTCTGGGTCTACTGCTGCCCAAAGACAACAGCTTTCCGAAGCATATCCATAATCAATTCCTTTTGTACGTTCCCACCATGTAGGAATATCAAAAGGTGGTATGACATGGATGTCAGGGTCAAACTCAGCAAAGGCTGCACCTTCACTAATATCCCAGTTACCTTCTAGTAGTTGCTTTCGCTGTACTGCTGGTAACGAGAGTAACATTCTCTCATACTCGCCATCTTCCGCAAGAAAAGGATTATCCTGTAATCTTGCTGGAATAAACTTTCTAGTTAAACCATCATGACCAACAAATGTTTTATTATAGTCTGAAGGCTCAACATACCTTTTTTTAACCCAATGTGCACCAACTCCTCCGGGGTTAGCCGTGCAACGTAAATACGTTGGCAGTGCTGGGTCAGTTGTTCTTAACCTAGATGCTAGATAGTTCCAACCAAACTCTGTTGGTAAATGTGTTATTTCATCAAAACCAATCCAACTATAGGCTTGTCCTTGATAACGATACACATCTGCATCTCGTTCCAAAAATCCAAATTCTATTTTAGCTCCTGAAGGAAAGCTCCATAGCTTTTCTACTTCTTTGAACTTAGCTCCGGGAAAAGCTTTTGGGTACAATTCCCTAGATTTATCTATAAGTTCTCTAAGCTCTGGCATTGACCTTCTTAGTATTAAAGCTCTATGAGCTGTAATATGACAATACCTTAGTGGGTCAATAAGCATTGCAAAACTTTTCCCACCACCTGCTGCACCACCGTATAATACGTCTTTTTCTGCTGCAGCCAAAAAATCTGTTTGCGGTCCATTATTCGGCATAAATGCCACATGAGACCCAGTAGTATCTAAATGTTCTTGTAATTCATCTGGAAGAACTTTTGTTTCTTCTTTAGTAAGAACATTAGAAGTTAAAGCTTTAGTTTCTGCTTCTACTTCTTTTTTTACTTTTGCTAAACTTCTAGTTAGCTTTTTTACTTTAGTACTTTTCCTATCTAATTTCTTTTTAGCTTTTAAAGCTAGTTGAATATCAGATAGTTCTGAGTTCTTAGGTCTACCACCTTTTTTACGAGGTGTACCGTCTTTATTAAGTATATAGCTCCCATCAGGGTTTGTCAAGTACTTTTCAGGATTTTTTTCCCAATCTTCCATACTTCCTATCTACATATTTTTTTAAGCCCATACGAGAAAGTTTTCTACCTGTCTCAGCTTCTAACCAATCAACCCCAATACCTAAACTAATTTCACCATGAAAAACAGCTTCAGATACTTCTTTGAGCACTGATAAATGTTCTGGGATAGGTTTTAAGTAACCTTCGACCATAGCATCTACCTCATACCCAAAAGGTATGGTTGAGGATTTTTTGCGTATATAGCCTTCAGGTAGTATATCCATTACACTTTTATTTAAAATAATTTTTAAGATGATACCAAAAATCTTCTATAGCTTCTTTAAATTCTTCAAACTTCTGTGGGTTTTTAATTCTAATAGCTAAAATACCAATAGCTGCTACAATAATACCTATAATTACTATGTCAATATCCATTACTTCTCCTGTTTAGATTTAAATATTTTATCCCAGTTATCAGCAATTTGCTCATCACTAACCATTTGACCTCGTGCTTTATTACGAGCCATACGATTACGTTTAGCTGCTGATTTTACTTTAAATGTTCCTGCGTGTGGCATTTTAATTTTCAGTTAATATGTTGTTTATAAGTTGTATTTCTTTTTCTGTTAGTTTTACCATTTAACCTTGTCAGCCCAATATGCTGCTGACATCTTTCCTTTTTTAATGTTTTTTGCATGACGAGCTTTAAAAGATTTACGTTTAGCTTTCATTCTAGCAGATTCACCAGCTTTAGGTTTACCTGCAGTCTCAGCTCCTTTTTGTCCAAAACGAATTGTTTTTATTTTATCACCTTCTTTAGCAACAACTATATGTGATTTAGTTTTGTGACCCGGAGTTCTTTTAGGTTTATTATACCCAGATACTCCAGCTTTTTCAAGTCTTGAATCTTTTTTACTCATGACACTTTCCTATATTTACGTACTTTTTTAGCAACTCGTTTAGGTTGTTTAGAATGTTGTTTACCTTTTTTAGTATCTTTGCGTTTTTTTCGAGAAGTCGCAGCATACTCCTGTGGAGTAAGGCTTTTAATAGCCTTTTCAGGTAAATAGCGTTCACCAGTCTCTGAAGACTTCTTACCTGACTTAGTTCGCCATTTCTGTTTAGTCCAGCTTCTAAGACTTCTTTGTGACTTTTTTAGTGCCATGTTTTTTCCTGATTGCTGCTTTGCCTCGTTTAGCTATAGCTGCTTGTTGAGTTTTACCAGATACTTTAGCTCGTTGTTCTAAAACAGTTAATATCTGTATTTTACGAGCAAAAGGTTTTTTAATTCTTTTTACTTTAGCTACTGTTGCCCTTGCATCTGCTGGAGTAGCAAACTTAATACTAACGGTATCTTTAGGATTTTCGTCAGTATATAAACGTCTGCCAGAGCCTTTTGGCTTTTTACCTGTGCCTACTTTAGGGTCTTTTTTCTTTCTAGCCATGTTGAGGGCGATTAGGATTTATACCCACCACCTTTAGCTTTGTATTGTTTAGCCAACATCTGAGCTTTACGAGCAGACCATTGACCCGGCTTTCCACCTTTACTACCTGCTTTAATTTTATTAAATAAATTCTTACGCATAGTAGGCTTGGTATAGTTACCAGCTTTATTTACTGTGCTTTTACTTTTTTTCTTTGCTGCCATTAGTGTAACACCCTATCCTTGTTGTGTATTTCTTCTTCTAAATAATGCATTAACCCACTACCAACAACCAACTCAACAAACTCTCCTACCACTACTAAGTTATTTGCTTTAGCTGCTTCTTCAGCTTCTGCTAAGTTTTCTGCAACTATATTAGGTCCTGCATACTTTTCGCCTTTTTCTTCAATCTCTGTCAGAAATATCTTCATAATCTTCCTCTGGTAAATCCAGTGGAGCTTTATCAGGCATGACAAAGATACCACTGTTTAAGTTATGATTAACGTCTAATTTGTCTATTTTACTAACACCAACCCTGTCGAGCAAGGTTTGAGCTGCTGATAGTTTATTGTTAGCTTGTACTATAGGTCTTTTAGACTCCATAATCTCAACAAGCTTAAAAGCTGCTTTAGGTGCAGAGTTTGCTAAGATTTCCTGAGTTAGTTCAAGTATTTCATTCTTGAGGCTTTTTACCACATGATGATAATGACTACTATACCCTGCTAACTCAGCAGCCTTTTTAGCATCGCCTTGCGTTTCAACTAGCTGTTCCAAAAAGGATTGCTGCTTCTCAGTAAGCTTTCTTTCACTTTTACTTGTAGTACTGGGTAGTATTGCCATTGTCTTAGTATATACTTCGGAAATAAATTTGTCAAGTTTATAGTAGGGTCTTGACAAAACTTAATCTGATAGCTATAATAACTTTAGTGCTCCCACCGGGTGCATATAGCTACTATTGGACCACCTAAGTAGTTCTATCCAACATAAAAACAACCCCTGCAAAAACTACCCAACCTGATTAAATTATTCTAGCTTTTTAGAGTGGATGTAAACTACTTACCGGCAAATCTGGTTGACGGAGAGATTGCTAGATTTTGTATGAATATGCTATAGATACATGGGTGGACTGGGGTGGTCTCCTGCCTCCCCCTAGAACTTGGGAGTCCTTCCCAACACTATACAAACTAACAAGTTCTAAAACAAACGTGACCACCCCATTTTAGCACTTCAAAGTTCCTACTCACATTTTAATAACTTTGAAGTGCTAAAAGAGTCCACCCATGTCTACTTAAATCTTCTCTTTGTCATCCCTAAACAGACAAACTAAACAAGTCCTTATCAAGTTTACAAAGTTTAAGAGTTTTGATGGGCTTTGATGTATGCCTATAAACTCCTCAGACTTGGTAGAGCTATCAGGACTTGAATAAGTTTATCTATCCCCTTCACCCAGTTTTTGCTCAAGCTTTTTTCAAAAAGGTTGTGGTTGCTTCTTGGCAGCAAGAAGTCCAGCCAAATTAAGTTAGCGTTAGCGTAGCTTCATCAGGCAATTAAAGTCTGCGTTAGCAGGTCCTCACTTGCCTTCTGGGTGGGTTTCAGGGGAGCTTAGTACTTCTTAGCAACTTGTTGCTTTAGAAGTCCTTAGCTGGGCTGACAAAAAAGCCCCCTGATTTCTCAGAGGGCTTAGAAGATTTAAGGATTATTCCTCTGCGTGGGTCTCCTGAAATCTTGCGTGTTTATCGGCAATCAACTTAGGCAATTTTCTTTTTGCAAAAGGCAAGGATTTATTTTTCTCAATCCAATCATGAGCCATGCGTTGCGAGAAAGTACCTTTTTTCCCTGTGTGTTTACAGATTGTACCTTTGGAAACACTTAGAATGGTTGCCCTAAGTTGATTAAAATACTTGTATTTTGAAGACTTAGGAAGTTCTTCACTCATCATACCACAGATGAATAATACAGTATTATAAGAAACAGGTTTTAATTTGGCACCCTCAAGCCATTCTTTTGTTGGTTTAAAAGCCATTATTTAACACCTCTAAATAATTGGATAGCATAATTGCTGATAGATTTTTCCATTGAAATTTTTGGGGCTTTAACCAAAAATGGCTTTTGCCCAAATTCTTCAAAATGGATTTTAATTAAGTCTTTTGCTTCTGTTACAGACTCGGCTACTAGGGCAAAAGACTCGCCTAGAATTTGGTCTGAATAATGAATATGTATTTCGTTCATGTTAGTTAGACAAAATAAGTTCATAATTAGTTCAATTATTTTTGTGTCTATTTTGTAACATCTTTGTGACATTTATGTGACAAACATGTGAAATTTTTTAAAAAACATTCCTCTTCTTGTTAACCCCCCATCGGGGGCTGCGAAACCTTGTGTGTAGCAAAATCTTTAAAGTGTGCTTTAGCACCCCTCACTTTGGTAAAGCTTTTTTAAAGCTTTTATTACCTTTGCCCCTAGCAAAGCATACAAAGCACACAACCCGATAGGGTTTTTTAAAAAGCCTTGTTTAGTTTGTCTGTTTTCTACTCACAAAGATGATATATAAATCTACTTATTACTATACTAGAACGCCCCCTGTGTGCGTAAAGTTGAGGGCAAAGAGTGTAGAAGGTACACATAATAGTCTTAAAAGGTACATAAATTATAAAGGTACATACTAAAATTACTGTACCTTTTGTTAAATCTTTGCAAATATTATGTGAAATCTTTGTGAACTTTATGTGAAATCTTAATAAATCCCAGAACTTTTTAGAAAAATTATAGTCTAATACTTAAATCTTTCAGCCTTATCGCACGTGCGAAATGTTGAGGGGGCTATTATAGTCTTACACCTCTTGACTTTTTGGGCAAAATCGGGCTAAAGTGTTGGCGACTTTCGGGTCAATCTTTATAAAACAATATAAATTATGGAGTGTTATGAAAATATCAGCAGAACAAAAAAAGGCTAATAAAAAACTAGCAGCAGATTATAGAAAAAGTTTAGAGTTATCTGTTAAAACTTTTGGCAGTATTGAAAAGGCTAAAGAGTATTTAGATAGCTTGGGATTTAGTTTTAAATCGGCTCAAAATTTTAAATATGAGAAGCATGTTATATATGGCAACAGAAATAAATTTGCTATGTTAAAGACTGTTTATAAATTTGATAGCCCTAATTCAATGGATATGGGGTATAAATATGAAGTCACCATGTTATAGAGTCCATATTAGTCTTACACCTATTGCGTTTTTGGGCGACTTGGGGTACTATATTGGGGCAGTCGGGGAACAAAGAATTAAAAAAGCATGATACAAATTGCTTGGAAACTAAAAGTATCAATCGTTCATAGTGCAAGTATATATCCGAGAAGCACTTAAAAAAATAAAGGCAAACCACCTATATAATCCTGAGTATGATTTAAAACTGCTCTGATATTTTTAAAGGTAGCTTGGAGGGTTATAATCATTCCTTTAAAGATAAAAAAACACAGAGAGAAACTCGCTGAATAGTGGAGTGAGTTAATAGATTATAACAAATCCTGAGCATGATAAGACTGCTCTATAAAGATTATCAATGTTTAGTAAATAGTTATCCCTAACTATTATTTGCTAAAGGATAAGATTTGTAAAGAGGAATAGGGCAAGTTCGTTGTAATTTCAGGACTTTATAAACGCTAGAAAATTACTAATCCTGAGTATGATTTAAAACTACTCACCCTTTAAGAGCTTACGCTACCTTCTCTTATTGTGGATAGTTAGGTAGTCGCTAAGTACTTAGTGGCAGTTTTGTTAGGTTTTACTGAGGACTTAAAATCTAACACCTTTAAATCTTAAATGGAGTAAAATATGTATCAAACTAAACAAAATCATAGTGATTATCATGTTGATTTAAATACAACTTATAGCTTAGTAGCTATGTATTTAATCGACAAGGGAGTTGCTAGTACAAGGGCAGAAGTAATAGCAAAGACAGTTAATCAAGCATTCAAAAGTGTTGTTGCTTTAGATGGTAATAACAGTAGATTAGTGTTTGACCTAATGCCTGAGCTATTTAAAATGGCAAAACTCTACATAGATATTTATGGCGAGGAAGGTTTTTACTTTGAACAATTTTTAAATGGAGGAAAATAATATGCTACCTTTAAATTATTACGCAAGAAGAAAAAGATTTTTAAATGGAGAAAATAAATGAGTGTACAAGCTGAAAGAGCTTTTCTTTATACTAGGAAAGGTGCTGAAACTTCAGGTAGTCTTAAAGAAGAATACTGTGATGACGGAGAAATTAGATACTTTGTCGAATGGGATATTACTAACAGACTAGATGAATGGGTTAGCAAAAAGTTAAAAGATACTTTAGCTATTGATGAAGATAGGTATGATACTATAGATACCTTTGAAGGTTTTTGTAGTTCTGATAGAAAAGAAGCTAACGAATTCTATAATGACTTATATAAAATACTAGACGAACAGTATGATTACTGGGATATTAATGGAGGAAGATAAATGATAAAACCATATATATACAGATTGCTTGAAGCTATCTTGAAGTCCAATAAAAACTATTGCTACATGATAGAGATTGAAGGGCATGTCGAGGTTAAACCCACTAGGGATTTAACTAAGTGTTGTAATTTAAAACTTGATGATAAATATATCGGAGTTAATAATCTTGACTTCTCTGATATTCATATCTTGGAAGTAGATAAAGACTCTACCGAAGAAGAATGGAATGTGTATTACAGCGAAGAACATGATGACTGGGTAAAGCAAGAGTATCTTGTTCATATCGGTGCTTTGAGGTGGACAGAATGTAATACTGGAATTGAAAAACTTTATGATTATCTTGATAGAAATGATAAACCATTATCGGAGATTATAGATAAAGTTACAAAGGAGTTCGAGGAAGAACTAAACATATTGAATGTCTAACACCACTTGTGTCGGCATTGTTTTGTCAAGCTGAGTGAGTGAGTGAAGTGGTTAGTTATAAAACCTAGATTAAATTCGGGGATATTAACCATAGGTGGTAGTAGTAGAGAATGGTACTGCAGAGAATTGTAGGAGAAATATCCACCTACACTACTACTGCCACCGACAGTCTTTAGTTCCTATAGAAAGACTTTAATACCGAGTTAGGAGAAGTTGGTAGACCTTCTAAAAACTACCACAGAATTTATAAATAATTTCAGAGTGACAGTAATTAATGAGTTCTTGAAACAGCCTCACCGACTTAGGATTTACCGACAGGAAGTGGTCATAAATTATTTATATTAGATAGCTAGTGAGGGCATTTTTTTCATATAACTCTCCAACCCTTATTAGCTATCGCTTATAGTAGTCTTACACATATTGCTTTTTGGAGGTGGCTCGGCTAAGGTAGTGCCACCTCGAAAGAGAAATATTAACTAACAATTTTAATGGAGATAGAAATGCAAACACTTGCGACTATAAAAAAGACTGACCTTTATAACCAAAGGAAAGACTTCAACAAAGAAAATCCTGATAATCAAGGACACATAGATATGTGTAGTTTGATTGATGATTTAATTAAGGTAGCAATCCACATGAAAACAATAATCGATTTACATAAAGACGATAAAGATGTTTATGATTTTCGTAGATATGTAAATGGTTATGGGATTACTTACATGGGGAATGGTATCTTACAGACCAATGGTTATTACATTGATGATGTAATGAAACCTTTTATTGAATGGAGTGATAAAGAGCAGACTAAATATAATCTTTATCATGGTAATCTTTTAAAGAGTATCTTTCAATCTCTTTCAGAAGGTAATGAAGATATTGTCGGAACTGTAGAAGCGTTCGACTTATGGTATAACAGCTAACAAAGGAGGTCGCATGAAAAGTTGGACAAGCACAATAACTTATTCTGTATTTGACATGGGCAGAGAATGTGAAACAAAAGAAGAATATATAGAATGGGTTAAACAATCGTTCTGGGAAGAACATGGTATTAAATTAACTGATAATGAAATATCAGAGATAGAATGTGAGGAGGTCGCATGAAAAGATATATAGTTAAAGGAGAGTTTGAGTTTGAAGTAGAAGCTGAAACTTATGAAGATGCAATAGAAGAAACTAATGACAAGCTAAATCTATCTAACATTGAATTTGAAGTAGAGGAGGAAGAAAATGAAACAAATAACAATGATTGAAAAGGTGTATCACACTTACAAAGTTGAGTGTGATACTTACGAAGAAGGAGTTGAAAAGATTATAAATGGAGAGGTTCCACAATCAACACCACTAAAAGTTGATTTAAGGACTCGCTGCATGTATTTACCAGATGGCACAGAAGTAGAGTATGAGTTTTATGATGAAAATTGGAACCAATTATAATAGGAGAAAACAAATGAGGTCAGCAACAGGAGAAGAAGTATAATGAACATAGATAAAAACAGAGAAGGTGCTTGGCGAATATGTGATAGTGTTAATGGCTACTTGGAAACAAGAGTCTATTACTTTTATACTAAACGAGAAGCTACGCAAAAGTTTAAACAAGAAATGAAAGAACTTAGAGGTAAAGCATGAATAAAGTAAATATAGGTTGGTGTAAAGTACATTATTTAGAAGATGAAGAAGTCACTTGGACAATAGGTAATGTTCGAGAGGTTGGAAAAAAAGAAAGCAGAGTAGAAGTGCCTCAATGGGATGAAGAAACTTGCATAGAAACAATAGAGGAATGGCACGTTCCTAACGAATTTATTGAAATGAAGGAGGAAGCATGAAGTTTAGAGTATTAACAGAAGAAGAAGCACTAGCTGTAGCTCAGATATTTAAAGACTTAGAAGATGATATGTTAGATTTTGTTTTAGATGAAATTAAATATCTTGCCAGTTGTTCAAGGACTATGCGTAAGATAGATGAAGTTAGTAAACTAGCAGAAGAGAAACTTAAAAGACGAAAACCAAAACTTAGATTAGTAAAAGACGAGGAGGAAACCAAATGAAATTACCCTATGAACAATGGAAAAAACTAGATGAAGCTATGGCATTCTTAGATGAAACTGTTAATGTAGTACCTATGGGAATTAGAATAGAGCCAGAAGCCCCTAGTTTAGTACAGCTTTCGGCAGAAATGTGGGAGTTGATAGATGAATTAAAACCAGACGAGGAAACTAAATGAAACCTAATGAAGCAAAAGCAGTCTTGTTTTTAAGACAATATTCTCAACACACAGACTTATTAAATGAGGTAGTTGAGACATTAAATTTTTTAGAAGACTTAAATAAAAAACAAGACGAGGAAACTAAATGACTATGACAATGAAAGAACACATGGAAATGATGGATAGAATTAGGCAAGGCAAAAATGCCGAACTTAGTAAAATAAAAACTGTTAAAATTAATGGAGGTATTAATGGTAAAAGTAAGAAACATGATAAGTAGTAATGGTAATGCAGTTGCTAATCAGTTTGAAATAGAAACAGATGATGCAACTTATTTGCAAAGCTACAACTCAATCATAGCTAAGAGAATGGATAGTGGTGTAATATATCTTGATGAATACTATTGGGATTATTCAGTTACTACAGGTCGCTACAGAAATATGTTTTTAGGCGAGAACAAAGGTGTTACTCAAATAAAAATAGATAGTGGCGAATATATATTAACTAACTTAAATAACTAGAGAGGTAAAAATGACTTATAAAATAATTAGATTTTATAGAGATAATGACCACCCTGATAATCAGAAGGTTATTAAAATAGGGCTTACTGAAGAGGAAGCACAAGAGCATTGCCAGAGAGAAGATACCCATTTAAAAGGTGTTTGGTTTGACGGCTATACTGAAGAATAAATAAAGAGGTAATTATGAAATATGTAAAACAAATGATAGCTGACTTTTTAAGAAAGCTAATTAAACTTGATGACTACATAGCCGATAGAGTCTTTACTGAAGTCGAAAGACTCGAAGCAGAAATAAAAGTTGTTAATGATTTAGCTAACTCAAATGAGTCCGAGTTAAATGACAAACCAACATTCTACGATATGGAAAGCCATGTTGAACATACAGTTAATGACGGCTTAACAGATGTAATTGAACGCTTAAAAAAATTGGAGGATAAATAAATGTCTAACGAATACAACGACATAATCAAAGACCATATAGAAAGCAAAGTAGTAAACGCTAACTTCTCAGCAGAAGATTTACTAGCTGAACTTGGTATGAAATATCAAGATGCTTACGAAGATAAAGTATCTTATGATGAGTTAATTAATCTTGTCATTGAGAAAAGATTTGAAGAATTTTCAGAGGTATAAATGAAAGTCAAACACAATGGCAAGGTAACTGAAAAGACTCTTGATAATATCAGAGCTAGTTTAATTAGAAAAAACAAAATAGAGGTAAATAAATATGGCAGATTATCAGATATATGAAAAACCTACTTCGGTAGCAGAAGCTATGAAGTACATTGAAGAAATTGTATTTCTTTACACAGACCAATATGAAGGAGAAGCTGATACAGAAGTAGCAGAATTTATTCATGCTTGTTGGCATATAGTTAAAAATAATACGAGGTAAAAATATGAATAAATTATTAAAAGCAGTTAAAGAAGCAAGTATATCTGTTGCTTGTTTGCTTGATGATGTTGCAGTTAGTGAAGATGATATTCTAAATTGTGAATTAGATTTGAATCAACTGCAAAAAGACATTGAGCATCTACAAGACCAGATAACCATAATAGAAAATGAATTAGATAACCGATACTCATTTTGGAGGGCAACATGACTAAAGTTAGATATGTAGAAGCAAGGTATGACACTACCCTTTCATGGGATATTGAAGCCATTGCTGAAAAAAACAATTTTAAAATGGAAGAGATTGAAGACATAAAAGTAGGTAAGTGGACAAGACTGTTTATTACTTTAAAAGATGGTGTACAATTTTGGGAAGATGGTAATGCGTCAGATACTACTGATTGGAAGTGGGCAGAACATCAAAGCTTTTATGATAAAGATTGGCTTTCAATAGACGAGGAGAAAATAAATGAAGGGCTATAAAAAAGGTACATTGTTGCAAGAGTATTTTTTAAATCCTCACTTCAAACCAACTGAGGAAGAACAAAAAGAACTCGAAGAATTTTTCACAACTAAAGGAGGTAAAGAGTGGAAGTTAAACTAATAGATAAAGGGATAACTGTAGCTGAAGATTATGTCGCAGGTACAGTTCATGTGGAGTATGATAATACTGATGTGAAGTTATTCCCTTTTAAAAAGAGAGTCATAGATTGGTGGCGAAGAGCTGATGATAGTAGCTTTGAAGGTGTTAAAATCTATGAGATTAAAGATAGACACAAGTGGATTGATGAACAAAAAATTATGAAGGTTGAGAAGTCTATGTATAATTTAATTACAAGACATTTGAAGGAGAAAGATGAGTAAATTAATAACTGTAAGAGCTTATGAATATCAAGAGCTAGATAATGAAGCAAAAGCTAGATTTATAAATTATATGTATGACAGTCCTTTTGACTTTGAAGACGAAGATGAAAATGGTAATACAGTAGTTAAGTATAGCTACTTTGCTGATATGGATTTGGAGGAACAAATAGATTTGTGTGAAGTAAATAATTATTTTTTCAATAGATATGGCGAACTAATTGGACATTTAGAGGAGGAAGCATGAGTAAATATCGCACAAGCAATTATGCTTTTACTGTATTTAATCCTAATGATAAAGATAAATCAGAAGGGTTAGATGAATTAAAAAAGCTAAGAAAAACAATAGCTTACACTAATAAGTTAGGACTTACTAACCATTATGTTAAGTGTCAAGGTAGGTGGGGTAAAAAAAATCCTAACTATAATCGTAGGATAATTACATTTTGCCCATTAAAACATGCAGTAAAATGGGATGTATATTTTTATAGAATGTAATTATGGAACACTATTATTTTTATCATGATGATATAAAGACTGGACTAAGAGGAGAAGGTTGTGGCTATCGTAAAGCTACTGTTCGTTCTGTTGGTCGTAAGTGGGTTTATATTAGGTTTGCTAAAGAAGGAAACTTTAGAAAACTTTCAATCAAAAAGTGGCAAGATATTTGCCGACAAAAAGATTTTAGAACATGGGAAGGTCATGTTGCAGAAAGTAAAATAAAAAGAAAAGCTCTTGATAAGGGTTTATCTTTCTACAAAAAAAGGTATAATAAAAATATTCCTAAGACTATTGAGGAACTACAAGAAGAACTGGAGGTAGCATTGTGAATGCTTCATGGGTAATAGTAGCTATACTAGAACTAAGTAATTTTAATGGCTTTACTATAGATGCTTATATATTTGATTTTAAATTTAATACTTTAAAAGATTGTTCTAGTTTTTTAAAATCCAATATAGTCAAACTAGAAAGATATATTAAACAAGAAGAAAAAATAAAAGCTGAAACTTTTGTTTGTTTAGAGTATAATAAATACTTTACAGAAAATAATAACGGAGACACTTAACATGTATAATAAAATATTAACTTGGATAGCCATACTGATTACAGTAGGTTTTATAGTTGTAACTATGTTTGCTTTACAAAAATCATTTAGTAAAGTTAATGAAGAAATAAATTCAAATAGAACTGAGATATATGGTTTGATGGAAAATCAAAAAGTTATTACTGATTCTTTATTAGACTTAACTGACTTATTAGATAACTTTGCTTTTCAATTATTTATTAATGAAACAGAACTAGAAAAAATAAAACAAGAATTAGACTTGCCGAATAATTTAAAAAGTTATGAAAGCATTGCAGAAAATAAAGGAGAAAAATAATGAGTCCTGCTAGTTGGGAAGTAGAAAGGAAACAAAAAGAAAAACTTTATAGTTTTAAATTTAAATTAAAACAATTAAGCATTTCTAATTTATCTGAACAAGAATATAAAGATGCAGTAGAAAAAATCTACATGGAAGTTTATTATCCAGAAGAAAGAATATGAAGTTTGTAATTTATATTGGTAAGTTAAAGACTGTGACTGTTGAGGCAGAAGATAAAGATTATGTTAGAGCAGTTATACTTGATAACTCAAGAGTTTTTCTTGAAGACTTATTTGATGATGGAGTAATAGAAATTGAACAAGAAAAAACTTAAAGAACTAAAGAAAAGAATTAGACCCATTCAGGTTGAATGGCTAAAGAGTTTGCTACCCCAAGAGGAAGCAGACAAGATTACTGTTGATAATGTTGAGGGTTTATTACCCGAAGATAATTATATGAAAGGTATTAAAGGGATTACCTTAGTCTTTATGTCAGATAGATGGCTATTAAAACAATTAAAAAAATATCCCGAAATTAAAACTTATACAAAACTAAAAGAGGTACTAAATGTATGAATATATATGTAAGGTTGTCATAGACAATCAAGAAGATGAAATAAAAACTTTTGCTTACTCTACGCTAGAAGCATTTGATAATCTTGTTTCTATGTCAGGAGTGACAGATATTATTTCTGTTGTTAATAAAGAGACAGACGAATCATTTACTTTTGATGGAGACTTAATGGCTCTTAAAGAAGCTAGAGGTAATATCAAAGACGAACACTTAATCATTGAGGAACTATACAGATTAGATGGCACAGAGAAGAGAAACAGTCTTAATTAAACATGTCAAGAAGGCAACTTCTCAGGGCATGGCAGGGCGAGGTAGAAAAGTTAAACAGTCTACTAAGCATTTAAATAAACATAAACGTAGACAACAAAAAATTAAATATCGAGGACAAGGAAGATAACTCTTGACAACAAGAATGTTATTCTCTAAAGTACAACTATGGAATTAATGGATAGATTAGAACGAGTAATCAGGAAGCCCTCTCTATCTCCATTTAAGTTACTTGATTTGGCTCATGCCACAACCGAGAGAGTGGTTGGCTCAAAACTCTCACAGATTTTTAATAAGCTAAACGGAGGTAATACACTATGGCTATATTAGAAGGCTCAGTAAAATGGGCAAGTATAACGACTCCAAACACAAAGTTTGAGCCAGTATATACAGTTGACTTAATTGTTGATGAAGATACTGCAAATGACTTTGCTTCAAGGGGTCATAAAGTAAAACAGCATGATGAAGGTCCTGCTTTAGTTATCAAAAGAAAGGTACATGGTCCTAATGGAATAACCAGACCTGCACCTAGACTTTTAGATAAAGACAAGCAAGAAATAAATGTTGCTGTTGGTAATGGCTCTAAGGTTAGAGTTCAATACAATGAGTATAGTGGTGAGGGTAAATTTGGTCCTTATATAGGACTTGACTTACAAGCTGTACAAGTTGTGGACTTAATCGAATATAAAAATGCTGATGGTGCTGAACTGTTAGCTGATGGCGAGGAGTTCTAATGGAAGGACAAGAAAGACCTTACATTACCATTGATGATGTTAATGTTTATGTTGAAGATTTACCTGAAGAAGGTCAACAAATCTTTGGCAGATTACAAAGGCTAAATCAAAAAAAAGCTGCACAGACTTTAGACCTTGAAGAAACTCAAGGAGCTATTAATTATTTCTCTACTAGAATTGTAGAAGTAATTAATGCTGATAAGTCTGGTGTTAAAGTAGAGGAATCTGAAACAAAAGAAGTACCATCAGATACTGAAACACAAGACAGTTAATAACAATTTAGCTAGGCTAGGTTTTTAAAGACCTCTATTTGTTCCTAGTCTAGCTATTATTTTGGAGATAGAATTGAATCAAGAAAAAAGTAAATTTATAAAGCATAGACTGCCATGTCCTAAGTGCAGTAGTTCTGATGCTGTATCAATGAATGCTGACAACTCGGCTTATTGTTTTAGTTGCTCAACATTTTTTACCGATTATGAAACTGCAAGTGAGGGCAGAATAGTGGAAACAACACAGAAACCAACCAATACATTTTTAGAATCCTATACTGGAATCTATGGCGAACTTACAGACAGAGGTATCTCTGAACAGACGGCTAAGAAGTTTGGAGTTCGTGTTATTAAAAATAGAAATGGAGATATAACGCAACATATATACCCATACTTTAATGGCAATGAAGTAGCCATAACTAAAACAAGATTTGTTGCAGATAAAAACTTTGCAACTCAGGGTACATTTGAAGGCACTGGATTATTTGGCGAACAGTTATACAGAAATACTGGAGGTAAATATCTAACCATTACTGAAGGCGAGTGTGATGCTATGGCAGTAGACGAACTTTTTCAAGGTAAGTGGGCAGTCGTATCTCTTAAACGAGGTGCTGCAGGGGCAGTAAAAGATATTAGAGAAAGCATTGAGTTTGTTGAGAGCTTTGATAATGTCGTGCTTTGCTTTGATAATGATAAGGCAGGTCGAAAAGCATCACGAAATGTTGCTCGTATCTTAAAACCCGGAAAAGTAAAAATAATGACTTTACCCAACGGCTATAAAGATGCTAATGACATGCTCAAACAAAAAGAATTTCAAGGCTTTACTAAAGCTTGGTGGGAGGCTAAGACTTATACACCATCAGGTATTATGGAATTGTCTAGTAAAAAAGATGACTGGCTTAACAGAGAAGTAAAAGAAAGTATTGCTTATCCTTGGGAAGGATTAAACAAAAAACTATATGGACTAAGACGAGGTGAGTTAGTGACTCTTACTGGTGGAACTGGACTCGGTAAGTCTTCAGTCACTAGAGAGCTTGAACATTGGCTAATTAAAACTACTAAAGATAACGTAGGTATTATTGCTCTTGAAGAAAATTGGGTAAGAACTGCAGACGGTTTAATATCCATTGAAGCAAACGATAGATTGTATCTCAATGAAAAACGAGATAGTTATTCCGAAGAAGATTTAAATGCTTTGTTTGATAAAGTAATACAAAAGAACAGAGTATTCATTCATTCACATTTGGGTGCGACAGACATTGATGAGATATTCGCAAAACTACGATACATGATTGTAGGTTGCGAATGTAAATGGGTCGTGGTTGACCACTTGCATATGCTTGTCAATGTCTTAACCGAAGGCGATGAACGAAGAGGTATTGATAACTTAATGAATAGACTACGTAGTTTAGTTGAAGAAACGAATGTCGGCTTGATTCTCGTATCGCATTTAAGACGAGCTACAGGCGACAGAGGACACGAAAAAGGTGTGACTGTATCATTGAGTCATCTTAAAGGTTCACAAGGCATAGCACAGCTTTCTGATTGTGTTATTGCTTTAGAAAGAAATCAACAAGCTACTGACCCTAAAGAAGCTAATACTACTAAGGTTAGAGTATTGAAGTCTAGATATACTGGAGATACTGGATTAGCTTGTGCCTTACAGTATAATACTGAAACTGGTAGATTATTTGAAGTAGATACGGAGGAGACATTTGACAATGAAGAAATTGGTTTTTGATATTGAAGCAGATGGATTAAATCCTACTAAGATTTGGTGTATTGTTGCTAAAGATTTAGATGAAGGTACTTGCCGTACTTTTAATCCTAATCAATTACTTGATGGGGTTGAGTATTTACAAAGTGCTGATATTTTAATTGGACATAACATTATTGGCTATGACATTCCTGCCATAGAAAGAATAATGGATGTTAAGTTAAATGCTAAAGTCGTTGATACTTTAGTTATGTCTAGATTATTTCAACCTGTTAGAGAAAACGGACACAGCTTAAAAACTTGGGGGTACAGAATTAACTTTCACAAACAAGAACAACCTGATGACTTTGATAGTTATACACCACAGATGCTTGAGTATTGTGAACAAGATGTATTACTTAACGAAAAAGTTTATTACACTTTACTTAAAGAAGGAGTAGGGTTTAGTCAGGAAAGTATTGAATTAGAAACTCAAGTTGCTGAAATAATGAATCAACAAGAAAAGACTGGGTTTCTATTTGATTTAGAAAAAGCTACTATGCTTTTAGCACAGTTAAAATCTAGAATGGTAGAGGTAGAAGATGAAGTACAACGAACATTTAAACCTAAGTGGGTAGATGATAAACTTGTTACCCCCTACATAAAAAAAGATGGCACATTATCTAAACGTGGCATGACCGATGAAGAATATGAAAAGTGTTTGACCACTAAAAACTATGACCCATTTATGCGTAGAAAATTACAAGAGTTTAATCTTGGTAGTCGCAAACAAATTGGTGAATACTTAGTAGACTTTGGGTGGAAGCCTGAAAGATTTACACCTACAGGTCAACCTATAGTTGATGAAGGTACACTTAAAAAGATAGAACACATCCAAGAAGCTCGGCTCATTGCCGAGTTTTTATTATTACAAAAGCGTATAGCTCAAATCTCCTCATGGATAGATGAACTAAAAGGTGAAAGAGTGCATGGTAAAGTAATACCTAATGGTACAATTACTGGTAGGATGACTCATAGAAATCCTAACATGGCTCAAGTTCCGGGAGTTTATAGTCCGTATGGAGAAGACTGTCGTGCTTGTTGGATTGTGCCAGAAGGTTATAAACTATTAGGTATTGATGCTAGTGGGTTAGAACTTAGAATGTTAGCTCACTACATGAATGACGAAGAATATATTGACGAGGTTATCAATGGCGATATACACAAAACAAATCAGGAACTTGCAGGACTTGAATC